>JAEEGL014770241.1_pt1 | contig 12459 bp, 7 predicted proteins | sample 9134231 | NCBI WGS metagenome assembly JAEEGL01 (sample SAMN16246548, study PRJNA631951) | gut metagenome | biome: gut microbiome; feature: rumen; material: fiber-attached | host: Bos | place: Iran: Karaj | collected 2018-10 | reverse complement strand
CGTGATGTCACCGACAAAGCCATCAGCCATCTGAACACAGATCTAAACACCACACTCACTGTTTCAGAGTATGATGGTCCGGTCTCTCTCATCGATGCCTTACTGAATAGCGAGGTCGATGCTATCCTGTTTAATTCCAGTTATTTTAATCTGCTTGCCGAGCTGGATGAATATAAGGACATCGCCACTCGCGTTAAGCAACTGAGCTCCCTCTCTGTTGAAACCACCAAACCAGGTCAGACAGAGGACTCCAATAAAACCAATGATTCCAAACAGCCGGAAGACTCCACTCAGTCAAAGAGCGACCGAATCCTCACCATTTATATTACCGGTATCGATACTTATGGCGGAGTGTCTGTCACCAGCCGCAGCGATGTCAATATCATTGCAACCATTAACCTGGACACACACCAGATCTCACTTGTTACGACGCCTCGTGACTACTATGTCGAATTCTCCAATGCATATGGGAATTACGACAAATTGACACATGCCGGAATCTATGGGGTCGATACAAGTATCGAAACTCTTGAGCTGCTTTATGATATTGATATCGATTATTATTTTCGAGTCAATTTCAGCGGTTTCTGTGACATTATTGATGCGATAGGCGGTATCACGGTCGACAATGATGTCTCCTTTTCGTCCACCGGTTGGATCGCCGAACACTACTACTTCCCGGCAGGAGAGATCTATCTCGACGGTCAAAGCGCACTTGTTTATGTTCGTGAACGTTCCGCGTTTCCTGATGGCGACATGTCACGCGGCCGTCACCAAATGATGGTTATTCAAGCTGTGCTGAAGAAATGTCTGTCCTCTCAGATTCTCAGCAACTACACATCGCTTCTATCTGCTGTCGAAGGCAACTTTGAGACCAGTATCCCCTATGAACTGATTTCCGAGATCGTCAAGGAACAGCTTGAATCCGGTGCCTCCTGGAACATTGTCAGCTACAGTGTTTCCGGTTACAATGACTGGCGCACCTGTTGGTCGCTTGGCGCAGGAGCTTCTGTTATCACTCCATATTATGAAACCGTTGATGCCGCCAAGGAACTGATGCGCCAGGTTCGCGATGGTGAAGTCCCGGTTGACCCGACGGAGTGAGCTTTTCCCATCCAACCCATAATCCGATCATCATTTCTTGAACAGACATCCTTGTGATGTCTGTTCTTTTTTGTGCCATCAGCCATTTTCCCTAAGATTTACAAAAGAACAAAGATTATGATAAAATGAACACACGCTAACTTTCTCGGTAAAAGGCTTTGTTTTGCCATACAGAGGACTTCGGGGAGACAAAAATGGGCTTTACGAGTTATTTCTTTTTATTCGTTTTTCTGCCGATCACTTCTATCATCTGGATTTTTGTTTCGCGTTGCAAAAGCGCCGTAGTACAGAATATTTATCTGATTCTGATCAGTTTGTTTTTCTACTTTTGGGCCGGAGCAGACAGTATCATTGTCTTTATATCGATCATTCTGGCAGCTTATCTTTTCGGTCACCTCATCGAGGCGCATCGAACAGAAGGGACGAAATACCTAGCCATTGCGATAACACTTGGTGTTGTGTCCCTGCTCAGTTCCAAGTACTTATTCAACACCCTGACACTGATCAAGGCGAACGGAACGGTCTGGGGAAAAAGCCTGATCTCCCTGCTGATCGTTCCCTTGGGAATTTCTTTTGTTACTTTTGAAGCGATTTCGTATTATGTGGATATCTACCGGGGCGATGCTAAGGCCGGGTCTTTTCTCGATGCGGCGCTTTTCCTGACACTCTACCCCAAACTGATCTCCGGTCCGATCGTCCTCTGGAAAGATTTCTCGCCTCAGATCCGGAACCATCCTGTAAAAGCCGAAGAGATCCACACGGGTCTGAGACGCATTGCCATGGGATACGCGAAGAAGGTGCTTCTGGCGGACTCCATGGGGGCCATGATCGCTTCCATCAACTCCTCCATGGTCACCGGTATCGATACCAAAACCTATTGGCTGCGGGCTTTGCTGTATATGTTCCAGCTTTACTATGATTTCAGCGGGTATTCGGATATTGCCATCGGCTTGCTGCAGCTGTTTGGATTCACCGCAAAAGAAAACTTTAACTATCCCTACGCCTCTTTGTCGGTTACCGAGTTCTGGCGCAGGTGGCATATTTCACTTGGCTCCTGGTTTCGGGAGTATGTTTATTTCCCTCTGGGCGGCAGCCGAAAGGGAAATGTGTATCTGAATCTTTTTATCGTGTTCCTGCTTACCGGCATCTGGCACGGGTCATCGTGGACCTATGTATTATGGGGCGTTCTGCACGGCTTAATGGTGATCATCGAACGATGCGCAATGAAAACCGCCTGGTATAAAAAGACGCCCTGGCCAATCAAATGGCTCATCACCATGCTTTTTATCGGGTTTACCTGGGTCCTCTTCATGTCCCCTGACTTCCCATCAGCCATTGCGACACTGCGCGCTATGCTTTTCCCTCACCGGAATGCCGGCTATAACTGGTCACTGGCCTACTTCCTGACTCCGAAAACCATCCTGCTCCTTGTTACCGGAGGTCTGTTGTCGGTCCTTGGCCGGTTTGAAAAGCTGAACATGGCGATTCGACGCTTCAGTTCCGACACCTTCGCCGGCGTTCTGTTAACCGATCTCCTCTGCCTCGGTCTGATGGCCTTGTCCATCGTGTTCGTCGTCAATTCCAGCTACAGCCCGTTCCTCTATTTCCAGTTTTAAGGAGGAGTTGACATGAAAAAAACCGTTCCCTATATCTTTGCCGTTTTGTTTGCTTTGCTTCTCCTGGTTCCGCTTGGACTCATGAATCATGGGAAGAATGTTGTTTCTGAATTGGATAATCGAGTCCTGACGGAGGCTCCGACATTCGGTGACGCAGGGTATCAATCCAAACTGGAAAAATATATAAGTGACCGCATCGGCGGACGAAGCTTCATGATTCGTCTTTATACAAGGCTTCACGATACGCTCCTCGGCGAAATGGTGCACCCGACCTATACCTACGGAAAAAGTGGTTATGTCTTCTTCAAAATGCACCCAAATATCGAGTACACCTCCTATCATCAGCATTTTGCGCAGGCCATTTTGCAGATGCAGGAATACTGCGAATCCAGAGGTGCCAAGTTTTATCTTCTTGTAAATCCTGAGAAGATCTCGGTGTATCGCCGTTATCTTCCTGATGGTGTCAATTACAACGATGAATGGATGAACAGCTTCTTTGCGGAGTTGGATCGCCTTGGAGTCACTTATGTTTCAAACGTTGATTATCTGCGTGAACTAAGCTATGAGGAGCAGGTCTTTAATCATCAGTACAACGCGGGACATTGGAATGATTTAGGCTGTTATTATGGGATGAATCAGCTCTTTGCGCGGATGCACGAAGATTTCCCCGCCGTGCGCGAACTAACTTTTGACGATTTTGACATTACTACTCGCTTGCAAACCTCTCTGCAGGTTTCTGAATTCCCCATTTACGAAGAAGAACCGGCTTTTGCCTCTCACGCCACTTTCACTAATCTTACTTCCAGCATCCAAGGTGAAGTCAAACTCGATCCCAGTTATCGGGGATTGCACTATTTCGTGAATAATGCGGAAAACGCGGAGCAGCTTCCCAAGCTCCTGATCTTCCAGGGCAGTTATCTTAATGGATGGCCGCAGTATATGTTTCAGAACACCAGCATCGAATTGGGCGTACACAATTATCAGAATGTATTTAATCTTCCCTATTACTTCCAGCTGCTGAATCCCGATGCGGTCGTTTTTGAAATTGCGGAATATGTTTTCAACAATAATTATTTCAGCGTATCATCGATGCTGTCTCTGGATTTTCCGCCCGCTCTGGTTGATGAAGGCAGCGACGAAAGCCTTGAGATCCTGGTTTCTTCCCTTCCTGAACTGGATACTTCTCTAGATTCCGTTATTATTCCCGGAAACGGACTCGATACGATAAGGGTCAGCCGTTCTTTTGGAATGAAATATGCCTGGTTGATCCTGGATGATCGAGTAATCGATCTGACCGACTCCGGTGATGGTTCGTTTGAGGCGATCGTCCTTAAAGATACGGTTCAGGCGCAATCCGATGCCATATTGGTGATCGAAGATGAAGCGGGGCATCGATTCCGGGTTTCCTCCGATCTGAGGAACGCAGAAGAACTCACAAAAGGCAATACGATATCGTTAACGGACGGTGTACAAAATCCTTCTGACGGAGTCTTCATTTTTGATACGTCCGTAGATGGAAACGCCTTTTCCTACATAGGTTTGCAGCTTTATAATCTGGATACACAGACTTATACCTTGGTCGGTTCCGGGACCAGATCCGGTGACACTGTCTCCGGATACTATCTTCATGTAGGTCCGCCCGGCGATTATCAAGTCAATCTGCGAGCTAACTCCAATCTGGCAGACCAGGTGGCCTCCCTCACCATCCACATGGAACCCGGACAATGCCTTTATTTCAGCTTTAAAATCGATGCGTTTAGCAGTACACATATAGAAGTCAGCGAGTTCTCGCTCTACAATTAACCATTCACTTGATTAATCATATTAATTGTCAACTTAACCTTAATTTTCCTGTCCTGTAAATCCCCTTCAAAAGACGCATAAAAAAAACCGGCTCCAATGGAGCCGGTATCATTCTTAATGCTGGGATTCAGACCGCGAATATAACGCGGTTTTCAGTACACCTAAACGTGTTCGCATAATACGGAGCCACTTAAGCTCTCCAATGTGATCTTTGATTTAGCAGGATCCAATTAGATCTCAATTTGAATGCTTTCCGGTTTTCCTCTCTTCATCGTCAAATAGTTCGTATGATCAAACCCACATTCCTTTGCGACTTGTACTGCCATGTCAAACTTCCTTAGGAGATCCGTTGCTTTATGCGCATCACTGCTAATAATGATCTCCCCGCCGATTTCTTTCAAATGACGTAACAACGGGATGCTCGGATATAGCTTTCCACGTAAGCTCTGTCCCGTATTAACCTCAAACATCACACCTTTCGACACAAGATGATCCATTGCCTCATATGCAGGAGCCAAGTACCTTCTATCCGTTTCATCCACAAAATGAAGTACATAATTGAATTTGGTCACCAAATCAAAATGCCCAATGAATGTACACGGAAATTTATCGATTATCTTTGCTTCCAGTTCGTAGTATGCTTTACATAATTTGTAGTAATCGCCTCCAAAAAACTCTTTGCAAAGCTGCACTACCGCTTCCGGCTTATAATCTACAGAAAAAATCCTCTCCGGATCCACATCCAAATAATGAGTTGAACCAATAACATAGTCAACATTCTCTGAATACTTTGGATCATAGAGGTTATCCAGTTCTACACCGCACAGAATTTCGATATTGTCCCGATATTCCCTCTGAAGCTTTTTTATCTCTGCCAGATAATCATCAAACTTCATGTACACGCCGACATCCATGTGGCCCGAAAACCCTAAGTGAGTCATTCCAAGCTTTAGGGCTTCACCCACTATCTCACGCGGTGTATCGGAACCGTCACAGAAAGTTGAATGTGTATGATAGTTCGCAGTTATCATGCGTTCGCCTCTTTTTCCTTACAGCAAATAGTCGGCATATTTTTCTGCCATCGCGAGCCAGTTTTCAAGAGCTTCTCCCATATTGGCCCCACAGGATTCTCTGTACATTGCCCAAACAAACCAATAGTAAGCTATAATCGCTACATATGCCATGTAATGAAACTCTTTCGTCTCACTCCAAGCATCACCAAGATATTCCCGGATGAATCTTCTCGCCTCATCCTCCTCATACATTGCATCGACAATATAATAGCCCACATCGATTCCGGGATCAGAATAGCCGGAATACTCCCAATCTATAAGAATAACATTCCCATCCGGTTCGATCATCCAATTCGGTTTGTACGTATCCCCGTGGCAGAAGCATTTATTTATCCCATCGCATAATGTTTGCTCGTATAGTTTTTGGATCTTCCGCTTCAGCTGCTCATAATTCTCAAAACATGTCGGATCCTTTGCCTTTATGAGCTGCTCCATATCTTCGGCATCCTTCCACGGCTTCATCCCATAATCCACTACTACAGGAAGCGAATGAAGTTCACGCAAAACGCGAATGATACGTTTGGAATCCTCAAAATCCGAATAATCCGGCTCCCTGAAGAATGGAATGAATTTTGAGATCTTCCACCCCTCATTGACATCCATGTAGATATAAGTTGGATCTATGCCGAATTCTTTAGCCTTGATCAAAGAACACTTTTCATTTCGACGGTTGATAATACTTTCCGTGCCATCTCCCGGATGTCTGTATATATAATCAACTCCATCGATCCTGAAGATAAAAGATGTATTTGTCAGCCCTTCATTCACATTTCGGAAGTCAACAATGTCTTCTTCATCACAGCGGAACACCAACTTAATGTTGCGGATGATATCGCTGTGGGTATGCCCCACATAGTCATTATCAAACTTTCGCAACTGTTCAAAATAATCAAACTCATGAATCGTTCCGGGACTATACTCCTTAAAATAGAACGGAGGAAGAACATCCAGATTATCCTTTACAAGCCATTCCCAGAACTTATCGTCGTATTCTCCCTTACTTTGGTCAGCTTCGGCAAGCCGCACAAATGCATCTGAAAACTCTTTCGTCCAATAGGAATGACCCAGAAGCATTAAGCCACCGTCAAGGCCTTTTTCCATCCGGATTATTTGTTTGTTGGCATCTATCTGAGCATACATCTCACTCTCCTGCTCCTCTGTACTGAAGCCTGCGTAGAATGACTGATACTCAAATTGATTAAACGGATTCTCTACAAAATAGCTGTCGCATGCGCATACATACGTGTTTTGAAGCTCCGTCTTGGCTCGCATTAACGACTCAATATTGTTCTTAATATTATACGCCGGGTTAAATACCAGCTTTACTCCGTATTTTTCCCTGAGGTACTCAAACATTTCTTTCTTATACCCCAGAACAACTGTAATATCGGTAATACCGGCTTCGATAAGCTGCTCGATCTGTCGGTCAATAAGCCGCTCACCTTTGACTTCATACAACCCTTTAGGCTGCTCAAGAGATAACGGAATGAATCTCGTTGCCGCTCCGGCCGCCAAGATCACGGCATTATTTACCCTATACGGTGCCAAAGCTTCCAGCCCCGTTGGAGACAATTCTCCCGTTTCCTTACGGATGAGTCCGCGATCCACAAGATCAGCATATATCTTCTTGTCCTGTACAGAATGATTCAAGTCTATATCTGCTCGTCCTTGTGCCCGACCGATCGATGCGTTATAAAGCGCGTTCAGGATGTTAAATTCACTCTTCGTCATGGAATCACCCATTAATACGCCTTAGAGCCGCTCATTAATCCGTCCAGTATAGCCTTTCCAACTCCCCGCTTGCAGCTCTCATATTTCTTACCGGCAAGAATCAATTCTTCAACCTTCAGTTTGCCGATATCTTCCGTGGCCATCTCGTAAGGATTATCAGAAAGAATGACCATATCCGCAATCTTTCCAACCTCCAGACTTCCACGCTCCTTCTCATCGAAAGTCGTATAATAGCCGTTATATGTACACATCCGCAAAGCATCCTGAATCGAAACCGACTCTGCTTTATTATTCACAGCCTTATCCATCCAAACGATCGGATCCGGGCTGGTGCAGGGCGCATCGGAGCCACAGGAAACGATAATGCCATTATCGACAAATGTTTTGAGCGGATTCAGTCTGCCCGCTCGCTCTTTACCCATGATGGAAACCAGGTATTGATCCGGCTCTTGTTTCCAGTTAATAAACGCACTCTGCACAGGCATCAGAATTCCATATTCACGGCAGATCTTAATGCCTTCCTCAGTAGGCAAACAATCATGAATGATCCCATGTCGATGATCTGTTCTTGGATAATCATCCAGTGCCGCTTTTAATGCCCTTGTGGCTTGGTCAAAAGCCTTGTCTCCAATAGCGTGCATCTCTATTTGAAGGCCGGCTCTGTTGGCAGCCTTACAGAACTCGATTACCTTTTCATCGCTGTAATAGAGAACACCGTTCCCACCGATCTCATCGACATATGGTTCGTTCATGGATGCATCGTGAGATCCGAAACAGCCATCGAGCGCGCACTCAAAACACCCGCCGATACGAGGCAGCTTCCGGCTTGTCGCCACTTTGACATTCATGGATTGCGGAAAAACACGAACCTGAAAACCATTCTGCAGCGATTTGGCAAATATCTTCTCAAATGTAATGTCCAGATTCCCGGCGAAACCTACTCCACTGACCGTATGGATCATGCCAATACCATGGGATGCCTGAAAATCCACAGCATCCTGCATGTTTCCAAACAGTTCGATCAGTGACAGGGAATTGGTAATATAATCCGAGAATTTGAAGAACGCTTCCTGGTTCATCTCTCCGCTTTCCGGATGATATCCTCTAAGGTTTTTAACCTTATCTTCCATTTTTTTCAAGAGGAGAGAGTTAACAATACAGGCGTGTCCGTCATATTTCACGACCATGATTTCTTTGTCCGGGCACACCTCATCCAACTCTTTCCTGCTGATCAAGCGGCCCTCTCTTACTGAGTATGGAGACGCGCCAAAAGCGATCAATGTCTTTTTGTTTCCGGATTTCTTGTAAAACTCGCTGATCATTTGAGAAATCTCAACATTTGACTCAGCGTCCATTACATTCAGTCCGGCCTGGAACGTGGAGAATGAAGCAAAGTGCTGATGAGTGTCCACAAAGGAAGGAATCAATGCCTTGGCTCCCAGTTTCACCCTTTCCGCATTCTTATACTGCTCCGGCAGTTCATTGCCTGTAAAGACGATTCTGCCGTCATCCTCAACCAGAAAGCGAACAACTTCATTGTTCTTATTGACCGTCAAAATGTTGCCTTCATAACACTTCATTTTGCTGCACCATCCTCACTTTGCATATGTTGGGTCAAGCTGAGCAAGCTCATAGTAGTTGTCAATTTCCATGATGTCCTGCTTGTGACATGGTCTTATTTCTACCTTATAGTCTTTATGTTTGAGAACGAACGGTACAAATTCCCAAAAATAGTCCCTGCCACCGTTTGGATCGTTGTACACTTCCGCAAAATCTCTCCTCAGCTTCACGCAGTCTTCCGAAGTCCAGTAGGAAATGCCATAATAGTTATAACAATACACGTTCCCCTTTTTGTAATCATCGAGATAGCCATCGACCATCCTGAAGCTCCAGTCATCGGTTTCCATAGAGTATGAACCGAGAATGTTGCTTGCATATTGATATTTCGTGATCACTTTCGGGTTGGTGATGTATAGATCAGCCTCGCAGAAATAACACCCATCATGGAGGGCATCGAGGGCAAGCACTGCTGATGAAATATTGTTAGTCTTGTCGTATTCCTTGTTCTCTATCAACTTCAGAAACGGATATTTGCCATGTAGCTCGCACAGCTTACTGAACTTATATCCGCCAACGATCGTGATGTCTGTTATCCCCACAGAAACCAAGGCATCCAATAATGTATCAATGATCCGCACATTATTGACTGTCACCATGGGTTTTGGTCTGTCGGCGGTAGCGGGCATCATGCGCGACCCAAACCCGGCAGCAAGAATAATAGCGCGCTTCACCCTGAACGGTTCAAGAGCAAGAAGACCACTGCTCGTAATCGATAATTCTTGTCCCGACTGCGCTATCCATCCCTTCTCAACCGCTGTCTCCAAGCTCTTTGAAATAGCTGTGCCGGAGATACACAGGTTGTCAGACAGCTCTCTGATACTGTATAACCGAATGCCGTTCTTTTCTATATATGTAAGCAGTTCGAATAAATAGCGCGTCATAAAGTCATTCCCTCTTATACCCAGAACTTTTCTGAAGGATCGTTCATATTCGCGTCTGTCAGCTTTTCGAAAACTTCCGGTCTTTCAGAAATCATCTGATAGATGTGAGCGGCATAATTGATATCATGAATGGAAACACCTATGTTATAGGCCAGGATCCTTTCTTTATCATTTTCGCGCCCTGCGGATCTACCGTTAACTACATCACTGACTTCCGCATAATATCTAAACTTTGCAAAGTTCTTAAAGTGGTCAACATGCCCCGTATCATCAGCGAAAACTTTATCAAAGAACAAATCGCAATTGGTGAACCCTCTGGTATGCACCGGAACGACGAGCACTCCCTCATCGAACCAATCATCCGGAGCAATATCATTCTCAAAATAGGTTGCACACGAAACGACGACGTCCATGCCCTTGATTACTTCTTTGACCGAGTCAACAATTGTAAAATGGAGGTTATCAAATCCCTTAAATCTCTCCATAAACGATTCTGCCTGGTCTTTATAACGAAGCAGCTTGATCTCAAGTTCTCTGTCAACCACGGAAGCCAGCACAAGCAAAGTCGCTCGAGCCACATTACCAAGACCGATCATTCCTATGGTCTTATAGTCCTTCTTCGCAAGGTTAACAATAGAATGCGCTGCTACCGCTCCGGTTCTCATAGCCGTAATCCAGTTCCCATCAACTAAGGCTAAGAATTCTCCGCTGTCGGCATTGAACAAGAGTATTTTGCTGTCCAAAGAAGGTATTCTTTCAGGATATCTGGTAACCACTTTTACTCCGCCCACGTTGCCGCCAGGCATATGAAGCAGGCTCGGCATTACGTTGCAAAAAATATTCCCGGGCATATTCATGTGGATCTTCGCAGGGAGGAGTGCATCCGCCTTATGAAGAATCATCTCACTAGCCCAATTATAACAGTCAACAGGGCTAATACGCAGCGACTTGACGTCATCAAAGCTTATAACCTTCATTTCTTTCTCCCTTCTCCTTCTCTGTTCTCAGCCTATTGGGCTTTATTCCAATTCTTCTTTTAATGCCTTTAACAAAGCATTATTATCTTCCGTATTGCGAATTGCCAATCTCAGATAATTCCTGCCATTTGTTTTGGTGGTCAGTTCTTTGATCAGCAAGTTATACTTAATAAGCAACCGCTTCAGAAGTTCTTTCGGGGAAATACCTTCATCCAGCTCAACCATGACGAAGTTGGCTTGAGAAGGTATTACCCGAACACCCTTGATCTTCGCAAGTTCGGATTGAAATCTATCTCGTTCCGCTCTGATCTTAACCAATGCCGCCTGGTAATCCTTCTTATATTTTTCCTCGATCTGCATGTAGAACTCAGCGAAGGAGTTAATATTCCAGATCGCCACGTCTTTTTTCATCTTGGAAATAATGTCTGTATTACCGGATGCGAGCACGCCTAAGCGAAGGCCGGGAACACCGTAAGATTTCGAGATACTCTTCATAACAAAGAGATGAGGGTTGTTCTCAAGAAGACCCTGATCGATCAAAGTATTATTCGGTTCATCTGCAAAATCCACGAAAGACTCATCGATTACGAGAGAAATCCCCTTCTTCTTGCTCCATTCAACCACTCTCAGCAGATCCGCCTTGGGAATATAGTTTCCACTCGGATTTTCAGGATTAACGATGATCAGATTCGCAATATCCTTGTTTTCGAAAAACGCCATTACATCATCTGCTGTATATGAATAATCCCTGTTGTCCGGTACAAAATCAACAGAATGCGCCCTATCATAACGATTAGGATACTCATCAAACGTCGGACGAATAAAACCAACTTTTCCTGTCAGATACCCCATCAGACTTTTAATTAATTCCGCGGCGCCGTTACCGACAAGAATGTTCTCCTGATGAACATTAAAATTCTTGGCAGCCAGGAGACTGTTAACTCTCATCCCGGACGGATACTCGGTAAGTAAAATATCAAAGTTTGCCCGAAGTTCATCCTTCATCTTCTCAGGCGGGAAGTAAGGATTGACTAAATAGCAAAAATCAAGAAGTTTAGGATAGCGCCAATAGCCGCCATAACGTCCCTGAAGCAAACGTACCCGTTCGTCATCATCCGGTGTAAAAATGGATTCAGCAATGTCCAGATCCTGAATATCGTCGATCTCATACCAACGCTGGCCATCAAGACGTTTTGCTTTTATCTCAGGTTCATCAAGCATGGTAATGACTCGAAGCACTTGTTCATAATATTCATTCTCTCCCAACGCAGCTTGATATGCTTCAAGGAAAGGAACATAGTGCGTTTCAGAGAAGCGTTTGCTGAACTTATAAAGGTTGACGGTTTTGTAATACTCCTTAACCTCGTTAAACTTAAACTTCTTTCCCGGTATAAATGCCTCGATGCTGTCATCCTCTGCTAATTTTACGCAAGTTCCATCCATCCAAGGCTCATACTTGTCAACCAACGCAAGTGTCTCCCTCGGGTCGTTCACAAGCGCTTCCAAAACAGAATCCTCGAAAATCAGATCCGATTCAAACAAAAGCGTTTCATCTTTGCATAACCAGTCTTTTGCAAGGGCAAGGGAGTAGATATTATTAGTCTTATCGTAGATGGGATTATTGACATACACAATGGGTGTCTGAATACCCAGT
>JAEEGL014433792.1_pt1 | contig 12459 bp, 9 predicted proteins | sample 9134231 | NCBI WGS metagenome assembly JAEEGL01 (sample SAMN16246548, study PRJNA631951) | gut metagenome | biome: gut microbiome; feature: rumen; material: fiber-attached | host: Bos | place: Iran: Karaj | collected 2018-10 | reverse complement strand
GGTCGTCGGTTTCGCAGGCTTTTGGTCGCGAACAGATAAAAACTGTGCCATCGGCTGATATTGCCGGTGTGCTTCGTCTTGGTAATGGGTTGAATATCAAAGATTACGGTGGAGTAGGAGGGTTGAAGACCGTTTCGGTGAGGTCGCTTGGCGCAGCGCACACCGCTGTGGAATACGACGGAGCACCGATTTCAAACACTCAGGCGGGACAAATTGATATTTCACGGTTTGATGCCGCTTCTATTTCTGAAATAAAAGTCTCTGTGGGTCAGGATGATAACCTTTTTAAACCTGCCAAAATGTTTGCCTCGGGTGCGGTGCTGACTCTTAAATCGCACAACGATAATGATTTAGATAATCTTAAAATCAATCTCAAAACTGGTTCGTTTGGATATTTTGCTACTGATTTGGCTTTGTCGCAACATTTATCTAAACGTTTGATTATTAAGGCCGACGGTGCGTTTCTCCGTTCGGATGGTATGTATAAGTATACGCTCAAAAACAATAAGAATATTTCGGAGCAAAAACGTCACAACACAGATATCATTAGCAAAAAAGGCGAGATAAATCTCTTTTATAATGATTCTAACTTGCAGAGTTTCAATCTTAAACTCTATGGCTATGATTCGCGGCGGGGACTTCCGGGCAGCGTTATTTATTACAACGATGAAGCCAACGAACGTCTCAACGACCGCAACTATTTTGTTCAAGGCGATTACAAAAGACGTTTCTTTGATGCCTTAACTACCAAATTATTAGTTAAATACAACTATTCTTTTTCGCATTACACCGACCGCAATGTTATGTACACCGATGGCAAACTTACGCAAAATTCCACTCAAAGAGAGTTTTTTGCCTCGTGGCAAAATCTTTGGCAAATTGCCTCGCCATTGACCTTTTCGTTTGCCGCCGATTATTGCTACAATATGCTTTTGAGTGATATAACCGACCGATTACCAAAACGTTACACTGTTTTTTCAGCGGCAAATCTTCGCTATTTCCCTGCCAAATGGACATCTATCACCATTGGCACTGTGCATACTCATTTGCGCGAAAAAACTGATGTTGGCACACATTTAGAAGACCTTGACCGTTTTTCACCTTATTTAATACTCAAATTTTATCCGATAAATCGAATTGCCATTACCACATTGTACAAAAATACCTTTCGTGTACCAACGTTCAACGAACTGTATTACACCACGTTAGGCTCTACCAATTTGAAACCCGAAGATGCCCATGAATTTAATTTTGGAGTTTCGTACAATGCCAAATCTTGGAATGTTTCTACCGATTTTTATCGCAATAATGTTGATAATAAGATAGTTGCCATTCCTACTATGTATATTTGGAAAATGGCAAATTATGGACGTGTTGAAATTACAGGCGCAGATGTTTCGGCTGCAAAATATTTCACATTTGCCAACCTTGCCGTCAACCTTTCTGCCGGATATTCTTATCAAAAAGCCGAAGATGTAACCAACAAAAATTCAAAACTTTACGGCAGTCAAATTCCTTATACACCGTTGCATTCGGGCAATGCGTGGGTTGAATTTGTCTACAAAAAATACACACTTTCGGCTACGTCGGTGTGGTCGGGTAAGCGTTATTTTTTGGAATACAATATAAAAGACAATGAGATAGACCCTTACGCTGAATTTTCAGTGGCTTTATCGCGACAATTTGAGTTTAAGGAGAGCGAATTTTTTATCAAAATCTCTTGCATCAACATTACCAACGAGCAATACGATATTATAAAATTTTATCCTATGCCCGGACGACAATTTCAATTGCACATATCTTATAACTTAACAAATAAATTTTTACGAAAATGAAAAAGGTTAAATTTTTAGCATTAAGTGCCTTATTGTTGAGCACTTTTACATTTCAATCGTGTAAAGACGATGATGACAACAACAACGTTGCACCAGAGATTACTTCTGAAAAAAAGGTGTTTATTCTTAACGAGGGTAGTTGGCAAGGCAATAATTCTACTATGGATCTTTACTATCCCAATGGTGAAAACACCTATCAATCAAATGTTTATGCAAGTGTTAACGGTGAGGGTATCGGCGATACCGGTCAGGACATTATTTATTACGAAAACCGCATTTATTTAAGCGTCTGGGGGTCGAACTATATTGCCAAGTTAGACGATTCGGGCAAAGTTTTAGAAAAACATACGTTTACTGCCGAAGAAGGTCAGCCGCGTTATCTTGCTGCAAAAGACGGTTTTGTGTATGTTTCTACCTATGGCGACAAAATTGTTAAATTCGACACTACTTCTATTGCCGCTTCAAAGGGCTTTGTTGAGGTGGGTTATTGTCCCGAAGATATTGCTATTAAAGATAACTATCTGATTGTCTGCAATTCTGTAAAAGATTATACAATTCCCGACAACCGTATTTCTGTTGTAGACCTTTCTACATTTACATTAAAAAAGCATATCGAATCGGAATATAATAATTTTCTAACTATTGCAGTTGCCGGCAATAATGTTTATGTTACACATTACACTCCGGAATACTTAATTGAAACGTTAAGTGTTGATATTGAGGCAGGTACAGTAAAAACTGCTACTGCTGCTTCTAAACTTGCAACTTACGACGATAACCTCTTTTGTATAAACACAGTCGCAGATTATTCTACCAACCCCTATACTTATGTAACTAATTATTTTAAATTTGGCACAACCGATTCGTTCTTAGATTTGACCGAAACACCCGAACTCGCCACCGCTAATGTCTATATGTTTGATATTAATCCATATACAGGCGATTTTTATATTGGTACTTCTGATTCAAAAACCAACGGAACAGTTTACCGTTTTGATAAATCGGGCAAGTTTGTTACCAAGTTTGAAACAAGTGGAATAAATCCTAATCACGCTGTTTTTACACGTTAGTAATCAACCCTTTATGAAAAGAATTTGCTTCTTTTTATTTCTAATAATTGTCGCCGGTTGCGTCCAAAAACCTCAAAATATATCTGAGGAGGGTGAGCCGGTGGCTTTTAAATATGCCACTCACATCAAAATTTCTAAATGTGACGATGGCTACATTGCTACTATCCGCAATCCGTGGGACACTACAAAAATTCTACATCAATATCTTATTACCGAAAAAGATTCTGTAAATAAGGGTAATTACACAGTAATTCATACGCCTGTGGATAATGCTTTGATATTTACCTCGTTGCATGCGTCATTGGTGAAAACTCTCGGCTGCAAAGATGCAATTAAAAGTCTTTGCGATGTGGAATATGTTTTGGATAAGGAAATTATTGACGATGTTAAATTAGGCAAAATCAAAGATTTAGGTTCGTCGATGAATCCCGATATTGAAAACATTCTTTTGCAAAATCCTCAAATAATAATGCTTTCGCCCTACGAAACTTCGGGCGGCTTTGGATTGTTAGAAAAGACAAATATTCCGCTTGTAGAATGTGCCGACTATATGGAAAATTCTCCCCTTGGTCAAGCCGAATGGATTAAGTTTTATGGATTGTTGTTCAATAAGTTAGACGTTGCCGATTCGATTTTTAACGAAGTGGAAAGCAATTATTTGAATCTAAAAAAACTTGTTGCCGACTATCAATCCAAGCCCACTTTGCTTGCCAATAGTCTTACAGGTTCGCAGTGGTATATGCCCACGGGAAATTCTACCGCAGGAAAATTTTACATTGATGCAGGTTTTGATTTTCTCTTTAATCATTTGCAATCTTATGGCACAGTGCCGCTAAATTTTGAGACCGTTTTTGCAAAAGCCTACAACGCTGATTATTGGATAGTTAAATACAATCGCGAAAAGGATTATGATTTGCAATCGTTTTCGGCAGAACATCCTAACTATAAGGATTTCAAGGCGTTTAAAGAACGGAATATCTATTTTTGCAATCTTTCGTACATTCCATACTACGACGAAACGCCTTTTCGCCCTGATTTGCTACTCAAAGACCTTATCAAAATTTCGCATCCTGAGTTGCTGCAAGATTATAGTCTGAGGTATTTTACAAAAGTTGAGTAAATTTTACGCCGCTTGTTAATTTGGCATAATTTTTATTGATATAAGTGTAAACCAAATGACAATATGGGCGAAAAAAAGAGAACATTCAAGAGCCGGATCATGAATATCCTGCTGTGGTCGATAATATCGGCGGCGTTTATTGGACCGGGAACGGTTACCACTGCCACCAAAGCCGGTGCCGACTATCAATTCCAACTGCTTTGGGCGTTGGGTTTTGCCACCATTGCGTGCCTTGTGTTGCAAGAAGCAAGCGCAAGGGCGGCTATTTACTCAAAAATGAACCTCGGACAGGCTATCAAATTCCACTTTCAAGGCAGTAAGGGGCAGATTCCCGTGATGGTGCTGGTGGTGGGCGCTATTATTCTCGGCTGTACTGCCTACGAGGCTGGCAACATCCTTGGTGCCGCCGAAGGATTGTCGTTGGTTTTCCCTGGTCTTGGCAAACGTTTGATTATTACCACAATAGCCCTTGTTGTGGGCGTGGCGCTCAGTTTAAAAAGTTTGCGTTCAACGGCAAGTTTTATGGGCGTTTTTGTGTTTATAATGGGCATAACGTTCATTACCACAGCGTTTTTGGCGCATCCCCCTGTAGGCGAATTGGCTCAGGGATTGTTTGTGCCGAGTTTGCCCGATGTGCCCGAAGCCGGACTTTTGATACTTGGCTTAATTGGCACAACAGTAGTACCTTACGACATTTTCCTTGGCTCTAATGTGGTAACAAAAGAAACCACTGTGCGCGATATGCGTGTGGGCATTGCCGTTTCGGTGATTCTCGGTGGAATTATTTCGATGGCAATTTTGGTTGTGGGTACACAGATGACTCGCGGGTTAACGCCCGAAGTGGTTGAAAATATGGAATTTTCGTATCTCCGCCTTACCGAAACACTTGCTAATCAAATAGGGCAGTGGGCAGGATATATTTTTGGATTTGGTATGTTTGCAGCCGGTTTTACAAGTGCAATTACATCGTCGCTTGTGTCAACGCTTACTGCACGAAGCATTTTTGCTAAAAATAAACCCGACGGCACACCCGAAAAGCCAAATTCGTTCCAATGGATAGCCTATATGGTTCTTGCAGTGGGAGTTATACTCGGCTTTTTACAAGTAAAGCCCGTACCCGCAATTGTTATGGCACAGGCTTTCAATGGTTTAATACTTCCGTTTGTATGCGTTTTCCTATTTACCGTAATCAACAACGCCAAGGTGATGGGCAAAGAGCACCTCAACGGTCTGTTTTCAAATGTTATGATGGCTGCGGTAACGTGGGTAACGCTTATTCTCGGTATCAAAAATCTTTGCGATTCGGTAAAAACCGCTGCCGGAGTGGAAATTTTTAGTCCCGATTCGTTGTTTATCTGGGCAAGTATTATCGCATTGGTAATCACGTTGTTAATTACCTACATGATAATTCGCAAACGTCGCCAATCAATAATTGAATTGGAGACAGAGCAAGCGTCTAAAACACCTCTTGACGAGGCGCAAAATGCTTAGGTTCAGCACCGTAGCCAAGGCGAATTATCACCGATGGGTAATATTCCATTTTGAGTTCTTCTTTTAGACTATTATTCAGCGACGGAATTTCGCACGGCTGATTGCAAAAATTGTATGCAAGTTTCTCAGCTGTAATGCGCAACAAAAACGCTTCTAATGTTTTTCCGAGAGCAATCCAGTTTTCTTCGGTGTTTTCTTTTACCGAAAAAACAGCAAAATGCGATGCTGAATTGTTAACGCCCGTATCTGTTTTGTTTTGTGCTTTTGGGTTTAGAAACATTCCAATCATTTTTTTGCCAATTGGTTTTGGAGTTGCAGGGAATCCTAACACATTGTAACATAGTCCGTTGTTGGTTTCTTTTATGTGTTTTTTGTTAAACCGCATCCAATCAATAAGTTCTCTTTTAAACGCTGTATCAGTCATTTGGATATTGTTACCTTCGGTAATTTTTTGTGTAATAATTGTTGCCTCAGGCGAAGCGGTGTTTACCACTAAAACGTTTGTATTTTCTTCTGTTTCAAAGTTTTGCAATAAAATATCGGGTATTTTTGCGCCGGTAAACTCTCCACGATGAGTGTGTCGTTGTTTTATGGCGTTAAAGAGTGTATCATTGTTGTAAATATCTTGTTGATTGATTGTTACAACTATTTTTCCATCTTTATAAACATAATCGGAATTGTATCCGTAATGAGCGGCGGCTGTTTGCAGATTTTGCAACGCACAGCCGAGACTTATAAAAAGTTCGCGATTGCTACCGTCTACCACTTCGAGACGTTTGCCAAAATCTGGTGTAATAATAATTTGATTTTCAGTAATTTGAAAATTCCACGGCTGCGAATTGTGTCCCGAAGGTGCGCATATAGCAAACGATATCAATAGTTTTGCAAGTTCCAAAAAAGTAAGGTGTTCCATAGTTTTAAAGAATTTTGTTAAACATATAATCAATAGAATCAATAATTTTTTGCCAACCTTCGTCGGTTTTTATTTGCATAGCGTTGTATACATCGCAATTTTCTGCCAAAATACAAAGGTATGATACCGAGGCAGTTATAAGAGCCGAAATGCCGGCCACGTGAACAAAATCTTCGCCCGAAGTACGGCTAACCTCGTTCATTATTTTAATGGCTGTTTCCTCGCGACGTTGACGCAAGGCGGCAATCGAAGGGTGTTTCGACGAAAGTTCCCATCGGTAGAGTTTTCTCAGTGCGGGCGAATTGCGCAGCATAGTGATGTACGAGCGGAAAATCTCTTTGGCAAACTCTTTTACATTGCCTTGTGGAAGGTTTTCAAAGTTGGAGTTTAGCCAAAAGTCGTTTTGCTCCATATATTTGGCAAGTAATTGATCTATTGACCCGAAGTATCTGTATATTAATACTTTTGATACTCCCGATTCAGCGGCAACGGCATTAACGCCCACCGCCTCGAAGCCATCATTTTCTACTATCTTGCCAACGGCTTCGAGAATTTTTTTCTCAGTTATATCTCTATCTTTTGTCATGGTGTTTTTGTGTTACTTTGAGGTTACAAAGATATGTTACTTAAAGGTAACAAACAAATTTTTCAGAGTTTTTTTCAAAAAATTTTTTTCACCAAAAAATTTTTCGCAATATTGCAATATAAATTCAAGACACTATGAAATACATTGGAGCGCATGTAAGCGCGTCGGGAGGGGTGCAGAATGCCCCCGTAAATGCTAAGGCGATAGGGGCTACCGCTTTTGCTCTGTTTACTAAAAATCAACGTCAGTGGTTTGCTAAAAACTTGACTGATACCGAAATAGATGAATTTAAAGATAACTGCAAAAAACTCGGTTATATACCCGAGCAAATTCTTCCGCACGATAGTTACCTTATCAATCTCGGACATCCTGAGGCTGAGGGACTTGACAAATCGCGTGCCTCGTTTGTGGATGAAATGCAACGCTGCGAGCAACTCGGATTAAAACTCCTTAACTTTCATCCGGGCAGTCACTTAAAGAAAATTTCCGAAAACGAATGTCTCGACCGCATTGCCGAATCTATCAATATTGCATTGTCTAAAACCAATGGCGTAACAGCCGTTATCGAAAACACTGCCGGTCAGGGCTCTAACCTTGGTTTTGCGTTTCACCATTTAAAGCACATTATCGACCGTGTTGACGATAAAAGTCGCGTAGGTGTGTGCATTGATACGTGTCACGCTTTTGCCGCCGGTTATAACATTGCCGACAAATACGAGTTTGAACGCATTTGGGACGAGTTTGACAAAACCGTGGGATTCAACTATTTGCGTGGTATGCACTTAAACGATGCTATGAAACCAGTGGGTTCGCGTGTCGACCGTCATGCTTCTATCGGCAGCGGTTGCATCGGCGCAGAAACTTTTCGTTGGATTATGGAGGATAAACGATTCGACAATATTCCGCTAATTCTCGAAACACCCGACGAACTTATTTGGGCCGACGAAATTGCTATGCTTAAAGGGTTTTGTTAATGCATAATGCATAATTCATAATGCATAATTCATAATTTTAAATTTTTAATTCTTGTAAAATAATGAAACACAATATATTGATTCTTGCTGCCGCTGTTTTGGTTTGCGGTGGTGCCAATGCACAAAAGAAATTTACATTAGAAAACACTGTTCCGGGTGGAAACGAATTTAATGAATACCGTGTATCTTCGGGTTGCGGATATTTGGCAAATCGCACCGGTGATTATATCGACCTCGCCGAATCAGATGCTCGCGAAGACGAAATCAATTCAGTATTAAAGAGTAACGCAAAACCTCCGATGGCTTTTATTTGGGCATGGAACGACAAAAACACTGTTGTGGTATACTCTTACGAAACAAGTGCAAATTATACCGTTGACCTTCAAAATAAACGTGTAACAGATTCTATTTTAGAGATTTATGCCGACCCGGACTTTTCGTATCAAGGTAAATATGTGGCATATTCAAGCGATGGAAATCTTTTTGTATGCGGTAGCAATGGTCGTGTGCAGGTAAACCGTCAAAAAGAACATGGCGTGGTTTATGGCACATCAGTTCATCGCGATGAATTTGGCATTTCAAACGGTACTTTTTGGGCTAATAAAAGTCAGAAACTTGCATTTTACCGAATGGACGAAAGTATGGTGACAGAATACCCAAAAGTGAATATAAATGAGCGCATTGCCACCGAAGAACCGTTTCGTTATCCGATGGCTGGTGAAACAAGTCACGAGGTTAGCGTAGGTGTTTATGATGTTGAAAAACAGTCTGTTATCTATCTTAAAACAGCTTCACCTGTTAATCGTTATTTTACCAACATTGCTTGGAGTGCCGACGACAAATATATTCTTATTGCCGAAATCAACCGTGAGCAAAACCATTTGTGGATGAATATGTACGATGCTACAAACGGCAATTTCATCAAGACGATTTTTGAAGAACAAAACAACGAATGGGTAGAACCTTGCGATGCTCCCGTATTTGTTGATAATAAGCAATTTGTGTGGATGAGCGAGCGCGACGGCTACAAACATCTATACCTTTATAATATAGACAATTCTAAATGTACACAATTAACCAAAGGAAATTATTGTGTTACAGGAATTTATGGTGCATCTACTACTGAGATTTATTATCAGTGCAATCAATCGGGCTACCTTTATCGCGATGTTTGCAAGGTTAATCTCAAAGGCAAAGTTACAAAGTTGAGTAGTGGTTTGGGCATTCATAATGCAAGTTTCGACAAGGATTTTACAAAGTTTATTGATGTATGTTCATCGCCCGAAAAGGCTTTGTATTGCACTTTGCGCAAGATTGATGGTCAGTTGATTAAAGTGTTGAAAGAAAAAGAAAATCCATACGAGGGTTTCAAAATGCCTGAAATTCGTTTGGTTAACCTCAAATCGGCTGACGGCAAATTTCCCCTTTCGGGAAGAATGATTCTACCCGTTGATTTTGATTCTACAAAAGTTTATCCTGTAATTGATTACGTTTACGGAGGTCCTCACAGTCAGATGATTGACGGCAGTTGGCTTTATGGTGCGTCGTATTGGATGCTCTATTTTGCACAGCAAGGCTACATTGTATTTAGTATGGACAACCGTGGCACCGAGTACCGTGGAGTAGAATATGAACATTGCATTCACCGTCGTCTTGGAGAATTGGAAATGCAAGACCAAATGGAGGGTGTAAAATATCTTAAATCACTGAGTTATGTAGATAAAAACCGCATTGGAATTCAAGGTTGGAGTTTTGGTGGATTTATGACCATCGACCTACTTACAACTTATCCGGGCGTGTTTAAGGCTGGCATTGCCGGCGGACCTGTATGCGATTGGCAATATTACGAGGTGATGTATGGCGAACGTTACATGGATACTCCGCAAGAAAATCCCGAAGGGTATGCCAACTCTGCGGTAGTCAACAAGATAGGTAATCTTCAAGACCGTCTGTTGGTAATTCATGGCGACATCGACAATGTGGTGGTTTGGCAGAATAGCCTTATGTTGCTCAAAAAATCAATTGAAGCCGGTGTTATCCTTGATTATTTTGTTTATCCCGGACATGAACATAATATGATAGGTCACGACCGCGTGCATCTCTACCAAAAAATCGAAAGGTATTTTGAAGACTTTTTGAAATAAGATTCGTATATTTTTTGTATATTGGCATCCTAAAAATCACCATTATGGACAACAAAAAAGTATTAAACCATCTTATTGAGTTTCTTGCCGAAACATATTCTGCCGACGAATTGTTTTATCTTTCGCGTAGACTTCATAATCGTGCCGAAGAAAAAACATTACCTCCTTTAACACATGTATTTACCAAGGAGGAAATTAATAAAATGCTCGACGAAGCTGAACGAGATTTTGAAGAGGGAAAAGGAATTCCCGATGAAGAAGTTTGGCGAGAGTTTGACGAAGAGTTTGGCCCATTTGACACAGAATTGCCCCATTTACATAAAAATGTTATGGCTGCGGAACCCAAAGAAGAATATCAACGTATGGCGGTATGAAAGTAATTTGGAAATCTGCGGCTAAGTTATCATTACGAGACGTAGCCCGATATATTAAAATACATTTTGGGGAGAAATCTGTTAAAGAGTTTAGGCATAAAGTATCTGAACAAGAGTTACTTTTATTGAGTTTCCCTGATATAGGTGCACCCGACCCGTTGTTCGATGACCGTTCTATAACTTATAGAAGTGTGCTGATTAATGGGCTTAGCAAAATGGTGTATTATATTAAAGGTGATACCATTCGTATTGCAGCCTTTTGGGACTGCCGTCAAGACCCTACTAATCAAGCCTCTCAAGTATCAGAATCCTAATTATCATACATTATCTGATAATCTTTTTTGCGTCCGCGAATCCAAAAATCTTGCGGAACGGCTTTCCAGTTGCCTTTGGCTTTGGGTGAAACTATACGCATGGCCTCAATGTGCTGCATAATGATGTAGCGGAGGTCTTTGTCGGTAGATGAAATAATGCGTTTTAAAAGGTCGTCGTGACTTATGCCCGAACCATCGGTGAGATGTCCGCCGCCACCATTGCCACGATACGAATTTATTGCCACCTTATATATAGCATCAAGTTCAAATTTGCGACCATCGGTAAAGCCTTGTATAGTAATTTTTTCGCCGGCGGGCTTGGTGAGGTCTACGGTGTAGTTGATGCCCGATGCCGACGAATAATTGTAAAATTTGCCTGCCGTGCGTCCGTTGCCACGTTCGTCTACCTCAAAAAGCACAAGATGGTCTTTGCGGTCGCTCATGGTGTTGAACCACGAACCGTAAGAATATTCCAAATAGTCGAGAATCTCCTTGCCAGTGAGTTGCACGGTGTAGAGTAGATTTTCAAATTTATAAAGTTTAAACATGTCGCGAATGCAAACCGTGCCTTTGTCTACCTTGCTGTCGAAAGTGAGGGGAGCGGCAAACGACACATCTGCGCCCGTGGCTTCTAACTGTATGCTGTGTATCAAATCTACAAATGCCGAATTGCCAAACATTGCATCGCGCGACGAAATTGTGCGGGTAAACTTGGCGATAGGCTTTGATACATAATGTTTTATCATTTTTATGTAGTCGGCATAACGCTTCATCATTTCACGGTCGGGCTCGCAAGAGTTCATCTCCATAATCAAGCCGGTGATTTTTTTGTCCACGAGTTTGCCGTTTTCTTTCTTGATTTGCACCGATGCCACGGCGGCAAGTTTAGCGCAGTTTTTGGGGTCGAGAATTATTACACGACCACCTTCGCAGTTGCGCACCACCATATTAAATTCTTGATGGTCGTGACCGGCAAAAATTATATCAAATCCCGGAACGCGCTGAGCCACAAGGTTCGACGCATTTTCGTTCATATAATCTTCATCGCTGTGATTGTTGTAGGTGCTATCTACGCCTGAGTGAAAAAGTCCCACAATAAGGTCGGGGTCTTCTTTTTCTTTTACAATTTTCACCCATTTTTTGGCACATTCCACCATATCTTGAAATTCCATTCCTTCCCAAATTTTTTCGGGTAGCCAAACGGGAATTGTGGGTGTAATCATACCAATGATGGCTATTTTTACATTTTTGCGGTTGATAATGGCGTAGGGTGCAAAATAAGGTTCGCCTGTTTTTTTGTTAACGGCATTGGCAGCAAGCCACGGAAAATTAAACTCTTTCACAAGGTTGTCGTATACCTCGTGACCGGTTTCTAAATCGTGATTGCCCACCGAGACGGCATCGTAGCCCATAAAGTTCATCACGTCGGCACAGATATGCGGACCTTCGTGCTTTTCGTAGTTAGAGTAGTATACAACAGGCTGACCTTGAAGAAAGTCGCCGTTGTCTAAAAGCACCACTTCTTGACTTTTTACGCTGCGTTGCTCTTTTATATAGGTGTAAATTTGTGCTAATGATGTGTTTAGGGGTTCGTTTTCGATAAAATCGTATGGAAAAATGGCTCCGTGTACATCGCCT
>JAEEGL013704076.1_pt1 | contig 12459 bp, 11 predicted proteins | sample 9134231 | NCBI WGS metagenome assembly JAEEGL01 (sample SAMN16246548, study PRJNA631951) | gut metagenome | biome: gut microbiome; feature: rumen; material: fiber-attached | host: Bos | place: Iran: Karaj | collected 2018-10 | reverse complement strand
GCGTACCGTCACCATCATGATGTTGCTCACCCCGATCGCACCGGCCAGCAGCGTGCCCAATCCGACCAATAGGATCAGGAAATTGAGCCCCCGGAACAGATTGTCCACCATCGAGAAGAGCTGCTCGGTATTGATCATGAACAAGGCTTGCTCGTCGCTGGGATCGAAGTGATGCTCCCGGGCAATGATGTTCCGAATCCGTTCGTTGAGCGTGGACATCTTCACGCCACTCTTACCCGTCAAGGCGATCAGATCCACATTGGCACCCCGGTGATAGATCTTCTGGGCAACGCTCAGGGGAATGACGACGGATTCGTCGTTGCTGCCATTGATACTCATGTTGCCGGTGTTGAAATCCACCCCCACGATCCGGTAATACACCGGACCGGCTTTGATATAGGTCCCGCAGGGGTCTCCGCCCATCGGAAACAAGGACTGGTAGATACGCTTGCCGATGACGCAGACTTTGCGGCCTTGGAGGACATCCGTCTCGTTGATGAAACGGCCATAGCGGATCTTGGGCGTTTCCACCTTCTGGTAATCCGCCTTGACGCCCTTGACCGTGCAATTGGCCGTCTTTTCTTCATAGATGGCTGTCTGTCCCCAATTGCTGACGATGGGCGTCACCACATCCAGTTCGGGCACCATCAGTTTGAGCCTGTCCACATCCTTGAGGGACAGGATCCACCAGCGCCCTTCCTTCAGCCCCTTCCAAGGCTTGGTCGTCACGCTTTCATAAAGAATGACTGTATTGGTGGCGAAGCCTTCGAAGTTGGCGGACAGCAGGGATTTCAGGCCCTGCCCACCACCCAGCATGGCCAGGAGCATGAACAGCCCCCAGAAGATGCCGAATCCGGTCAGCAGGGTACGGCTCTTGTTGCGCAAGAGCGTATCCAGGATTTCCTTGAAACTGTCGCGGTCGAACTTCATGGTGCTATTCTGCTCTCAGGGCTTCTATGGGTCTCACACGGGCGGCCTTGACGGCCGGGAACAAACCGGCCACAGTGCCGGCAACAATCAGCAGGAGCGTCGCTTCCAACGCCACATCCACGCCGACGAAAGGATCTTTCAACATCTGGATGGACTCGCCCAGTAATTCCACACTGGACTGTCCCACGGTCTTGTCCAAGACCTCGCATGCCAGCAGGCCCAAGATCATCCCGACATAACCGAAAAAGGCCGTGATCGTGACACTCTCCGCAATAATCAACTTGGTGATCTGCCAAGGATTGGCCCCGATCGCCTTGCGGATGCCGAATTCGCGGGTGCGCTCCTTGACGGTAATGAGCATGATGTTGCTCACGCCCACGATGCCACTCAGCAAGGTGAATAGACCGATAATCCAAAGGGCGGTCCGGAGGATATTGGTTGCTTTCTCCATCTGGAGGTTCTGCGTATAGCGGTTCCAGACCCAGAGCGCGGCCCGGTCTTCGGGATGGGCGCGATGCTGAGTCAGGATGGCCGACTGGTAACGCAACTGAAACGCTTCGTTTTCTTGCTCCGTATCCAATCCATGGAAGGTGAAGACGATGTTCTCTAACGCATCCCCTTTCTGATAGATGGTGCGTAAGGTGGTAAAGGGGACATAGATGTCTTCCCACATCGAATCCTCCCGCGACTTATATACGCCGACCACCTGATACATCAGGTTGCCGACTTTGATGTAACGCCCCACCATTCCTTCGTAATCCGTCCGCCCGTCCAGCAGGTTTTTCACATGGCTCATGGCCAGCAGGGCCACTTTCTTGCTGTCGGAGATATCCTGCGGATTGAGCGAACGCCCGGCGATGATCTCCACCTTGTTCATCTCCTCATACTCGGGATAAATGCCTCGCAGATAACCGTCCATGGTTCGCTTGGCGTAACCTACTTTCATCCCGTTCTGGGTCAGTGAAGCGGTGACCTGGTCGATATTATCTGAGAACAGGCCGCTCTTGGTCACGGCCACGTCTTTCTGGTCCAGCCGGATGTAACGCCCGCTCTTGAGACCATCGTAGGGCATCGTAGTGAACCAACCGTTGATCTGCATTGTATTGACCAGCACATCCCGTCCCTGGTGCAGGAAGACGTTCATCAGGCCGTTCCCGGCCCCCAACAGCACGATGATCATGAAGATGCCCCACGCCACCGAGAAGCCGGTCAGCGCGGTGCGCAACTTGTTGCGCCGCAGGGATTCGAGGATTTCGGTCAGCAGGTCACGCATTATTTCATCACGGTATCCCGCCCGAAGGCGGAGGCCTCATGGCGCTTGTTCATTTCGATTTCTCCGATGATTCCATCCTTGATGTGGATGATCTTATCGGTACAGTTCGCAACCCCGCTCTCGTGGGTCACGACGATGATCGTCATGCCTTCTTCCTTATTGAGCCGGGTGAGGAGGTCCATCACCTCAACGGAAGTCTTGGAGTCCAAGGCACCTGTCGGCTCGTCAGCCAGGATGATGCGGGGATGAGTGATCAAGGCCCGGGCGATCGCCACGCGCTGCTTTTGGCCGCCGGACATTTCGTTGGGATAATGCAGCGCCCAGTCTTTGAGCCCCAGCCGGTCGAGGTATTCCATCGCCATCTCGTGGCGCTTCTTGCGCGAGATACCTTGATAAAACAAAGGAAGCTCGACGTTTTCGACCGCAGTCTTGAAAGGAATCAGGTTGAAAGACTGGAAGATAAATCCGATCATCCGATTGCGGTAATCGGCTGCTTCCCGCTCGCTCAAGCCTCGGATCAACTTCCCGTCCAGCCAATACTCGCCGGTGTCATAGTTATCCAGGATCCCAAGGATGTTGAGCAACGTGGACTTGCCCGAACCGGAGGCGCCCATGATGGAGACAAACTCACCCTTATCTATCTGGAGATCAATCCCCTTCAAGACATGGAGGGGCTGGCCGTTATCATAAGTCTTGTTGACGCCTTTCAGTTCAATCAGCATAAGTAATCTACTGTATTAGTTCAATAGGACACTGCAAAGGTACAAAGAAAATTCAACCGCACAATACTTTGCATCAAAAATAATGCAGAACTACTCTACCTCTCTGCTCTTTTCTCTAAAATAACAAATGCAGGCCATAGGGATCCAACGCTACAGCCTGCAATCTGTGTTTCGGAAAGTCTTCCGACCTACTTGATATAGGGCTGGATGATCCCCTCGATGATTTCGTATCCTTCCGGCGTCAGATGGACTCCGTCCTTACTGTACTCAGCAGGAATGCCGTTGGTCGGGGACTTCAGGGCATTGAAATAGTCGATATAGGTCACACCGCGCGTGTGGGCGGCATACTCCTTCAACCGGGCATTGATCCCCATGATGATCTCGGAAGGGTCGCCCGTCATCAACTTGGACCAACCATAGCGGTTGACCGGGGTGATTGAGCAGAGCAGGACCTTGATCTTGTTGATCCGGGCCAACTCGCACATGGAGATCAGGTTTTCGACAACTTTCTCGGGCGCAATCAAACCATTGTTGCCCGCGATATCATTGGTTCCTGCCATGATGGCCACATATTTCGGATGCAAGTTGATCACGTCCGAGCGAAAACGGACCAGCATCTGGGCCGTGGTCTGTCCGCTGATGCCTCTCCCTTCGTAGCCATTATCCGTGAAAAAACTCCGGGAATCACGCCATCCCCAAGTGATGGAATCTCCCATGAACACGACCTTCGGACGACCCACTACCTTGGCATTGTCCGCCGCATAACAATGGGTTCCAGCCCAATCCTCCACGGGCTTCTGCGCCAAGGCAGGAACAACAAACAGGAGACTAGCCACAAGCAAAAGCAATTTCTTCATATCGATACGGTTTTAACTGGAAACAAAATTAACAATAAATGTGTAATTTTGTATTGTATGATAGCAAAGAATCCGATTTTCACCCCACAGGCCAAAGTATCCGAACTGCTCGACCGGGACCATAATTTACTCGACGTATTGTCCCGTCTCGGGATCAGTCTGGGCTTCGGTGAGAGTACGGTCGAAGAAGTATCTACCCGCAACGGGCTGGACCCGGAAACGACCTGCCTGATCTGCAATGCCTATTCTTTCGAGCAGTACGAGCCAGACGCCGAGACCCTGGCCCGGGGACGGATCACCGATGTCGTCAAGTATATCCGCAACTCGCATCGCATCTATCTGACCACCGAGTTGGTTTGGTTGGAAGAAGCCATCTGTCGCTTGATCACCCCTTTCAGCGACAAGCAGAAAAAGGTGATCTGGCGCTTCTTCAACGAATACAAGACCGAATTGGAGAAACATTTCGCCTTCGAGGAAGAACAGGTGCTCCCCTACATCCAGGACCTCCTCTTCGGCCGGGATACCAAAGGTTTCACCATCTCCCAGTTTGCTGATAACCACAGCAACATCGATGAGAAACTCGGCGACTTGAAAAACCTCGTGATGAAGACCTTGCCGGAAGGCTGCGACGACCTCCTTCGCCGGCAGATCCTCCGCTTTCTCTTCTACCTCCAGCAGGACCTGGCCGGGCACACCTGGGTGGAAGACAAAGTCCTGACCCCGATGGCCTGGTACATCGAGCATCCGCAAGCAGTTCGCAGCAAGGAGAAAAAAGAAGCCCCAGAGCGGGAGGAACTTTCCGAGCGCGAGAAGGAGATCCTCGTCAGCGTAGCGAAAGGCATGCTCAACAAAGAGATTGCAGATCAATATAATATCTCAATCCACACCGTCATTTCTCACCGCAAGAACATCACCCGCAAAACCGGCATCAAGACGGTCGCGGGCCTGACGGTCTATGCGCTGCTGAACGATCTGATTGACATCAACACCGTGGAATGAAGACAAAGACGGACCCGGGGAATGTGGCACGCGAAGTGCCTGGCGGCGCGCGGCAGATCCTGCTGCATGCATGCTGCGCACCCTGTTCGTCCGCCATTGTGGAATATCTGATGCAAGGGGGCGTGGAGCCCGTCATCTTCTATTCCAACTCAAATATCTGGCCCCGCGAGGAATATGAGCACCGACGGGATGAATGCGCCCGCTATGCACGGCATTGGGGCGTGCAGATGGTGGAAGACGAATACGACCATGAGGCCTGGCGGGCCGCGGTGCAAGGCTTGGAAGGCGAACCGGAGCGTGGGAAGCGCTGTCTGGCCTGCTTCCGCTATCGCCTGAGCCGGGCGGCGGCTTATGCGCAGGAGCACGGCTACACGGTCCTGACTACTACCCTCGCTTCGTCGCGTTGGAAGCGCCTGGACCAGATCGACGAAGCCGGTGCCGAAGCTTGCACGGCCACGGCGGATGTCTGCTGGTGGGACCGCAACTGGCGCAAGGGCGGCCTCCAGGAGCGCCGGAATGAGATCATCCGCGAGCAAAATTTCTATAACCAGCGCTACTGCGGCTGCGAATTCAGCGCACGTCCTACAAAAGAAGATGAATAATATCGAAATAGAACGCAAGTTCCTGGTATGCGGGGACTTCAAGGCGGAAGCGACCAGTTCCACCCATATCCGGCAAGCTTATCTCAACCAGGAAGGCGGCCGGACGGTCCGGGTACGCATCCGCGATGACCGGGCCTACCTGACCATCAAGGGTCCCAGTGTGGATGGCGGCCTCAGCCGCTTCGAGTGGGAGAGGGAGATCCCGGTCGACGATGCAGAGCAACTGATGCAGCTGCGGGTTACCCCTGTCGTGGACAAAAGACGCTACCTCGTGCCCTTTGGCGGCCATACCTTCGAGGTGGACGAATTCTACGGTGACAACGAGGGGCTGACGATGGCCGAAGTGGAACTGTCAGATCCTGAGGAAGCTTTCGAACGTCCGGGCTGGCTGGGAAAGGAAGTGACCGGAGACCGGCGCTACTATAACTCGCACCTGGCCCGGCACCCTTATAAAGAATGGGCAGAATGAGCAATTTCCTGAAAAACTACGGTGCGACCCTTGCGCTCCTCTGCGGCATCCTGCTGGGTGGTCTGTGCGGCATCCTGTGGCCCGCTGCCGCACACGCTGTCAAGCCAGTCGGCGACCTTTTCCTCAACCTCATCTTCGTGATGATCGTGCCGCTGGTGTTTTTCAGCATCGCAGGCTCCATCTGCGGCCTGCGCCGCAGCGGCATGCTGGGAAAGGTGCTGGTCAGCGTGCTGGCTGTCTTTTTGGGGATGTCCCTGATCGCGGGCCTGGTCGCCTGGCTGGGCGTCCGGATCTACAGTCCCCTTGCAGCCGCCGACCGACGGCTGATCCTGAATGGGCTTTCCGCTGCCGCGACGGCCTCTGCCGAGCAGATCCGACCGATTGATGCCATCGTCAATGCGCTGACCGTCAGCGATTTCGGCCTCCTGCTCTCTAAGGAGCATCTGCTGGCTCTCATCGTATTTGCTGCTTTGTTTGGCTATGCTGTCTGCGCCATCGGAGAGAAAGGACAGCCAATGGAAGCCTTTATCCTGTCCGGCTCAGAAGTGATGGTCAAGATGATGAAAGGCGTGATGATCGCGGCACCCGTCGGCTTGGGTTGTTTCTTTGCCGACACGATCGCCTCAGCCGGCGCCAGTCTGCTGGGAGGCTACTTGCGGGTCTTCCTCCTTTATGTGGTATTGACCCTTCTTTTCTTCTTTCTCATCAACAGCCTCTATGTCCTGGCGGCCCGGGGCCTGCCCGGATTGAAGAGCTACTGGCAGCACATCTGGGATCCGGCAGCCACCGCCGTGGCGACGGCCAGCAGCGCAGCGACGATGCCCGTCGCCATCGAGGCGGCGAAACGCATGGGGGTGGCCCCCCCGATTGCGGATGCGGTCATCCCGCTCGGGACCAACATCCACAAAGACGGCTCCGTGATGGGAGCCGTGTTCAAGATCGTGTTTCTGATGCTGCTATGCGCGCGACCAGTCAGCGGATGGAGCGCCCTGTTCCTGGTTCTCGGTGTCGCCCTGATGGAAGCTGTCGTGCTTGGGGCCGTACCCGGGGGCGGGATGGCCGGCGAGATCTTCATCTGCTCCGTGCTAGGCTTCAGCCCGGAAATGGTGGGCGTCATCGTCGTGATCGGAGCGATCATCGACATCCCCGCCACCCTGCTCAACGTCAACGCCAATGTCGTCGGCGCCCTCTTGGTGGACCGCCTGAGCCGTCCGGCGGCAGACTAGAGCTTCAGGGTCCCTCGGAACGCGGTCGGCGTGTCTCCGAATTTCAGCGAAAACGCCAACTCTTCCCCAATTATCCGACCAGTCAAGCCGGTCACGATATATTGCGGATACGCCTCGCCCTGGGTGAGCGGGATCACTTTGTCGCAGTACAAGTAGATTTGTTCCGTGTCTACGGCCAGATTGACATCCGGGATCGTTACATCGACCGTAACGGGCATTGCCGGGACGAATTTGATCTTCTGAATTTCCAGAGAGGCCGTTTTACCATCCACAGAAGGCAGGAAGCGGACGGTGATATTCTCATGTTTGATGAAAGTATCATCATTTTTTACGGTCACAGTTCCGAGGTAACTGCCCACCTCGGGCTGCAGGGGTCCTTCGGGCTCCGGCTGTTTGCAGGCGGCCAAAATGGCGATGAAGGCAAAAAGGAAGATAATTCTTTTCATAGCTCTAACAAAGATAAGAATTATTGGAAATAAAAAAATAAGTTGTATCTTTGCAGACGCATTCGGGGTATTAGCTCAGTTGGTAGAGCGTTTGAATGGCATTCAAAAGGTCAGCGGTTCGATTCCGCTATGCTCCACAAAAAGTCCAGCCGCTTGGCTGGACTTTTTTTTGATCCTGCCCTCAGGCCAGCATCAAGCCCGGGATTTCACTTAGATCGTCGATCAGATAGTCGGCGCCGGCTTCGAGCAAGGCCTCACGGGTGGCGTTGCCATAGGTAACGGCGCAAGTCTTGGCGCCGGCCCGGCGGCCCATCAGGATATCCACAGGCATATCCCCAACCACCAGCGTTTCCTCCGGACGGGCTCCTAAGGCCTCCAGCGTTGCCAGGACCGGGGCCGGATCCGGCTTAGCCCGCGAGACATTGTCCGCGCCGAGCACCAGGCTGAAAAAAGGAGCGATCCCCATATCATCCAGAAAACCTTTCAGTGAAGCCGAAGAACGGGAGGATGCCACCGTCATTGTACAACCTTGCTCCTGCAAGGCGGACAGCATCTCTTTCGCGTGCGGGAAGAGCCTGGGTACCAAGATCTTGCGATTTCGCTCAAAGATTTCGCGATAGGTCCGGGCGCAGAGGGCTGTCTCTTCCTCGGTCTGTCCCGGGAAAAGGACGCAAAAGCTTTCCTCCAGAGGCAAGCCAATCGTAGCGCAGATCGCCGCCTCCGATGCTACCGGAAGCCCCAACGCCTCCATGGTTTGCTGCATTGTCAAGACAATATTCCGCTGGGTATCTCCCAGGGTGCCGTCAAAATCAAAAATAATGAGCTTCATCATGCGAAAAAACGTGTTTTTCCTTCCCCAGGCGGGCCTTGAGTCGCTGCTTGGCCTTGGTGACGGAGGCGGGCGAAATCCCCATCATCGTCGCCATCTGCTGCCCCGAGAATCCCAGGCGCATGAGTATAGCGGTACGCAGCTCCGCTTGGGTCATTCCCCGGACAGAGGAGCGAAGGCGACTACAAAAACCATCACAGACTTGATCCAGGAGTTCTTCTAGCCGATCCCAATCAGCATCTTGAAGGTAACGGGGTTTTGCGCGCAGACTGGCAATGAAAGGATCCCGGTCCAAAAGGACGTTCCTAAGTTCTTCCCGATCCTGCTCACTTTCCCGGATTTCGTTATCCTTGGCCTGAATCTCAGAATCCAGCGCCCGTACCCGCGACTCCAGCCGCAAGAGGGTGCGCCGGTACAGCAGGATGATGACGGCAAGAGCAAGCAACTGCAAGGCCAGTGCCGACAGGACCGTCACGACCAGGGTCCCGGTGGGAATGGCGGCCAGCGCATCAACCATCGACCTTGCTCTTGAGCAGGAGCTCAGGAGCAAGGTCGCTGCTGTCAATGCGGATAGTTGTCTTGCAGTCATCCTGCTGCAAATATACAACTATTCGTTGGAAATCATCTTGACCGGTTCCTTCGGAATCACGATGTAAGCGATGATGTAGGCGATCAGACCGCCACCGGCGCAGAAGACCGCGACCAGCCAGGCCAGACGGACGATCGTAGGATCGATGTCGAAATACTCGGCGATGCCGCCGCAGACGCCACCAAGCTTTTTCTCGGTGTTGCTTTTGTACAGTCTCTTTTTCATGGTTGTGTCACTTTTAACGTTAGTCATCAAAAACAAGGCTATCACCAGGAGGAGCAGCCAAGGGACCGCCCCCACACAAAGTTTCCAGAAAAAATGCCAGTCAATCATATCCTCAACTTTTTAGTCTTTGTCACATGGCAAAGGTACGATGACAATTCGGTAAAACCAGGGTCCGGATGTGGACAATGGAAAAATGCAAGCGCCTGAAAAACAGACGCTTGCATTGTACAGGTATGGACAACGACGCTTAATCAGCCGTAAACTGGATCTCGGCGTGACCGCCGATCCGGTTCGTACCGCCGTGGGACGGACTGCTCATCTCCGCGCTACGGTCCAGTTTCATCGTATCCGCGACGCGGGCCCGGATCATCAGGGTCGCAGCATTGGGAATGGCGTCCAGATGGAAGGACTCCGTGACCGTATAGACTTCGTTGGCCTTATTGGACTCATATGAGAGCGCATAAGTGTAGGTGACATCCCGTGCGCCCGTCTTGCATTCCTCGTTGACCGTCTTGGTATTGATCCCCGTCCAGGTGGCCCCGCCATCCAGCGAGTACTCCAAGGCAAAGAACTTCGGACCCGCGGCGGAAGAACAGGCACCGTAGCCGATCGTGTAGGTACCGGCCGGATTCTTCACACCGGTGACTTCGAAGAGCCAATAGTCATCCTTATACATGCCATAATGAAGCAGACGGGTCCCGAGAGGGGTATCCGTCTTGTAGGTCGGGGCACTGGCCGGTGCATCCCCGAAGCGGACGACACTCATCTTACCTTCGTGGGTGTCGGACATCACGAAGGAACCCGTCGGATTTGCGACATGATAATCGACATCCGCCGTCAGTTCACTCGGATCCTTGAAGGACCAGACTACCGGGAAAGCCGCCTTGGGTACAGGGACATACTCGGACTTTTCCAATTTGATATTGTCCAAATGCCAGCGCTGATAGCTCGGCGTAGAGCCCATGTTGGTCGGACGGATCTTGATCCGGGTATCTTTGGTTACACCCACGAGCACGACGGAAGCATGCTGCCAGAACATCTGGCCCTTCTCCTGAACGGAGCGGAACGGCTCGCTTAGAGCAGTCTCGCTGTCCGCACAATAGCCCGGTCCCGTCAATTCGACCGTCACGCTCACATTGTCCACCGCACCGGAACCACCCATGTGGGCGCACCAGTCGAAGGACAGTTCCACATTGGCAGGAGTGTCACCCTCGAAGTTCTGCGGAGGCAGCTGGAGGCCGGTCTGCTTATTATTGGCGCCCATCTTGAAGTAGCATTCCTGCAGGTAGAGCGTCTTGGCACTCTTGTTCAGATCCATATAGCCGCGATTCTCCAGGTCGGCACCCAGCGTGGCTGCCAGGCTTTCAAGGTTCCAGATATTGGGCTGGGTGTGGGAAGACAACTGGGATCCGACGGGATCCATTGTCGCATGGGTGGCATTCGGATCCTGCGCCAGATAGGCCGTCACATATGGCTGCAGCCAACTGAAGTCGTCCTGGAAATAGACGCTCGACGGCGGTGCAGGGGCCTGCGTGACCGTCAAGACGGCTTCCTGGTTGGCAGCTTCGTTGAAGAAGCGGACCGTGCCGGTACGCTCGGCTTCGACTTCGTTGGTCTCGTAGGACAGGACATAATCCCTCCACTCGACCAAGGCGCGGGTCCTGAGCGGAGTGACCGTGATCCAAGAAGCATCGCTCACGAAAGAGACTTCGTCCAGGTTGGTCTGGACACGGACAGAGGTCTCTCCTTCCTTCTCGCCGACCCAGATCGTATTACCGCCCGACAGACTGATGAACGGATCCAGGATCTGTCCGGCGGCGCTCTGAACCACCTTGACGATCACTTCCGTATCCTCGGAGATGATCTTGATCCGGCCTTCCCGCAGTTCGGGCAATTCGCTCTCGTCGCAAGTCACGGCGATGACGGTTTCCTCGCCGGCGAGGCCACCTTCCGCATTGAGGCTCAGCCATTCCTCGCTCGTCGAGATCGTGAAGTCATGATCGGAGGTGATGGTCAAGTTCTTGGGACCGGCAGGCGTGCCGTTGAAGGTCAGCAGGTCGGTCGAAACCGTAATCTCCGCATAGACAGGATCCTTCTCGATACCGTTGCCTTCCTTGATGATCTCAATCTTGGGCTGGTAGGTCTCGTCTGCCTTGTCAGTGACCGACAAGCGGGCGGTACCGCCGTTACGGGCAGCCAACTTTCCGGCACCACTGGCCTGCCAGTTGGCCATGCAGCGGAAGCGGAACTGGGCGTGCTCCGTATTCTTACGATACTTGACAATGTAGTCGATGCCCACATTGGTGGCACCATCGGCGTTCATGATGTGCGAATACGTGATCTCTTCACCGGGCTCAGTAGTCGTGAAGGTCTCGCTGACGGGCTTCCATTCCTCTCCGTCGAGGAACTCCAGCAGCCAGAACTTGTGGCCGGTGGCGGAGGTACGGGTCTCGAAGGCAATGTGTACCTCGGAGCCGGCTTTGATGTCGCCACTGCCGTAGAAGAGCCAGTAATCACCCGGCCAAGGACCGGTGACACGGGGACTCTTGTCAGACACATCCAGCGCATATTTCTGGTTTATGTCGCTCGATGCCAGGTCGAAGGGAACATACGTGATGTAACCCAGGCCCTGGACCGGATCGATCTTGCCGGTGGATGCGAAGGATTCCGTCGTATAGTTGATATCATCCGTGCGGACGCGCCATTTGATCGGATACGGGATCAGGGTCTCATCCTTGCATTTATCCTCAAAGGACGTGACAACCAGATAGCCGGTGGTGCCGGCCAGGCCGACGGCATATCCGGTCAGGACCACCTTGTGGAGATCCACGGCGTCGAGCCCGAGCGATTCGGGTGCATCCACGACCTGGACCGTGGCCGGGAAGATGGAAATCTTGCCGCTGACCAGCGAGCCACGAAGTTTGACGAACTGCACGGATTTGCCGTCATAGGCGATGATGTTGTCCGTCATGTCAGGCGCTTCAGGATAATCCATGGTGCCGGACGAAAGGACGTCTACTTCATCCACGAAGAAAGAGGGGACGCCTTTGAAGGTGGCACGGGCGCCGTTGATCGTAACCCGGTCGCCCACGGCAACTTCGCGCGCGCCTTGGACATAGATGTTGGAAGTCCCGTCCGTCAGGACGAAGCCGGAGGTAGTCACAGCCGCGACGGTGGCATTCACAATCTTGGCGACATCTTCATCATCCAAAGCAATGACCTGCGTCACAGTCAGTTCAGGGACACCCATGTAGGTATCGCCGGCCTGCTTGACCGTCAGGGTCCCTTGCCG
>JAEEGL012939229.1_pt1 | contig 12459 bp, 6 predicted proteins | sample 9134231 | NCBI WGS metagenome assembly JAEEGL01 (sample SAMN16246548, study PRJNA631951) | gut metagenome | biome: gut microbiome; feature: rumen; material: fiber-attached | host: Bos | place: Iran: Karaj | collected 2018-10 | reverse complement strand
TATATCATGACCTATAAGATACTGTATCTCCGGCTCTTCAAAACCAAGAATAGCTAACTGAGTCGCGAAATTTCGTCTAAACAGATACGCAGTCGGGTCCTTTTCCTTGGCGATGACCGGATTTTTTTCGTACTCCAGCTCATATTCCAGATATGCCAGCACCTTGCCCTGGAGGCCTATATTCATAAAGAGTACTCTCGCAGCATTAGACATATCAGATGGCAGACATCTTGACTTAGAGTCGTTTGGCCTGCATGCTATCGGATAATCCATGATCGTTTTGGGATCAAGACCATTCTCGTGCATGATATATTCTTTTCTTTTCATAAGATGCTGATATACAGGTTCCGGAATAGGGATCAATCTATCAGCATTTTTAGTTTTACCTGATGAAATCACCTTATGCTCTTTGCTCTCAATGGTCTTATATATCATGAGCAAATGCATGTCCGCCTCATCGTAAGGAGTTATTATATCACCAAAATTAACCGCACATGCTTCTGCATCTCTCAATCCACATGTGAGCATAAGATACACGCCATAGAATTCACCATTCATAGAGATATCTCTTGTCAGATATTCATATGAGCGAATCTCTTGTTCGGGGGTAAGTGATTTTTTCAGCCTGACTAATTCTGTTATACGCTCTTCTTTATCGATGTCTTCAGGCAATTCAAAACATGTTCCCCAAAGTATGTTTTCACAGAGGCCTTTCTCAGCTGCCAGTTCCACTACAACGTATATTAGCAGACGAAAATGCATCGCACGCGTACTTGATATAGTCTTCTCGGCCAGTATCCTGTTTACAGCTTCTTCATAATCCGCTTTGGTATAATTATCTATCGTCTTATTATCATGGTCCAGAAGGTTAGGTATTATCCTATTGGTATAATCCAGCTTATAGTTTCTTCTGGTAGACTCTGCGCGCCAGTAATTTTTCGAGCATAATTCATCATAATACTGGATCATAAATCCGCCAAAAGTAAGCTTACCATCAATTTCTGCAATAAAATCCTTATCCGTTTTTGCATTACCCATCTTCATTCCCCGTATGTCTTATGATCTGAACATCACATCCTTTGGTGTTATTGATGAATACACTTATATCATCGGTTTTCAGAGCTTTGATATTCGTCCTGGAACCTCTGGCATATCTTTTATCATCACTGTCTGTCTCATCCCAGAATTTGCTCGTCCATCTCCTTAGTTTCAGGCACATAGAATACTGAACCGCATCATTTGTATAATCGCAATAATGTGCCGAAAACGTATCCTCAGCACTAACTCCCATGATGTAATTAATCTCTCCTTTAGTCATTTTACATACATGATTTGCATAATACCTGTAATTGGATAGGAATATATCACTATAGTATTTATTCAGATCTGTGATAACCTCCTTCTCTCCCGGGAGTTTGACTTCTAACGACGGTATATTCAGATCTCCTATAGCTTTTTGGCATATTTTGTTTATTTTGTCATATGTGCTAAGTTTCCATTGCTTATTGGTCTTACTAAGCTCTTCTGTAAAAATCGGAGCTTCATCCATTTCCTTCTGTGATGTAATATGAAAGCGGTCCATCAGATACTTTTTATAACGAAAAGCCATGCTCGATAACTCCGGCGGTAGCGGAACTAATCTGAAACGTTTCCAATCGCTCTTCTGCGCATGTACGGATATATTTCCTAATCTATCCATTTTTTGTGTTATCTTCACATGACAGAAACCATATTCTTCTACGAATTCAATATCGCACCATCTCAGAGGCAGCATCTCTGCAATTGGAATAGATGAGAATAATCTAAAAGCTATTACAAAAGTCTCATATTTTCTGGATTCCATCCAGTTCAGCCTCTTAGAATTGGCCGATAATAATCCCGTTTGTTCTGGTAATGAAAAGTGTTTCTTCGTCAGTGCATTTCGTACCTCATACTGTTCCTCCTCCATTCGCTGATATACTGCCTTGCTGATCTCTGAAACAGGGTTTATCAGATATATTCCACGTTCTTTCAGAAGAGAGAATATTGTATTGAGTTGACGTGTATATTTGAACTGATCATCAATACTCCGTTTTAATATATACGTCCGTATCTGTGAATTCTGATTTCCATCCATGAAATCTGAATGCTTCATTCCTGATATGAGTAGTTCCTTGTTTGCGAACAAAGATCTGCAGAAATCGTCATCATACCCATCAAGTTTTATAAGTTCCTCACGAAATATGAACCAGAGCGTCTTAAGTGTAAGATCATAATATCGACCATGGAACGCTTTTTTCATATCCGCAACTATATAAGGGTATAATCTTTCATCATATGAAATAGCTTCCAACGCGTCATTTAACTGTATTTCATCATTAACACGCAGCCCTTTCTCTATGTCTTTAGTCAATTTATGACTAATGCCGCGCGCATCAGGATATGAGGAATAGCTTGCTATAGCAACTGTCTTTTCTTTACGTGTGGTATATTTGTATGAAATGCTGATCTCATCAGAAAACTTATACGTTTGAGGCTTATTCCTTTTCTTGACTTGATGAGATATCTTTACCCTGTTTTGAGCATCACAATATGTCATCTTCCCATTACGGATATATTCCATATCCAACAACTCATAATCTTGCTTTAATACCATTTTCCCTTCTACAAGATCAAGAAAACCAGCTTGTACAGCAGAAACGTTGCTGCCTTTATCTATATATAACACAACCCTCATTTTGGGTTTGTCAGCAAATATAGAAGTGTTGACAAATATCACTCTACTCAGTCTTTTACCGTTATCTCTTAACTCCTCTAACAAGGACTCTCTTTCTGAAATAAAAAGCCCTTTAGGTATGCATACTATTGCTGAATCAGCCCCTCCACATAAAGCATCATAGATAGGAGCAAAATCAGATTTACTCTTTACTACCGCTAAGACTTCAGTGTCCTGAGATTGTTTAACGGCTTCATCATATGCATAAATATCTTTTTGAGGGAATTGAGATTTATAAGCTAATTCACGATAAGGGTTTTCTATGAGAAATGTTCCACTTTCGACTTCCTCGATCATATATGGACTTGGATTTATAACAACAAGATTTTTATTTACCCTTTTTGACTCTTCCAGCAAGAAACCACACTCAAATGCAGACTCGTTTTTTGATCCACCATAAAATAATGCGGATATAACAAGCGAAGGAGAGAGTTTTCGTAATTTCCAAACATATCTTTCAAATGCAGTTTCATCAATTGCCACTCCTAATGAAACCGGGATACCCTTTGAATACTTATAATCCGCCCAGAGATTAAATGCTTTTTCTGTGATGCCACGAGAATCACAATAATCTTCGAATAATTTATCATAGGAAATCTTATGACGCGAAAAAAACACCATGGCCTCTTTTAGCGAGCTAGGTGTTTTTACTTCTTTCTTAGTATATGAGTATTCCATATTTCCCCTTGCCTCTTGTAATTACGACTATTCCCAGTTATTATTATATCATCCAAATAGTCGTTTTTCCATTTATTTGTAAATTTGTTTTATATTTTTTTAGTATTTAAATGGAAAATAAGTGCAATTATTGCGGTCAAAATGCGGTCATTTTGAGCATAAAAAACCCGCAAACGCCGTATTTATGGGCATTTGCGGGATATGTTATTTATTCGTATTCGACCGTAGCCGGCGGCTTTGGTGTATAGTCAAACAGTACACGGTTTATCCCGTCAACTTCCGAGATTATACGGTTTACAAGATGATCTATGAGCTCATCAGAAAGATGCTCAACAGTTACTTCCATTACATCGGTCGTATTTATCGCACGTATGATGCACGGCCAGTCAAATGTTCTCTTTCCGTTCTTTACACCGGTAGACTTGAAATCCGGAACAACAGTAAAGTACTGCCATACCTTTCCTTCAAGGCCGTTCTTTGCAAATTCCTCTCTTAAGATTGCATCCGATTCGCGAACTGCCTCAAGACGGTCTCTTGTGATAGCTCCGGGGCAGCGAACACCGAGTCCGGGACCAGGGAACGGCTGACGGTAAACCATGTTTGCGGGAAGACCGAGACGTTCGCCTACGATACGCACCTCGTCCTTAAAGAGTATCTTTACAGGCTCAACGAGTTCAAACTGAAGATCCTCGGGAAGTCCTCCTGCATTGTGATGAGCCTTGATCCCTGCTTCACTCTCAAGGATATCCGGCCATATGGTTCCCTGTGCAAGGAACTTGATGCCGTCAAGCTTTGATGCCTCTTCTGCAAAGACTTCTATGAATTCGTTTCCTATTATCTTTCTCTTTGTCTCCGGATCAGTAACTCCTGCCAGCTTGTCAAGGAATCTGTCGGTAGCATCTACATAGATCAGATTTGCATTCATCTGATTCTTGAATACTTCTATAACCTGTTCAGGCTCTCCCTTTCTGAGAAGGCCGTGATTAACATGTACACATACCAGCTGTTTACCTACTGCCTTTATCAGCATGGCAGCGACTACAGAGGAATCCACGCCTCCGGAAAGTGCCAGTAATACTTTTTTATCACCGATCTGTTCACGAAGCGCCTTGATCTGTTCTTCAATGAATGCATCGGCCAGTTCGGCTGTTGTAATGCGGACCATGTCGTTTGGTCGTCTGTCAGAAATCATATTTTTCCCTCCATAGATTTTGATATTAACGCTATAATTCTAGCACAGCAGGCTTTGTTTTGTCGATGATTATTGCGCTTGTGTAAAATCGATCATGAGCTGATTCATATCTATCCCTGTTATCAGTATCAGGCCATGAATGACGTCCGTCGCATATAAATACATTCCATACCCTTATCTTGGAATAATCACTGCAAAACTTTGTTACCGTTGATTTCTTGTCTATCTGTTCCTAATCCGATCTGTCAAGACTCGCTGAATTACATAGTAATCCATCACATCTTCTCCATAAAGTACAGTCTCGCACCAAAGTCGGGGAAGAATCTGACTCTCTCATCATAGCCTGTACCGGCAAATGCTGGTTTAAGCTTTACTCCTGCTTCCATAAGTGCATCACCATAGACTGTGAAATCCTCTTTCTCACCGTCCATCTTTATGACTTTTGCGATCGCATTATGAAGCAGCGAATCCTGTTTGATATGTACAGGCGAGACAGTATTTACAAGATCACCGAACTGTTTGATGTTATGCTTTTTAAACCTGTTGGAGAAGTGATACTTAAACTGCGGATCAAGTCCCTGCGCCATGTAGTAGCCGTACGGCTGATTTGGTGTGACAAGCTTCTGGACTATCATCCCCATTGCCCTGCTCTTATCCTTTGAAACGATCGTCCACTCGCAAACATTTCCTTCATCGAAGCTTCGACCTCTGTAAAAGCTTCCATACTGTGTGAACTGTCTTACATTCTTGTACAGTTCGATCTGTGTTGCGATCTCCTCAAGCTCTTCTTTTTTCATGTCACAGAGATTGCATTCATATCCCAGACAGCCAAACGCTGCAACAGCAAATCTTGTTTCAAGCGGAGTCTCTCTTAAAGTCTGATGATTCGGACAGGCCGATACATGAGAGCCTATCGTCTCTGGCGGATATCCGTATGTATATCCGCTTTGTATCTGAGCTCTGCATATGGCATCAGTATTGTCGCTGCCCCATATCTGAGGAAAATAGCAAAGCATGCCAAGATCAAATCTGTTTCCTCCTGATGAGCATCCCTCAAACAGTATCTTTGGAAATCTCTTTGTAAGTTCATTAAGAATCCTGTACAGCCCTAAAACATATCTGTGTGAGACTTCTCCCTGTCTCTCTGCAGACAGCGATTCAGAATAATAATCTGTTATTATCCTGTTCATATCCCATTTGACATATGCTATATTTGCACTGCCAAACACATCTGACATCGCCTCTATGATATAGTCCTGAACCTCTTTTCTGCAAAGATCCAGGATCCTTTGATTTCTTCCTTCGGAATGAGGCTTGCCCGGTATCGCAAGACACCAGTCAGGATGAGCTCTGTAGAGGTTGCTGTCAACATTGACCATTTCAGGCTCTACCCATATCCCGAAATCAAGCCCGAGTTCATTGACCTTGTCACACAGTCCCTTTACACCGTTTGGAAGCTTCTTCTTGTTGGCTGTCCAGTCACCGAGCGATCTAAGATCATCATTTCTTTCTCCAAACCATCCGTCATCCATGACAAACAGTTCAACACCGACTTTAGCCGCAGCCTTTGCAAGTTTTAATAGCTTTGCTTCATTTATATCAAAATATGATGCCTCCCAGCTGTTTAGCAAAACGGGGCGTATCTTGTCTTTCCAGTAGCCTCTTACCACATGCTCGCGAGTGAATGCATGCATGTTTTGACTCAGTCCGTTGTATCCCTCGCACGAATAAGACATCACAGCCTCGGGTGCTTCAAGTTCCTCGTCTGGCATTAAGATATATGAAAACCCTTTAGGCTGGATACCGCTTAAAACCCTTGTCTTGCCGTAGGGCGTTACCTCTACTGCCTCGAAATGATTCCCGCTGTAGATAAGATTAAAACCATAGACTCTTCCCATTTTCTCGGTCGCATTTTTCTCTGACAGAAGCATTAAAGGATTGTTTCTGTTTGAGCTCGTACCGGTAAAGCTTCCGCCTTCGTATTTGCCGCAGTCTATCATCCTTTCTGCCTTATTCATCTCTCTTGCCCAGCTTCCGTGGAAAGTTGTGAGCTTATAGTCACACTCATGCATGTCAAGCTGAAGACTTAAGAGTCTCTCAACTCTTATCTTGTCTTTAGAGCAGTTTGTAAGGATCGCATCTCTTGTTATGACATCGCACTCCTCATATACGCAGTATCTTATCTTAAGTTCGAGGTCATATGATCTGTCTTTTAGAATGATAGTAAGCTCTGTGACACCTCCTTTTTCCTTATCCTCATTAATGCTCTTTTCGTCAAACGAGCCAAACTCAGATCTGCTGTATGAGCAAGGAAGCGTTTTAAGCGGACTCTTGCCGTGCTTTATCATAAATGTATCATATGTAAAGTCAGAACTTATACTGCCGTCTGCATGTACCACTTCGATAAACGGTTCACGTATATCTCCGTGCCCGTAAGATGAAACTTCATAGCAGACATTTTCCGGGGAGCACTGCTTGTGATCATTGTCATATACGATAGTATTCCCGGGAGCAAAAGCCCATTTTTCCTTAAGTGCTTCTATCCCTGTAAGATCATCGTCAAATGTTATTCTCTTTCCGTAGTAAATATGCTCCGGCAAAGCCGTATCATTTATATAAAAGGCATAGGTGGTGTTTTTTGTATTAAGGATGAAATGTCCGTCTTTATGTATTATCATGCTCTTGCCTTCCTCAGTTTTTCAGATATCTCTTCAAGCTTTTCATCTGTGAGTATGTACTTCTTTCCAAAGATGAACACTGCGATCAAAAGTCCGATTATCGGCAGTATGGTCATCGTCATCCTGAGTCCCATGAGCGACGATACGGAAGCATCTGAAGTTATAGCAGCATCTGTATTGTCGCTTATATTGAATATCTGCAGACACAGCGATGCGATAAATGCAGAAACACCGCTAGCCAGCTTTACGACAAATGTCTGCATCGAGAAGATAACAGATTCATCACGTCTGTTGTTCTTAAGCTCGCCGTAATCTACCGTATTTGCAAGAAAGACCGTTGTTAACACAGTCAGCATGCCGAATGCCATAAATACAAAGAACGCCGGTATGAAATACATATATACGTTCTTTACTCCGATGATCATCTGAACAAGCAAAAGAGCATATCCGGATACGGCCATTATAAAGCTTGTATAAAAGACCTTTATGGCTGACATGAATCTTCGAAACAGAGGGAAGAAGATCATCATCGACAGTATCTGCATGCCTCCGCCGAAAGCGTTGAACAGAGTATAGTCATTGGTCCATGTCTGACCGCCAATATCATATTTAAAGAAATATATCAAAAGATTTGATGTGATATACAGTGATGCATTTATAAGAACTATGGCTATGACTATCGCCATTGCCTGATCGTTCTGAACAAGACTTGTAAACATGTCTTTAACGGAAGGCGAATCAACATCAACCGTTGACTTTTCCTTTATAACAAGACATGCGATGACTTCAAATACTATAAAGATCAAAGCAATGATGAGAGCAAAATACTTAAAGCCTGCTCTTTCGCTGCCTCCTCCTAACAGTTCAACGCACTTTACGGTTATGATGGTTATTATCGCAGAACCGACTCCCGCGCAGCTTCTTCCGAGCGTAGAAAGATTCTCTCTTTCCTTTCCGCTTTCGGTAAATGCCGGTATCATAGACCAGAACGGGATATCCATCATTGTATAGGTGACGCCCCACAGGATATATACAACGGCCGCATATGTCACAAGTCCTTTACCGTCAAGACTTGGAGGCGCTGCAAACATAACGTAGAGTATGATCGCATTTATGACAGTACCTATAAAGAGCCAGGGTCTGAATCTTCCCCATTTAGTTTTTGTCTTTGCTACTATCACTCCCATGACAGGGTCATTGAATGCATCAAATATCCTGGCTGCCATTAAGATAACACCCATGGCTATGGCACTTACTCCAAGTATGTCCTGGTAGTAATAAAGGACATAGCTTGCAGAGAGCATGTATACCATATCTTTTCCGACTGCACCCAGGCCGTAAGATGCCTTTTCTTTTCCCGATAGTTTCATTGCCATACCTCCTGTTTGCCAAACCTATTTAACAGTGAATTCCAGAACTTCGCTAACCCCTTCCAAAGTTCTGATGATCAGTTTTCCCTTTCCTTTTCTTGCCTTTGTCTTTACATATGTGCCGCACATGCCTCCCGACATCGATATTACACTCGGGCCTATAAGCTCGATATAGCCCTTTGCCTCAAGGATTATCGGATCGTTATAGTAAGGCAGACGGTTTGCGAATTCGTCAACAGCCTCGATCCTGATCGATGCCACATCATAGCTGCATGTCTCTTTAAGCTCGGTCCTGTCTGCCTTTACCTTAATGCAGACTTTTGTCATAGGTGACTTTATGATCGTCTTTACAACAGCTCCGTCCTTTATTGCCTCAAAACGGTATTGAGTAGACTTGCCTCCCCAGTCGCCTATGTACTTGTTATAAAGCTGTACCGCGTCATCAGGCTTCATATGATACATAAGCATCATCTTTGCAGCCTTTGCATAGGTAGCCCTTGACATTTTGTACATACCTACCTTTGCAACTTCGTTTAAAATAGCTTTTACGTCTCTTGCCTGAGCAGGCGACATATCCTCGCCCTCAGTCAGCATATCTCCGATATAGTCGTCTATCTTTATAGGAGCATTTACAAGATACGGATAATCAGACGAGTCATGCGTATATTCCTTGATGAAGTGATCGTTCTTGTACATCTTTACACTGTCTGCATTCGTAAAGATATATGTCTCGCCCCTGTTGCAGCCCGGATGTTCACCGATATCCATTGATGAGCTGAGCTCAAGGACGGGCTTATCATGCTGCTGGCAGGCATATACAAAAGCAGCCATCTTGGGATTCCTGAACATATCCATGACACCGTGATAGCATATACGGTCCCCGCTTCCGAAATCCTTATGTGTGTTATAGTCAGCCATGCACCATCCGAAGCTTCCGGCTATATCCTTCTGCTCATTGACATCATTAAGGACCTTTGCGTGTCTTATCGCATGTTCTGCTCTGTGCTCCTCGCAGTCAAATGCTTTCGTCGGGAACATATGCCCCATATATTCACTTATGAGATACGGCTTGTCGCTATCTGATGTTACCGCACTCTTTTTGTCGCATCCGCGGTTGTTTCCGGAATGAACAAAATCATTGTATGTATAAACATCTTCCAAAAGATTGCTCTTCTTGTAGCATCTTACTCCGCCTGTGGGTCTTGTGGGATCCAGATCGTGAGCAAGCTTATTTGTCCTTGTATAGAAATCATCATCATCTACTGATTCATTGATCCTGACTCCCCACAAGATTATGGAAGTATGATTCCTGTACTGAACTATCATATCCTCGACATTTTGTATCGCCTGCTCTTTCCAGCTCTCATCTCCGATATGCTGCCATCCTGGAAGCTCTGTGAACACCAGCAGTCCGATCTCGTCGCATCTGTCAAGGAAGTAATGGGACTGCGGATAATGTGAAGTTCTTACCGCATTGAGTCCGAGTTCATATTTCAGGATATCGGCATCGTTTTTCTGCACAGCTTCAGGCATTGCATATCCTACATAGGCATAGCTCTGATGTCTGTTAAGCCCTCTTATCTTAAGCTTTCTGCCGTTAAGATAAAATCCGTCCTTCTTAAATACTGCCTTTCTGTATCCGTAGCTTACTATGCTTTCATCAAGGACTGTTTCACCTTTGATAAGCTCAGTCTTTAATCTGTACAGTTTTGGTGCATCCACATCCCACAGCTGCACGTCGCCAGTGTTAAAGTGCAGTCTTACTTTATAGGCGCTTGCCTTTGTATCTACAGGATCGAGTTCATACTCGCCGATCACTCTGTAATCTGCGCCTTCGCTCACAGACTGGCGTATGATCATTCCCGGATCTGCACCGGTGACCTCTATATCGGATGTGATCCTTGATCTTTTGCATCTTCTTACAGCGTTTTCATCCTCATAGCGTTCAGCTAACTTTGTGGATACAAATACATCAGAGATATATGCCTTTTCCTTGACATCTAAGTAAACATCTCTGTATATCCCGCCGTATGTCATGTAGTCGATGACAAATCCGAAAGGAGGCACGTTGACATCTTCTCTGCTGTCAAGCTTGACAGTAAGAACGTTGTCAGAACCGTAATTAACCAGTTTGCTGATATCCATTGTAAATGCCGTATATCCGCATCTGTGCTCGCCTGCAAGCGATCCGTTTACATATACCTCGCTTAAATGAGCTGCTCCCTCAAAGGTAAGAAGGAGAGTCTTTCCCTTGTAGCTTTCTGGTATATCAAGCTTTCTTACATATCCGCTCACCATCTGATAAACATGTTCATCAAAATAGTGAAGAGGTGTTTCCTTTACGGTATGCGGTATCCTTACCGGCTTCATATTCGTTACATCCGGCTTAGCGCCAAGCATTGATCCATCAAAGCATTCACCAAACATCCAGTCATCATTAAGATATATTCTTTCTGCCATCATACCCTCCTTACATCAGTTTAATGCCACCGTATTTCCTTATCTTGAGTACTTTACATGCACCATCGCCAAAAACCCTGTCCATCCCTTCAAGATAGGATCCTACTGCACTGTCCTTTACAAACGCTTGTATAGTTCCCGCAAACCCTCCTCCGTGGACTCTGCATACCCCGTTATCTGAAAGCAGCGCTTCACTTACAGCCAGTGCAAGAGATACGTTCTGATGCATTGTATCCTTGCTGCAGTATACATTCTGAAGGAATTTGAACGAAGAGTTTCCGCTGTCCTTTATGTTATCTAAAAATGTATCTATATCATCATTTTTCAGTGCCGAAACGCACTTATCTACTCTCTCATCCTCATTTATGAAATGAATGGCTCTTAAAACAGCCCTGTCTCCTGCCTTTTCTCTCAGTTCATCCATCTTAGAAAGAATATCCTCAAAAGTTATCCCTCTTAAGACATCTTTTGAAAAGCAGGCCGCGACCTTTTTCATTTCATCCGGTATAGCGGCATATTCATGCGTAAGATCAGCATGACTGCCCTTGGTATCTGTTATGCATAAACTGTATCCATGCCTGTTAAGATCAAAATCGATCTTTTCTATCGCACTCTCAAGCGGCTTGTCAAAGTCCACATACACAAGATTTCCCACAGAACAGGCCATCTGATCCATAAGACCGCAGGGCTTATTAAAATACACATTCTCTGCATACTGACCTATAACGGCATTTGTTACGGCATCGAGCGATCCGTCATTGAACATATAGGATATGATCGTTGCGATCAGTGTCTCGAATGCAGCGGATGATGAAAGTCCGGCTCCTATCAGTACCTCGCTGGTAACATATGCCTTAAAGCCTCCGATCTTATAGCCTCTTTGTTTTGCACCCGCCAGCACTCCCTTAATGAGAGCCTTTGTACTGCCCTGTTCCTTTTGATCTTTATCAAGCTCTTTAACATCTATGGATATCATGTCATAACCGTCTGATACCACTCTTACCATATCATCATCAGACTCTGCGACAACAGCTATGGCATCAAGGTTTACAGATGCCGCCAGTATATGTCCGCGCTGATGATCCGTATGATTTCCGCACACTTCGCTTCTTCCCGGTGCACTGTAGATATTAACGTCACATTCTCCATATATATCTTCAAATCTTTTTACCGCGTCAATGTAGCGATCTGTCTGATGCGGTATCACATTTTCGTCAACATAGATGTCTCTCAGTATGTCCTCGCATTCTTTACTTTTGAGTTTATCCAGTATGATCTTTGTATTCATAGATTTCCCCGTTTTGTTTTGCTAAACCATAGATATAT
>JAEEGL010033885.1_pt1 | contig 12459 bp, 11 predicted proteins | sample 9134231 | NCBI WGS metagenome assembly JAEEGL01 (sample SAMN16246548, study PRJNA631951) | gut metagenome | biome: gut microbiome; feature: rumen; material: fiber-attached | host: Bos | place: Iran: Karaj | collected 2018-10 | reverse complement strand
CGACTCCCACTCCGTCGTCTCTCCTCCCACCTCTCAGAACTTCCTCGAAATCCACGACCCCTCTCTCAGCCCCGACATCTACTACTTCGCTCGCATCCGCGCCAATTGCCACCACGAATGCCCCGTCCACGACACCACGCTCTGGACTCCCTGGTCCGACCCCGTGCCTTTTTTCATCGGTCAGACCATGCCCGACACCTCGCAACACGAAACCATCCCCTCCTCCCACCCCGACACACCTCTCCTCTCCCTCTCTCCCAACCCCGCCGACAACTCCGTCTCCATCTCCCTATCTGAACGCATCCCCAACCCAGGCAACTGCTCACTCTCTCTCCTCGACGCCGCTGGCCACGAGCTCTTCTCTCTCCGTCCCCCCTCGCACTCCTTCCTCCTGCGCACCGACAGCCTCCCCGCAGGCACCTACTTCCTCTCGCTCCTCTCCCCCCTCGGCTCACACTCCCTCCGCCTCGTAATATCCCACAACTCCAACTAACTTTCATCCGCGCCAAAAGCCATACTATATGACACATCCACCGCATTTTCAGCGGTTTGTGGCCAGTTATTCACCTGCGGTTTCACACCTATAAAGCGTGTTATAACCTGAGAACAAAAGCGAGATGAACGGTGAACGTTTGAGGTAGCGAGTGAAGTACTTTTACAGGTAGAACTGATATGTCTGCCAAAAAGTCTCCTACCCTATTGAACCCAAATCGGTCATTAGGCCGATTTGGGTTTAATTCTTAATTTCCGGCAACATTCTTAATTTCCGGCAACCGCCCAATAATTTTAAATTTTTAATTTTTAATTTTTAATTCTTAATTTTCAAGCCTACCTGACCAACGTCACCGTACCGGTCATAGTCAACTTGTCGTTAGTAGGCGTAGTGTAGCGGCAGGTATAGGCATACGTCTCCTGCCTACAGGCAATGCCGTTGCTTGTGCCGTCCCACACTTCGTTAAAATCGGTGCTGTGGAACACAAGGCAGCCCCTTCGGTCAAAAATCCATAATTCATAATCAGTAACATTAGACCCTATGGGGCCGAAGGTGTTGTTCTTAGAAAGGGACGGGGTAAAAATATTGGGGAACAACAACATGTGCCTCAAAATAGGAATTACCCGCACTGCCGTGTCGCTACAGGTGCTGTCGTACGCCACCACACTCACCACCACACTGTCAGCATCAAGGGAAATGGAATAGTATAATGGGTTCCCCTCCTCCTCTTGCTGCTCTCCATTCACATACCACCACCTTCCCAGGGCGTTGCTGCTTCGGTCGTTGGCCGTAAGTTCCCACTTGTCATATCCGAGCCACGAAGGCGTTACCTCAAGCCCTGCCACGACCTCCCCCAACTGTTTCAACTCAACCGTGTCGACTACCGGGCAGGAAGGGCTGTCCAAATACTGATATTGCACACAATAGAGTGTATTCCTTTCCGGGGCGAAACGCACCTGTCCATCCTCAGTCAAATAGGGCAGCGCCCCTTGTTGCGACAACGGCTGCCAACGATAGAGCAACCCGTCCTCGCCGACAAAAACCACGCTCCCCGGCTCTGACAAGGAGGTATCTGCTTCATGGTAAACGCCGCTCAGGTAATAATAGACATCGCCATGGCATTTTCGCTCTATTGTAAAGCCACTCTCCGGCAACGGTCTGAAGGTCAAAGCCAAGCGATAAGTAGAATCACATCCCTCCGCTGCACGGAGTTTGACATCGTAAACGCCATCCGTACTAAACTGATTGTTCCCGATACTATACACCTCGCCTTGGCAGAGTGTATCCTCCAACTCTTGATAGAAATATTGATACTGGGACAGATGCAAAAAATGCCGCCAACATCCGTCCGTGACCAAATACATGCCGGTGTCGGAGTAGGTATTCTCAAGAAATGTATAATTCCCGCCGTTACAGAACGTGTCGTTAATCGTATCCACCAAACGCTGCACACTTATTTCCATGCTCACAGAATCGCGGCACTGCCCTTTGGCAAGCATGGCCACCAACTCTACATTAAACGTCCCCGTCTCAAAAGTATGGGTGGCATTCACATCGGTTGACTCTGTCCCGTCGCCGAAACGCCATAAGTACTGCTCACAATGTTCCCCGGTAAGGTGATTGAGCGTTATGTCGCTGGCCACGCCGCTGTGATTCTCAAACCTGTAGGTATAATTACAGCTGTCTACCGGCACAGCAGAGAATGATGCCTTGGGGTATCGGTTGCCCGCATAGGTTGAGAGGGTTACACCGCAACTGCTGTTACCGGTGGTGAACGATGCCCTGCACTTATAAACACCCTCGCCCCTCACCACCAGCGAATCGGCCTGGCTTAGCGTAATACTGGGCATCAACGCGTTGTACCATCGGTATGAAAAGCCTTTGGGCGCATAAAAAACGTTGCTGTCCACAGTTCCGCAAAGAGCCGATTGCAGCCGCTTGAAACCACTTTCCAGCGTGAAATAGCCATACCCATAATGCCCTCCAAAATTACAATCGAAATTATCAATCACCACATCTATGGTTTGTCCATGCAAAGGGGTGAGATCTATCCCTACCGTCGACCAATCGTGCCATACCACTGCCCCCGTTCCTTCTTGCCAGGCAGAAGAGCCCACTCCGGCAACGAAATTGGCATAATAGCAACTGTCTATCAATTGTCCCGTTGTGTCATTTATACTCAATAAAAATTTCGGTTGGTCTGGCAAAGAATGGCTTGGATTCTCTTCCACTATGGCATAACGCAATATCATCAGGTCATACTTGTTGGTGTCTATATGCAGCCGGTAGGATATCGACTCCCTCTGCGCCCCCCCCCGCCAATTCCCAAGCCTTACCGACAAACATTGTCCATCCGGTATGGTTCTCAATCGGTTCATTGTACGGGGGTCTCGCTCATTTAAGTCATAGTGGACAGTATGACGCGACCTTGGATCCTCCGGCCCGTAATCTTCCACCTCATTAAATAACATCTGATTACTCTGCCCCGTCATACAAGTCACCCCCTCTCCATGAAGGTTCCAGAATGATATCTGATTGCCTACACCATCAGCACATATAGTCCTGAAACTCCCTTTTACACTGTCGCTTCTGCAACTGTCACAACAATCCGAACTCACTCGGTAGTCATACGTCGTCATCGGGGTTAGACCCGTCAGCTCAACGGTGGTGTCGGTTGTATGCATCATAGCCCATGGAAGGCTACCGTCTTGGGGACGCCATGCCACCGTATACCCCATCCCGTACTTTATCATGGTCCAACTTAGCCTGGCAGAAACATCGGTGGAACTATTCACCACCACATTTTTTGGGTAGGCACTGCAACGGCGTGAATTGGGTATAAACCTATAGTAACGGTACTTGCCCGGCCAGTCTGTCACCCCCGTCGTCCATGTTTGCGCAACCTCCGAGGCTCTATGCCCATGACTTACGCTCACCAATCCACCATCTTCCCCTTTAAAACCTATCTGAAACGGGTAGTCCAACAATGACTCCCCTCTCTTGCCATAAAGATACACGATACTTCCGTCCCGTTCATTCAGCTGCACTTGCAACCGCCAGAACTCTGTAGGCGTCATCTGCATGCTGAACTCTACCACAAACTTGTGCGCTGTCAACGGCCCTGTAACCTTCCATTTTACCACCGGACTGTGAAGAGGAGTTGAAAACGGTGCCAGATAAGGCCCGGTTACATAACCCAGAGCAAAAACAGGGTCGGGACGAGACCACGCACAAACACGGTCAAAATAGAGCACCCCCCACTTGTCTATCGACATATACTTGTAATAATACTTGCAAAAGGGGAAATAAAACCCCATGTCTATCAGCGACGTAGTGTCCTCATACAGATTGGCCAATGTCATGTCCTCCCACAACGTGGAGTCAAACCCCGTCTGGAAATAATAACCCCTGTACGTCTGCCCATTCACCGTTCCCGCGGCAAAAAAAAGCATCAGTACAACTATCCCTATCCATCGTTTTGAAAAAGACATAAACACCTCCTTTTTCAATTCTATATTTCAATTCATTACAAGCCGTTACAAGGACGCCGCGCCAACCGGCATTCCAACCCATCCGAATTATCTATAAACGATAACGCCAAAAAAACAAAAAAATTGCCTGAAATTAAAACTTTTTGACCTAATGGACCAATCCTCGCCATCCCCGAAAAAATAATAATTTTTGCTATTTCGAAAAAAAACCGTACCTTTGTTTGGTTAATTGTTGATAATAGAAAGACATAAAGTAATGGAAGACAATAAATTATTCAGCGAATTCCCGCCGGTATCCACCGAAAAATGGGAAGAAGTAATCAATAAGGACCTCAAAGGTGCCGACTATGAGAAAAAATTAGTGTGGAAGACCATCGAAGGCTTCAAAGTGAAACCCTACTACCGCGCCGAAGACCTCGACAATCTTGAATATCTGGACAGCAACCCCGACCAGGCTCCCTTCACCCGTGGCAAACATGCCGACACCAACGTCTGGGACATCCGTCAGGACATCAAGGCCGACACCCTCGAAGCCGCCAACGCCCTGGCGCTCGAAGCCCTTGAACGCGGAGCCAACTCCTTAGGCCTCTGTGCCTGCAAGGTTGAAAATATCGACCAGATGAAAGTCCTCCTCAAAGGCATCCATCCCGAAGCCTGCAAAATCAACTTCACCTGCAGCAAAAACTATCTCCACACCCTGCAGCTCTTCCTCGAAGCAGTGAAAGAGGGCGGCTACGACCCCGCCAAAGTCTACGGCAGCTGCAACTACGACATCTACGGCCACGCCCTTCTGCACGGCAACTACCGTTCCAGCCAGGAAAACGACTACAACGAAGCCGTCGAGCTTATTAACTTCGCCAAAGAAAACCTCCCCAACTTCCGCGTTCTCTCAGTAAACGGCCGCCACTTCCATAACGCAGGCTCCAGCATCGTCCAGGAACTCGGCTTCACCATAGCCGCCGCAAACGACCTCTTGGCTCACCTCACCGACTGCGGCCTCCCCGTCGAAGACATCGCCAAAAACCTCGTCTTCAACTTCGCTACCGGAAGCAACTACTTCATGGAAATAGCCAAAATCCGCGCCGCCCGCATGCTCTGGAGCAAAATCATGGAACAATACCACCCCCAGTGCGAATGCTGCCTGAAAGTCTTCATCAACGCCACCAGCTCCCTCTGGAACAAATCCATCTTCGACCCCTACGTCAACATGCTCCGCACCACCACCGAAACCATGTCCGCCGCAATAGCAGGCGCCGACAGCATCACCACCAACCCCTTCGACATCGCCTTCAAAGAATCCGACAGCTTCGGCTACCGCATCGGCCGCAACCAGCAACTCCTCCTCAAAGAAGAGAGCTACATGGACAAAATCGTCGACCCCGCCGCAGGCAGCTACTATATCGAGAACCTCACCGACAGCATCGCTCAATACGCCTGGCAGCTCTTCCTCGCCGTTGAAGGACAGGGTGGTTTCGCCGTCGCCATCGCCAACGGCTACGTCCAGACCGAAATAGAAAAAACCGCTCAACAGCGCGACATGGACATCGCCACCCGCAAAACCACCATCCTCGGCACCAACCAATACCCCAACCTCCTCGAGAAAATGGGCGACAAAATAACCAAGGACTCCAACTGCTCCTGCTGCTGCCACTGCGACAACCCCGCCATCAAACCCCTCCGCCTCTACCGCGGCGCCGAAGCCTTCGAAAAACTACGCCTCGCCACCGAACGCAGCGGCTCCCGCCCCAAAGTATTCCTTCTCACCTATGGCAACCTCGCTATGCGCAAAGCCCGCTCAGGCTTCGCCACCAACTTCTTCGGCGTTGCCGGCTATGAAATCATCGACAACCCCGGCTTCAAATCTGCCGAAGAAGGCGTCGAGGCCGCACTCAAAGCCAATGCCGACATCGTCGTCCTCTGCTCCAGCGACGACGAATACGCCGAAATTACACAACAAGCCTGCCAAGGACTCAAAGGCAAAGTCAAAAGCATCGTCCTTGCCGGTTTCCCAAAAGACATGGTCGACACCTACAAAGAATACGGCATTGACGAATTCATCCACGTCAAAACCAATGTCCTTGAATGCCTCACCAAATTCCAGAAAACTTTCGGCATCGGCATAGCGTGAAATCCATACCGAGACTCGACAGGTACATCCTACTGAAGTACCTCAAGACTTTCCTCATGGCGATGGCTCTCATTATCGTCATCGTCATTACCTTCGACGTATCGGAAAAACTCGACGATTTCCTCAGCGGACATGCTCCGCTGGGGGAAATCGTTTATCGCTACTACCTTAACTTCATCCCCGGTTTCGTCAACCTCTACAGCCCACTTTTCATCTTCATCAGCGTCATCTTCTTCACCTCCAAGATGGCCGGCAACACCGAAATCATCGCCATACTCGGCAGCGGCATCAGCTACCGACGCCTTATGCGTCCCTACTTCTACGGCTCGGTCATCGTCGCCCTCATCGTCCTGTTCTTCGGCAACTTCATCATCCCCGTCAACAACCGAACCCTTACCAAATTCGAAAACGACTACATCTACACCCGCCGCCAAGACTACTTCAGCAACATCCACTTCCAAGCCAAATCGGGCGTTCAGATCTATGCCGAAAGCTACGACGCCCGTACAATGCGCGTCAACCAGTTCCACCGCGACGTCTATGACCAACATGGCTGCCTCGTCGACCGTATTTACTGCTCCAGCATCCAATACGACACCCTCACCAACAAATGGGACTGCATCGACTTCCTCCACCGCACCATCGACGGCGACCAAGAACACCTCTCCCGAACCGGCCAGTCTCAACGCGCCCTCGGTATCACTCCCGACGACTTCAACTGGGCTTCCGACGACGTCACCACCATGAACTCACCCCAGCTCTACCGCTACATCATGCACGAAAAGATGCGCGGCTCCACCACCGTCACCGCCTCCAAGATTGAACTCTACCAACGCCTCCTCAACCCCTTCGCCATCATTATCATGACCTTCATCGGCCTCGGTGTCTCCAGCCGCAAAACTCGCGGCGGCATCGGAGTTCACCTCGCCATCGGCATCACCCTCGCCTTCGCCTTCATCGTCTTCATGAAAGTATCCACCGTCTTCGCCGTCTTCGGCACCCTCAACCCCTTCCTCGCCGTACTCCTGCCTCAAGCCCTCTTCGGTGTCATCGCCGCCGTCATGATTCGCACCGCACCCAAATAACTTAGTCACCCAATTCATTATCACACAACCCCATCACCCATGACAATTCAGGAAATAGAACAAACCATCATCGACGAATTCGCCTCCTTCGACGAATGGCTCGACAAATACGCCTACATCATCGACCTCGGCAAGGAATGCCCGCCCATCGACCCCGCCGACAAAACCGACAACAACCTCATCAAAGGCTGCCAAAGCCGCGTTTGGCTCAGCTGTCAACACCACGACGGCAAACTCTGGTTCAAGGCCGACAGCGACGCCGTCATCACCAAAGGCATCATCACCCTCCTCATCCGTGCCCTCAACGGCCAGACACCGCAGGACATCCTCAACGCCGACCTCGCCTTTATCGACCAGATAGGACTCAAAGAGCACCTCTCTCCCACACGCTCCAACGGCCTCACCTCCATGGTCAAACAAATGAAACTCTACGCCCTCGCTTTCTCCCAGAAACAATAATCCCCCCATCCTCCGGTCACTACCCGCACACCACCCATACCTGTAACACCCAATAAACACACCCGCCCAATGACACCCACCAAAGAAACCCTGCGCGATGCAGTCATCAACTGCCTCCGCAACATCTACGACCCCGAGATTCCAGTCAACATCTACGACCTCGGACTCATCTACAACATCGACATCGACGATGACTTCAACATCAAAATCCTCATGACCATGACCGCCCCCGACTGCCCCGAAGCAGAATACATGTTCATGGAAGTAAAACAAATGGTTGGCTACATCCAAGGCATCAAGTCAGTCGATGTAGAGCTCACCTTCGACCCGCCATGGGACTTTAACAACCTCAGCGACGAAGTAAAACTCGAACTCGGACTGATGTAACCCGACCTCTGCACAACAATCTCCCCACCCCAAGCAGTCTCATGACCCTCCACGACCTCCTACACCCTCGCCACCGCCTCTTCGTCAAGCGGCAGGCTCCCGCCCGCAGCACTGCGCTCAACCAGATGGCGTGGCGGCGCTTCTGCCGCAACAAACTTTCCGTGGCAAGCCTCGTCGTCATCGGTCTTTTCGCCCTTGTTGCGCTCCTCGGCTACCTCATCACCCCCGACCCCACCCCCTTCTGCAACCAGCAATACCTCGAACTCGCCACGCTCAAGCCCTTCACCACCATTCAATTCACCTACGTCGACGACAGCCTCCCCCCCTACCGCCACGGTCCCCTCCACACCATGCTCCACGGCCGCCCACTCCCCTACACCGCCATCCCCACCTACCGCGCCACACCCGTGGGCGACAGCGTCGATATCGAGACCTACACAGGCTCCTCCCCCAACGACGGCCCCGTCCGCCGTGTCGCCGCTTCTCAAATTGTCGGCCAACAATCACGCACCTTCCTCCTCGGCACCGACGGCTATGGCCGCGACATGCTCAGCATGATTATGATTGGCAGCCGTGTAAGCCTCTCTGTAGGCTTCATCGCCGTCCTCATCGCGCTCCTCATCGGCATCACCCTCGGAGCCCTTGCCGCCTACCACGGCGGCTGGGTCGACAACCTCATCACCTGGCTCATCAACGTCGTCTGGTCCATCCCTACCGTCCTCCTCGTCATAGCCATCACCTTCGCTCTCGGTAAAGGTTTCTGGCAAGTCTTCGTCGCCGTTGGCCTCACCATGTGGGTCGACATCGCCCGTGTTGTACGCGGGCAAGTCTACAGCATCAAAGAAAAAGAATTCGTCGAAGCCGCTCGCGCTCTCGGCCTCGGCTCCTTCCGCACCATCTTCCGCCACATCCTCCCCAACATCACCGGAGCCGTTATCGTCGTCGCCGCTTCCAACTTCGCCAGCGCCATCCTCCTCGAAGCCGGCCTCAGCTTCCTGGGCATCGGCGTCCAGCCCCCCATGCCCTCTTGGGGCACCATGGTCAAAGAAAACTACTCCTATATCCTCCTCGACAACGCCTACCTCGCACTCCTCCCCGGTCTTGCCATCATGCTCCTCGTACTCGCCTTCATGCTCCTTGGCAACGGCATACGCGACGCCCTCGACATCAAATCATAACCCCTCCTTCGGCAAAACCAACCAGACACCCTCCCGCTCCCACTTCCGAACAACCACTAATTCAGGCCTTAAAACATATAAAAATATATAAAAAGACAAAAAAAAAACAACGTTAAGAAAAAAAGTAGTACTTTTGCAAAATAAATACAAAACAGAAAAACAATTCAATTCATTATTAAATAATTAAAAATCAACACAAAATGAAAAACGTAATCAAACTGCTTAGCATCATGCTGATTGCAGGTACCGTAATGGTAAGCTGCACCGAGAAACCCAACGAGGGCAACACCCCCGACACCCCCGTTACCTACACCGTCCAGGTCAACAGCAACAACGCCATCCTCGGCACCGCCACCATCTCTCCTCTTAAGAGTACTTACAATAGTGGCGATACCGTCATCCTCACCGCTACCCCCGCCGACGGTGCTAAATTCCTCAACTGGAACGGCAGCATCACCGACAATCCCTACACCTACGTCGTAAAAGAGAACGCCGTTTTCACCGCCAACTTCGAGGCTCTTCCCCAAGCCACCTATGCTGCTACCTTCAATGGCACCGCTCTCGATATCGCTGGCTGGCACGATGCTTCGACCGTAGACCAAGAAGGAACTCAAGTCTGGCTGTTCCAGGCCGCCAGTAGAGCTGAAGGCACTTCTGTCTACTTCCCTTACCTCATTATGTATATGGCAGGCAACACCACCAGCAATTTTCAACTCGTCCGTGGAACTGAACTTTATAAGGATACTTATTACACAGCAGGTGAGAATTATGGTGACTGGCAAGTCTACAGCGTCGACAACATAAACTGCACCCTCCTCGACCTCACCGCTTTGACCTTGTCCATGACCACCAGCCTCACCATGTACGACCTCGGCCCCATCGCTAACGAAGAAGTTGAAGATCCCGCCGATTGCCCCAAAGCCACTTTGGCTGTAACTCTGGAGAATATGAATTTTTATGTTCCCCAACATGGATCCAAAGGCTTCACCAAAATGTCGATTGTAAAATAATTTGTAATATTTACAACAATGAAACGCAATTTTAAATTCGCAGCACTCGCATTGGCCGCTGTTGCTCTCGTCGCTGCCTGCAACAACAATGCTACCCCCGAGCCTGTCGACACCATGCCTGTCATCGACACCACCGTTGTGGAACAAGTCATCGACTCCACTCCCGTTGTCGACACTCCTCAAGTAGCCACCACCCAGAAAGCCACCAAGGCCACCAAAAAGACTCCCACCAAGAAAATTGCTGAGGATGTCAAAACCGTGAAGAAAGTGACTCTGGAAACCCGTAAAGACATCGAAGAGATTAAAGGCGATTTGAAAGAAGTTCAAGGCGCTGTCTCTACAACCTCCAAGTCCCTCGCTCCTTCTAAAAAGCCCGATGCTGCTCAAGCTTTCAAAAAGAAAAACTAATCATTTTTCACCAAAGAGAGAGTGCCAATCGACACTCTCTCTTTTTTTTCATCTTTGGTAATAACCTTTCTATATGAAAAAACAATTTTACATAATCGCCGTCTCAGTACTCGTCCTGATGGCAGCTTGCTCGGCAAAAGAAAGCCAACTCAAGGACTATGCCCAACACTATCTCGAAGCCATGGGCAACTACAAACCCGCCGACGCACAGCCCTATGTCACTCCCGAAACTGCCAACGCCACCATCAAATTCTTCCTGATGCTCATGGAACACACCGACCCTGCCGTCTATCGCAACAACATGCCCGCCGAAATCACCCTCGGCCAAATCGAATACACCAACGACACCTGTGCCATCGTCTCATTCCACAAAAGCACCCCCTCCACCCAACAGGACGGCAAACTTCACATGGTCAAGCGCAAAGGCAAATGGTTGGTTCACGAAGTCATCGACCCCACTCCCATCACCAATTTGACAAACCAGAAAACAAGAACGCTCTCCGAAGAAGAAAAAGAAGCGTTGCGAAACAACTACTCCCCAAAAAGAAAACACAACGCTAAGAAAAGCGAATAGACTACTATGGACTTCTATAAATCACCTCATAGAGGTGAGACTTTTCATGACACCGTACAAGCGTAAGGCGCAGTGCGGTGATTATCAGCAACAAGATACCTGCGTCCCGAAGGTGAAGAAGTGCCAGTGGCACTTCGATAGCGTCAGCGGAGAAGAAAAAACGACAATGAAAACAAATAAATAGAACCCACCTACTGCGTAGCAAAGTCTGCAAGGTCTCGGTCAAACCAGGCTACCACTGTGTCGTGTACCCGCTGGTAAACCTCCGGATGGTGCGTGTACCACTCCACACTGCGCTCAAAATCCTCCCGTGTTAGCCCTTGCTCCCTCAGCAAACTATCGTACGACGCTATCATCTCAGGGTGCAGCGTGTCGTATTGGAACTCCGTCTCAACGGCATAAAAACCTTCCAACAAATACGCCTCCTTCAAAAACTTTGCCATCCTCTCCTCCCCCAGCACATCCGGCGGCACCTTATCGTCCTTACAGGACGAAAACATAGCCACAACAACCATAACAAGCGTTAATGCAGTATATCTCAGTCTTTTCATAACGAATAACCATAATTTATTTCAGTTGCAAATATACACAAAATCCTCGACATAAACACACTCTTAGCCCTCCCTTCTCACAACCAACTAAAAAGGAGAACGGGCATCCTGCCCGTAATATAATAAAAGGAGTAAGGGCAACCTGCCCGTAAAAAAAGAAAAGGGGTAAGGGCAACCTGCCCGTAAAAAGAAAAGGAATAAGGGCAACCTGCCCGTAAAAAAGAAAAGGGGTACGGGCATCCTGCCCGTAAAAAAAGGGGTAAGGGCAACCTGCCCGTAAAACAAGGAGTAAGGCCACCCTGCCCGTAAAAACAAGGAGTAAGGGCACCCTGCCCGTAACCTTTAAAGGGAACTTTATTCATAAAAAAAGTTAATTTTTGCAACAAATCAAACACACCTGTGTCACTATAGAAAGTATATAGTGAAGCAAGGTCGGCATTGGCTCACTTCTACTATGACTTCATAACGCCAACAACCGCCTCCCGCCACTCATACAAAACAATGTAAATATTAACAAAACAATATCAAATCTTATGAAAAGTACGCTGAAAATTAGATGCCTGCTGACCATTGCCGCCCTGCTGGTAGGCTGCACCGTCTCAGCACAATCCAACGCATTCTGCAACGGACTCAAAAACCCCACGTCATTCACCATCACCGGAACCAACACCGCCAATGCTGTATGGTACGGCTAT
>JAEEGL017450563.1_pt1 | contig 12460 bp, 8 predicted proteins | sample 9134231 | NCBI WGS metagenome assembly JAEEGL01 (sample SAMN16246548, study PRJNA631951) | gut metagenome | biome: gut microbiome; feature: rumen; material: fiber-attached | host: Bos | place: Iran: Karaj | collected 2018-10 | reverse complement strand
CTTCCTCGGGCACTCCGAGTCGGCGGCGGGCATCAACGTACCGCTCAAGCAGCTGCAGCCGACGGTGTTCAAGAGGCTCTGAGCAATATGGCGTGGGCTGTGGCTTCACGTTATAATTATAAAAATGCCACCAAGGAGAAACTCAACATAATAAGGAACAGGCATACTAAACACGAATATTATGGAAAAGGCTACACGTTATATAAGCGACGACGTACTGCTGACCGAACTCAGCAAGCGCGTAGAGAGATACAAGAACGCTGTTGGCAACCTCAACTCGATGAACAAGCAGCTCCTCGACCTCAACCACAAGCTCGCGGAGAGCGAGGCGATGAAGAGCCATTTCATCTCCAATATCACCAACGAGATTATCAACCCGTTTGCGTCGATATTGGGTCTGTCGAAGAACATCACCGAGTGCCCCGCCACCGAGGTGGACCGCATGAAGCGCATGGCGGCTATGATCAATAGCGAGGCTTTCAATCTCGACTTCCAGTTCAAGAACATCTTTGCTGCGGCAGAGATTGAGGCGGGCAGCCTGCAGCCCATCATCGCCGTCACCAACATCGACGAGATGCTCGGCAACCTTATGGACCAGTATTCGAGGGAGATAGCGCGCAAGAGGCTCACCAGGGTGCTCACCAACTTAGGCAACGAGAAGCCGCTGCTTTTCAAGACCGACGCCGACAAGCTCACAATGGTGGTTTCCAACCTCCTGTGTAATGCCATCAACTTCAACCGTCCCGACAAGAAAGTGGAGATTCAATACGGTCGCAACGAACAAGGCGAACTCGTGGTCAAGGTCATTGACGAAGGCCTCGGCGTATCGGAGGAAAACCAGAAGGTAATATACGACCGTTTCCGCCGTCTGGACAACGGCATCAATTCGCTCAACCGTGGTCACGGCCTCGGCCTCTCCATCAACAAGGCTTACATCGACTTCCTCGGCGGACGCTTGGATCTCGAGAGCAAGGAGAACGTGGGCACCACCTTTACGGTGACGATTCCCGAATCGCAGACCATAAGCAACGACTATTCCGAGGATGCCAACGAGGTATTCTTCGGCGATGAGGAGATTTTCTGATATAATCAAGTTGACAAAAACGCAGTGATATGACAAGACACTTCTTATATCCGTCCACGATGTTCGCATCGGCGCAGCCAGCCGAGGTTACTACAATCTTGGGGTCGTGCGTCGCTGTGTGTCTGTGGGATCGGTATCTTGGCATCGGCGGCATCAACCATTATATGCTCCCTACTTGGAACGGCATGGAGCTCGCCTCTCCCAAGTATGGCAACATTGCCATAGAGAGGTTGACGGAAAAAATGTTGCAGCTCGGATGCAAGAAAAACAACCTTGTCGCCAAGGTATTTGGCGGCGGCGAGGTAATCACGGTGACTTCTTCTTCCATGCATATTGGCGAACGCAACATCATGGTGGCTGAGGAGATGCTTCAAGAACAAAACATCCCGATTATTGGACGCTCCACAGGCGGCAAGAACGGGAGAAAAATCATATTCAACACACACACCGGAGAGGTGCTGCAATGCTACATCAAAAACAGCATGGGCAAATAGAGCCCTCCACGGTGCGCAAACAACCCAAAAAACTTTTTGATTGAGATATGTCGTTGGAAAACAAGAAAATACGCGTCCTGATAGTGGACGATTCGGCGGTGGTGAGGCAGACAATGTCGTCGATACTGCAGACCGACCCTGACATTGAGGTCATGGGCACGGCGGGCGACCCCTACATCGCAGCCAAGCGTATCCAGATGGAAGTGCCTGACGTCATTACGCTCGACGTCGAGATGCCACGAATGGACGGCATCACCTTCCTGCGCAAGATTATGACGCAGCACCCGATACCCGTGCTCATCATATCGAGCCTTACGGAAGAAGGCAGCCAGACCGCGCTCAAGGCGTTGGAATATGGAGCGGTGGACGTGATTGCAAAACCGAGGATGGACACCAAGGAGTTCATCGAGGAATCGCGCATCAGGCTCATCGACGCGGTGAAGACGGCGTCCAAGGCCAAATTGTTTCCAAAACGTCCTATGCTCCGCGTAGAGCCCAAGCTCTCTGCGGACGCCGTGATACCCAAGGCGCCCACCCTCAGCATGATCAAGACCACGGAAGTGGTGGTGGCTGTAGGTGCGTCCACGGGCGGCACGGAGGCTCTCAGGGTGTTTCTCGAGGCGTTGCCGGCGGATTGTCCGGGCGTGGTGATAGTGCAGCATATGCCGGAAAATTTCACGCGCTCATTCGCCAACAGGCTCAACGACCTCTGCACCATCAATGTCAAGGAGGCGCAGAATGGCGACGCCGTCATTCCGGGACACGCGCTCATCGCCCCTGGCAACAAGCACATGCTGCTCAAGCGCTCCGGCGCAAAATATTACGTCGAGGTCAAGGAAGGCCCGCTCGTCAATAGGCACCGCCCGTCGGTGGACGTGCTCTTCCGCTCCACGGCAAGGTACGCGGGCGCCAACGCCATCGGCATCATAATGACCGGCATGGGCGACGACGGCGCAAAGGGTCTCCTCGAGATGAAGGAGGCTGGCGCAAAGACCGCCGCGCAGAATGAAGAGACATGCGTGGTGTACGGCATGCCCAAGGAGGCTGTCAAGCTCGGTGCAGCCGACCAGGTGCTCCCGCTCGAAAAACTGGCGCAATTCGCAGTAAAGCCATTTTAGAATACAAAAATGGTATTTAAATTGCAATAAGATAATTATAACAAACATTAAACATAAGGAAAACAAATTATGGGAAAACGTAAAGTATTGGTGGTGGACGACATTTTTGCCAACCAGTTTCTGCTCGCTTCGATGCTCGAGGAGATGGATTGCAACATCCGCACGGCGTCCAACGGGCAGGAGGTCTTCGACTCTCTTGCTGACGAAATGGTGGACATCATATTCATGGATATCGAGATGCCGGTGATGAACGGCATCGAGGCTACTAAAAGGTTGAAGGCCGATCCCCGGTACTCACACATACCCGTAATTGCCCTCACAGCGCACAATCTGGAGGAGTTTAACGAAATGTTTGCGGACACAGGTTTCGACGGGCTGCTTGAAAAGCCGTACTCGTGCGAAGGCATCTCCGAAGTATTGACTAAATTTTAATCTTGATGGGGTATGAAAAAGAAAACGCAAAATAACGCCGCTTATTCCTACACCGTGCTGGGACTCCTGATAGGTACGGGCTTTATGGCCGTCATGGTGTTCCTGGAGCTCGTTTTTCAGGGCAAGCCGATCACATTCGAGCTTGTTGTGGAGGCATTCAGGGACAGCCCAACGATGTGGATATACCTGGTGCTGCCATTCCTTTTTGCTGCATTCGGCTATTACACCGGGCATGAGCTTCAGCACCGCATCGACGACCTCAGCAACGACATCGCCAACGAGCAGTCGAAATCAAGGATGATTTTTGACTTCGTGGAGAAGATGCGACAGGGACAGACCGATGTCCAGTACGATGTGCGCGAAGGCGACGAAATCGGCAAGTCGCTCATCAACCTCCGGGACGAGCTCAAGCGTTCGCAGGAGGAGGAAAACATCCGTAAAAACGAAGACAAGGAACGACACTGGATTACAGAAGGTATGGCAAAGTTCGGCGCCATCCTCCGTGAAAACATCGGCGACCTCGACAAACTCTCCAACGAGGTGGTTATGAACCTCGTGCAGTACGTCAACGCGCAGCAGGCTGGCTTCTTCATCCTCTCGGAGAAGGAAGACGGCACCAAATATTTCAAGATGACGGCGTCATACGCCTACGGCCGCAAGAAATTCCCCGACGGCTCGATAGAGTGGGGCGAGGGTCTTGTGGGCGCGTGTGCATTGGAGCAGAAGACCATCTACATCAAGGAGACCAAGGACGACTACGTGAAGATTACCTCTGGCCTCGGCAAGAGCAATCCGCGAAGCCTCGTGATAGTGCCGCTCAAGTTCAACGACGAAATCTACGGCGTTGTGGAGCTTGCGTCGTTCATCAAGTACCAGCCGTATGAGATTGAGTTTATCGAGCGTGTGGCTGAGTCCATTGCATCCACAATTTCTACCGTCAATATCAACATCCGTACAGCCCAGCTCCTCAAGGAGTCGCAGGAACAGGCGGAGGCGATGGTGCACCAGGAGGAGGAGATGCGCAAAAACATGGACGCACTCAAGCACACCCAGATAGAGGCTGCAAGGCAGAGCGAACAGTTCATCAGCTTCACCAACTCCGTGAACCACACTATGATACGTGCCGAGTACACTGTGGACGGTTTCTTGACATACGCCAACCAAAAGTTCCTTACCAAGCTCGGCTACACAAGCTCCTCGGAGATTGAGGGCAAGCATATATCAATGTTCATTTCGGACAAGGATCGCGCATGGTTCAACGACCTGTGGCAAAACCTCGCCTCGGGCGGCAAGCACTTCGAGGGCGATATGAAGCACGTCACCAAGACCGGCACCGACGTCTGGACGATGGCGACATACGTATCTGTACGCGACCACAAGCACAATCCCGTCAAGATACTTTTCCTCGGCATCGACATCACCGAGAGCAAGAAGGAAAGCCTCGACTACAAGGGTCAGATCGACGCGCTCAACCGTTCTACGATGAAGGCTGAATACGGCCCTGACGGTCGTGTGCTCGAGATGAACAACAAGCTCAAGGACACATTGCTCTACACTCCCGAAGAACTCAAGAAGCGCACGATATTCAATTTCCTGACCGCGACAGACCTCGAGGACTTCAAGCTCATCTGGAAAAACATCATCAACGGCGTGCCTTTCGAGGGTCGCCACAAGTGGATAATGAAGACCGGCGAGGAGCGTTGGTTCCAAGGCACTTACACCGTGGTGCACGATATGTACGGCGAGCCTGCCAAGATAGTCTTCATCGGCAACGACATCACCGACCAGATACGCATCGAGGAGAAAAACCGCGAATATATGGCGACACTCCGCGAACAGGAGCAGAAACTCCAGCAATCGCAGGTGGAGCTCTCCAAAAAACTCAAGGAGGCGCGCGAGGAAGTCAAATCGCAGTTTATCGAGGTGGAGATTGTCAAGAACCTCAGCGACAAGACTTTGGAAGGACTTCTCGACGCTGTGATCACCATCAACCAGGACAACAAGATTACGCTGTTCAACCGCGCAGCCGAAGAGCTTTGGGGCATTTCGAGGAACAATGTGCTTCAGCACGACATCTCGGAGCTCCTGCCCACCGACAATATCTCCGCCGACGCAAGTTACCTCGGCAACTTCTTCCGCACCGGCGACAAGACCCTCGTCGGCAAGCGCACGGAGGTGTTCATTGTTGACAACAACGGCGAGATGATCAATGTGCTTGTCACCCTTGCGGCGGCAACACGCGGCGAGCGCAGCACACTCACGGCGTTCATCCAGAAGATTGAGGTGGAATTGTTCTAACGGCTCTCCTGTGGAGTCAGGCTCATTCTTACGATGACAATATCCGAATTATACACTCATATCAAAAATTCGCTTACGGCACAATTTCCCGACCCAACGGAGCGGGGGATTGTGTCGCGGCGTATTGTGGGCGGTCTTGCGGGAGTTAACTACAATGATTGCATCCTGCATCCCGACCGCCGTATTGAAATTGACAATACAGCCGTCAATAATGTAATCAAGCGCATCAGCAGCCACGAGCCACTGGAATACGTATTCAATTCTGCGCAATTTATTGACATTGAATTATATACCAATTCCAACGTGTTGATACCGCGCCCCGAGACCGAGGAACTCGCATTGAAAATCCTTGACGACTTGAGGATGAGGCGGGGTCAGGGTGGGGGAGCGGCGTCCCCTTCTGAAAGCGATTCTCTTTCGCTGCTCGACATTGGCACTGGAAGTGGCTGTATTCCTGTTTATTTGGCTAAAAATTTCCCAATTTGCAATTATTACGCCGTGGATGTTAGCGACGCCGCCCTCGCCACGGCGCAAGGCAATGCGAAGCGTCACGGTTGCAACATACATTTTATCAAGGCTGACATTCTCAATAGTCATGACTGCGGCGAGTTGGAGTCATTGCAGGTGGATATAATTGTATCCAATCCGCCCTATGTATTGGAATCCGAAAAGGCGCAGATGAAGCCCAATGTGCTTGATTATGAGCCTGAATTGGCGCTTTTTGTGCCCGACGGCGACCCGTTGAGGTTTTACAGGGCGATGTGCCAATACGCCGCCGGACACCTGAGAGCCGGCGGTCGTCTGTATTTTGAAATCAACGAACAATTTGGCGCACAGACCGCCAGCCTTATGGAAGGCTTTGGATTTGTGCGTATTGAGGTTATAAAAGACCTATTTGGCAAGGATCGTTTTGTGGTAGGGACAATTATTTGAAATACTTGAGATTCTCCGTCCTCGGCTTGCTGTCGGGATTGCGGACGAATTGTCCGTCCTTCCATGTGTATTCTATTGTCGGGAAAGTGTAGTATTCGTCCTCGCTGTCACCAGAACGGTCAAAACATTTGAGGGCGTCGGGCAGTTCGCAGCCTGTTTCGTCGCACATCCAAGGATTGAGCCATATTATAAGTCTCTGTCCGTCTTGTTCGTATGTACATTCAGCGGCATCTACTTCGTTGGTGAGCGCGTCAAACACTTTTTTCGGAAATTTGTCGGCGTTGGAGTAGAAGTCTTTGATTGTTGGATGCGGCATGTGCTTGTCGGATTCGGTAAGTTTGTTGTTCTTGTAGATGTAATAGTGGTTGAAATAATGTTCGTAGTCGCCGGTCTCCACTACGGTAAACATCACGAAGTAGCCGCCGTCTTTGAGCGGGAAGCAATCCAAATATCCGTCCAAGTCTTCGTCATACGGGTCATGCTGCCAGTTGAATAGTAAGTGTTGGTGCTGTTTTTTGCCCCAAACGCCAAGTTCCTCGAAATTATCTTTCATAAATGTGGCATAACTTTTTTTGTTGAATGTAGGGTATTCCTTGTTGTTTTCCATTTGGGATATTTGGTCAAGGATGTCGGCTACGAAAAGGTCGTGTGAGATTGTCATTTTTTTCATATTGGCTTGGTCGCCGTATCTTTGGAGTCCTTCTATGCTTGCCAAATTAAACTCCGACAGGCTCAATAGCGGCAGATTTGGAATGTCCACTGGCTCTGAAATTGCATTGTTGTACTTGTCTTGCATTATGACCTTGCTGGTGAGCATATTGAATGAAAATGCCATAAATGTGCCTTCGGTATTTGTGGCTAATTTGCCGCCGATAAGGTAGAAGTCGTTGTCCTGATACCTCAGCATGTGGACAGTGCTTATCATGAGAGTTCCTTTGTTGTTGTTGATGAAATCTACCGACACCCGCAAAACGCCTTTTGAGGTGATGGAGATGGTGCGATGGATTGATAGTGAGTCCACATCTAAGAAGGGACAGTTGTAGGTGTTATACAGCTTGTAGCCGTCATTGTTGCCAAAATAGATGGCGATGCCTTCGGAAACGCCGATTACGAGGTCTTTGATGCCGTCGTTGTTCATGTCGCCGTTTACAGTTTCCTGAATGAAGCTGTCGTCGATGAGGTCTTGTGCTGTCGGACCAGAGTTGGCAAATTGGGCGAGCTGCGCCGAGGCTGTGCCTGTCGCCATGCAAATGATGATTGCGAGAATTGTCTTTTTCATAATATTGTGGTTTTTTATTGGTTATTGTCGTTATTATAAAAATGTAGAGACGCGATTAATCGCGTCTCTACGTATTGTGTATTGCTATTTTTGCGTCAATGTTTTGGAATCCCTTTTGGATTTCCAAACGAAAAATACAGCTATCGCCACCGCGCCGCATACGCCGCCGAGGATGTAGCTGAGTTTTGCATTGAGGTTGAGACATTCGGGCGCGATGAATAGGTATGTCGTGCATACCACCGTCATGTAAAGCGCGGGCAGGAACGCCATTATCCACGGCTTTTTGTTCAGGACCATATAGACCGTAACAGTCCACAGCGTAAATACGCTGAGCGCCTGATTGCTCCATCCGAAGTAACGCCAGATGATGTTGAATCCGGCGGCGTCGCTCAGGCTGTACACGATGATGAGTGCTGTGGCGATGAATACCGGGATGCTTATCATAAGGCGTTGCGTGATTTTGCTCTGATCCATCTTGAAGAAGTCGGCGAGGATGAGCCTTGCGCTGCGCAATGCAGTGTCGCCGCTCGTGATGGGCGCAAATACGACTCCAAGCATCGCCAAAATGCTGCCGACCTTGCCCATCCATGTCTCGGTGATGAAATACACGATGGAAGCCTGCGATTCGCCGTAGCCTTTTTCCTTATAATACCAGATTGCAGCCGCAGCCCAAATCATTGCTATGATGCCTTCGAGAATCATTGCGCCATAAAAAACGGGGCGTCCGAGGTTTTCATTTTTGAGGCAGCGAGCCATCAATGGGCTTTGGGTGGCGTGGAATCCCGATATTGCGCCGCATGCTATCGTGATGCACATAATCGGGAATATCGGGGTAGTGTCCTTTTTCGGGTGGCTGTTGGCGATGCCGTCGGTGATTTCGGGCAGTTCGATGCCATTCCAGAATATCATGAACAATACGCCTACCGCCATGAATATCAGCGCGAAGGCAAATAGCGGATACACCTTGCCGATTACCTTGTCGATGGGCAGGAGTGTCGCCACGAGGTAGTAGGCGAATATTACCACAATCCAAAATGTGTTGTTCATCCAGTCGGGGGTGATCTTGTCGAGGATGCCTGCGGGCTGGCTTACGAACACAACGCCCACCAATACCAGCAATACCACCGTGAATACCCTCATCACTGTTTTTGTGGTGGTGCCGAGGTATTTGCCGATGATTTCGGGCAGATTGGCGCCGCCCTCGCGGAGCGAAATCATTCCCGAAAAATAGTCGTGGAACGCACCGATGAAGATGCAGCCCACCACAATCCAGATGTACGCCGCCGTGCCGAATTGCGCTCCGAGTATCGCACCGAATATTGGTCCGAGTCCGGCGATGTTGAGGAATTGGATCATGAAAATTTTCCACGTTGGCATCGGCATATAGTCGACGCCGTCCTGTTTGGCGTATGCGGGAGTCTTGCGGTTGGGGTCGGGTCCAAATACGCGCTCCGCAAATTTGCCGTAAAGTATGTAGCCAAGTACGAGTGCTACGATTGACAATATGAAGGTAATCATTGTTTTGTGTTGTTTAATGTTTAGCCGTTGCAAAGGTAGCAATATTTTTTCAAACAAAAATTTATACATGTAATAATAAATTATGTAAAATTTTTTTTATAACTTAGCGGCTGATTTTTTAGATACTGTTTGAGACGAAAATGAAACGCTACAAAAGATATTTTCTATTACTGTTTATTGTATTTAATGTGATATGTTCGACGGCGGAAGCGCAGGGCGAGATGATTTTTACATCGAGCAAGGATCTGTCATCGAGCATGGTCAATAATATCTTCCAGGACGACCTCGGCTTTGTGTGGGTCTCGTCGGAGGACGGGCTCGACGTGTATGATGGCGTCAATTTCTGGAACATCCACCATGTGGACGGCGATTCACTGTCGCTTGTCATCAATTACGTGAGGTTTGTCTATCAGGATCCCGATAGAAATATTTTTATAGCCACGCTGCACGGCCTCCAGCTCTTTGACCGTGACACGCGGACATTCCACACTATTCCAATCACAAGTGGTTTTGGCCCTCTCAACATTCAGCCGTCGGTGTCCTGCATCTGCCGCGTCAACGACACCCTCACCGTGGTTGGCACGTCGGGCTACGGCATCATGTTGCTCCATAAAAACGAAAGCGGCTATTACCTCTCCACACACCGTGGAGTTGGTTTTGGTGGCATCAATAGCATCTGCAAGGACAGCGCGGGCTATATTTGGGTGGCTGGCAACAATGTGGTCAAAAAACTCGACTCGTCGCTTGAAGAGCTTGAGGAGATTGCATTGCCCAACCTTGAATCCGTTGAGTCGGTATTCTGCACCAACGACGGCACTGTGCTGTATGGCACGTCGCTTGGCAGGGTGCTTGCCTACGACCCCGATGCTCCGTCCAAGTACCGCGAGATAGTATCAACGGCGCAAAATGACATGTTGGTTACGTGTTTTTGCATGGACATCGACAATACCATCCTTGTTGGCACCGACGGACACGGCGTCAAGAGGCTCATCCTTCAGGACGACGGCAAGTGGACCATCAGCGACTTCGACTTTGCCCTCGCCAACAATACTCAGCTCAAGATACACCACATCATGCGCGATCGCGACGGCAATTTTTGGTTTGGCTGTTTTCAGCGTGGCGTACTTGTGGTTAAGGGCGGCAGCAATTTTTTTGATTACATCGGACGCATCTCCCGCAAGCGCAATGTCATAGGCAGCTGCTGCGTGGTCTCGGTTTTTGCAGACGACAATAGCAATATATACGTCGGCACCGACAATGACGGTTTTTATGTCCTTGATCCCAATTACAAGCTTATTCATCATTATGACTGCAATCTGCCCGGCTCGATAGTGCCCAAAGTGCCCCTTGCATTTTGTGAAGACAGCCACGGAAGGCTGTGGGCGGGCGGTTATCAGGGCGGCCTCGTGTATCTCGACCGTAAGACCAACACTTGGCACAGGTACGACCTATCGTCGTCGGTGGGCGGTGACGAATTTTCAAGCGTCTATTCCATCGTCGAGGACAAGGCGCGGCAGGTTCTCTGGGTGTCGGCGTCAGGCGTAGGACTTTTCCGCATCGACGAGGCTACGCTCACCAATCGCTTGTATGCCACCAAGATAGCCACGTTTCAGCACGATTTTTCGTCCGACCAACTCTGCAATTCGTGGGTTGTCAGCATGACGCTTTCGTCGGACGGCAACAAGCTCTATATCGGTACTTATTCGGGTTTTGCCTGCCTTGACCTCAATACAGAGAGTTTTGTTAGCACTTTTGGTGTCAATTGCTTTTTGGAGAGTTATGTGGTCAATAGCATCTGCGAGGCACGCGACGGTCATATCTGGGTGGGCACCACCGACGGACTTTTCAATTTTGACACCGACACGCGCAAGTTTAAGCGTTACGGAATGGCAGAGGGGCTTCCTGGTTCGTCTATTTCGGGCATCGCCTGCGATACCGCCGGCAATATGTGGATAAGCAGCAAGTCCGGTATTTCGTGCCTCGACGCGCAGACAGGCAAGTTTGTCAATTATGATTCATACGATGGTCTGTACAGCAATGAGTTTATGCCCGATGCGGTGTGGAACGCCAAGAATGGTCGCATCCTGTTTGGCTCTGTCAATGGAGTGATTGGTTTCAATCCCTTTGCGCGCCGCAATAGAGTAAAGTCGTTGAATATAAGGATTGTCAATTTCTTTGTCGATAATGTTCCCGTGGTAAGGGGCAGCAAGTCGGGCGACAACGATATTGTGGATACAGCCGTGATTGACGCTCGTAAGTTTCATCTTGCACATTTCGACAATTCGTTTGAAGTGGAGTATTCGGCATTGGATTTCGACAACCCCGACCGCCTGGTGTACTCCTACCGTATCGACGGCGGGCAATGGACCACAATCTCTGGCAATCGAGTTTCGTTTGCCAAAGTGGGCTACGGCAAGCATACGCTCGAAGCCTGTGTCGCCGACAATTTGAATACTTCCGAAGTCTATTCCGTGGTCATCGAGATAGATTTCCCATGGTATCAGAGCACGTGGTTTTACGTGTTGTTGACGTTGCTGGTGGTGGGCATACTGGTGGCTGCTGCATTGATGATAAGGCGGCGCATTGGGCTAAATCGTCATTACAAGGAGATGGCACGCGCCAAGGAGCTCAACGATTCCCGCATCGAATTTTTCACCAACATCTCCCATGAAATTAGGACGCCCATATCGTTGATAATTAGTCCTCTGTCCAAGCTCATCGCCACCGACGACGACCCTTCGCGACAGCGCAGCTACAAGACCATCAAGCTCAATGCGCAGCGCATCCTCAATCTCATCAACCAGCTCCTCGACATGCGCAAAATCGATAGCAAGCAGATGAGTCTTGAATTTGAAAAAGTGGATCTCGTGGAGTTTTGTCGGGGCATTTATGAATCTTTCGAGCAATACGCATTGTCGCTCGGCATCGACTTCCTCTTTGATGCCGAGGAAGAGACGATGGAGGCATACGTCGATCCAAAAAACTTCGACAAGGTGATTGTCAACCTCTTGTCCAACGCCTTCAAATACACCCCGAAGGGCGGCAAAGTACGCCTTTCTATATATAAGGATGTGGGCGACACCATTGCCATCGGCGTATCCGACCAGGGCACTGGCATTGCGCTCGAGGACATCGACCACGTATTTGAACTCTTCTACCAGGGCAGCAACAATCACAAAATCACCATGATAGGCACTGGCGTTGGCATGTATCTCGTGCGTCAGCTCGTGACGTTGCATCATGGCGATGTGAAGGCTGTCAATAATACTGGCGGCGAACCGGGTTGCACATTTATGATACACAT
>JAEEGL016149042.1_pt1 | contig 12460 bp, 7 predicted proteins | sample 9134231 | NCBI WGS metagenome assembly JAEEGL01 (sample SAMN16246548, study PRJNA631951) | gut metagenome | biome: gut microbiome; feature: rumen; material: fiber-attached | host: Bos | place: Iran: Karaj | collected 2018-10 | reverse complement strand
TGGTGAATTTTTATTTCTTTTTTTATTATTAAAACTTTTATTTATCTTTAATTCATATGGAAATAATTTTTGATTTCTTTTAAATGAATTATTCAAATTTTGAGGTGATTTATTTTTTCTAAAGCAATTATTATTGTCTTCAGATTGGTCTATAATTTTTATTTCATCTGAATTTTTAAATGAAATATTTTGAGATTTACTTTGTAAATGTATTTCGTAATATTCTTTGATTTCATTTCCATATAAATTTTTTTGAATTTTTTCAATTTCATTCTTTAAAAAAATTAAATTTTGAAAATCCAAATTATTAATTTTACAAAATTCAAAAGATAAATCACCAATATTAGTCTTTTTATCAATTCTTATTTGTTTTTTAATACCTTTTTCTAAATTAATATTAACATATATAAATTGTTCTAAATTATTATTATTATTATTATCTAAAATATTATTTCCAAAATCTTGCAAACCGTTAATGGAATTCATTAAAAAATATTTCTAAATTTTATATAAATAATAAATAAAAAAAAAAATAAATAATATACACTATTAACTCATATTATAAATTAAAAAAAAAAGCATCTATTATATTCATTAAATTTAAGGTAAAATTAAATTATCACTCCTTTCCATTATAATTCCATTTTCAAAATATAAATATTTTTTCCTTTGTTTAAAATATTGATACTTATTATCAATAGGAATTCCAGTAAAAATATGATTAACAACATTAGTAATATCATTTACTTTATTTTTTTTTTTTTTTTCTTCTTTTAAATTTTCATCTTCTTCATTATGAATTAAAATAAATAATCCATTTTTTTCTCCTCTAAAATAATTACCAAATAAAACTTGTTTCATATTATCATTATAAGAAACATATCTCCCAAAACCATTTTTTTTATCATCTCTAAATTCTCCAAAAAAATTATCAATACCTAAATGATAAGTATAATTTTCATTATTATTATTATACCAATATAAACCACAAATACTTTTTAAATTTTTCTCATCAAAAAAACCTTCATAAACATCACCACTTTTAAAATAAACAATACCATATTTATCAAAAGTTTTACTATTTTTAAAGAAACCTTCATATTTTTTTATAAAGAAATTATCACTATATTCAATTATACCATAACCGTTAATTTCACCATTCATAAAATTACCTTTATATTCATATGAATATCCTTCTTTTTTTAATATATGTCTTAAAAAACCTTTTCCTCCTTCTTTTCCTGATAAAAAATGTCCTGTGTAATCATATTCTTTTTCTAATTCATATATATTTTTCTTTTTATTGAAATTATAACTTAATTTTAATAAGTGACCAAAATTTTTATATATTATTAAATTTGAAATATTAGTTTCTAATTCTCCTTCAAATTTAGTTATTTCTAAATGATTTTCTATAATTCTTTCATTAAAAATGAATAAAGTACCAGAAATAAAATGAGAATTGTAAAAATTACCTTTTTGTATTTTGAGATATTTATAATTAAATTCTATTAATATACCATAACCATCAAATTTATTATTTGTAAATTCTCCCATATAATATTTAAAATGTTCAGTTGAATATTGTCTATAATAAATTCCAATACCTTCTTTTTTTCCATATCTAAAAGTTCCATTATATAATGATGAATGTTTTGGTTTTATTAAAGTTCCTAATCCAGCATATAAATATAAACTATTATCATATTCTCCTTTATATATTTCTATTTTTTTATTATTATCATTTATTAATTTTTTTATTAAATCTATATTGTTGTTTGATTCTAATAAATTTTTATGAGTTTTTTGTCTTAAATTTTTTCTAAATAAAATCCTTTTTTTATCATCTTTATTTATATTTAATTGTTGTTTATAAGGAATAAATTTTGTATTTTTTTTTTGATATTTGTTTATAGATGATTTTTTTGATATTTTTGGTTTTATTTGAACTTTTGTTAAAGTTTTATTTATACTTCTATTATAACTATTATTACTATCATTATCATTTTCATTTTCTTGTTCAAAATTATATATTATTTCATCATCATCGTTTAATTTTATTGGTAAAATTTTATTTGATGAATTTATATTTTCTGTTTTTTTTGGATGATGAATTGATATTGTACTTATTATACCCCTTTTTTTTATTGTTGTGATGGGATTATTATTATTCATATAAGAAGATTTATATATACTAATTTCATTATTTGAATTTTTATATCTATTTGAATTTATATCATAATTAATTGAATTATTAATATTTAATTGATTATTCAAACTTCTCATTGAATTATTTAATTCAATACTTTTTTCTGAGTTATTTATTTTAGATTTTCTTTTTGACTGATTAAACAAATGATTTATAATTATTCCTTTTTTCTCATGAGGAATTGAAATAATTTTATCTTCCATAAAAGAATTTTCATTATATAATACTTCATTAAAATCATCTTTTATTATTTTATAATAAACATTATCAGTTGAAGATATAAAATTATATTTTTTCATAATATATATGTAATAAAATAACTTAATAAAAATCCTTAATTTTCCTGAAACAAAAGTTTTTGTATTTAATTGAAATTCATCTGCAAGTAACATTAAAAAAAAGGATTTATTTATATTTTGAATATCATCTATTTTTTTGGGAAGTTTATCATTTGGAGTTGAAAAACAAAGATTATAAATATTTTCAATATCATTTTGAATAAAATTAATTTGATAATCTGATAAAGTTTCTTTTTTAAAATCTATGACTTTTTTATATGTCATTACTTTTTTTACCGAACTTTTAAATTTTGTTTCTTTTTCTTTTTTATTCTCATTTAATGTTTTTGTTTTTAATAATATTTTCAGATCTTTTTTCTTTTTTACATATTCAATGAATTCATTATAAAAATTAATTTTATTATTATATATATCATTTGCATAATTTTGTTTAATCATATTTTTCAAATTATCAAAATCGTTTAAATCTGAAAAATATTCTTCTTCTTCGAAAATATTATTTAAAAGTTTTCTTTTATTTTCAAAAAATTCTTTAATTTTTTTATTTAAAATATTAACATAATATTCTTTATTTTTAGGAATATTATTTATTTCATTTGTAAAATGATCCTTTAATTTACATAATTGCTTATTATATTTCATTTTATAATAAATTCTTCTATATTGATAATTTATAAATTTACATATTTTTTTTCCTTCAATAATAAGTTTTTCATTAAGTATTGTATATTGAGTATTTTTAATATCTTCTGTTTCATAAATTGTAATTTTTGATTCTTCTTTAATAGTTTCGTTTTTTTTACAATTACATTGACATTGTATTCCCATTTTTTCAATTTTTTATTATCAACAAACAAAAATATTATATAAGTTTATTTAAATATAATTTGCTTAATAAATTTATTAATATATTAATAATGATTAGGTATTCAAGAATTTAAATCAATATTTTTTAGTAAAATATTGGTTAATTATTAAGCTTTTTTAAGAAGTAAAAACTTTTTAATAAAAATAATAAGTATAAAAATCTTAAAATATCTAAATATTATTTTTATATAAAAAATTTAAAAAATAATAATCAAAAATATTATCATTTATTTTCATATATATTTTATGCTTAACTTTTTTTCATTCTTAAATAAACAGTGAAAAGTTTTATTCAATTTTAAAATTCTCTATTTCTTTTTTTATAATTTCAAATTTTATTCACGCTTATCTTGATTAATTTTATATTATTAAAAAAATAAAAATATTATTTAATTATTTCTTAATTAATTAATAATTGTAAAATAAAAATATAATATCAAAAAAAAACATTATATTAAAATAAAAATGTTACCATCAGAATTAATACCAAATCAAATAGGACAATTATCATCAATAGTATATTTCTCATCTCCAATGATAATAACATATCAAATAATACACAAAAAAAAAGAATTAAAAGACTTTCCTTTAACTTTAATAGGAATGAAATTTATAGCAGCAATATTAATATCAACATTTTTAATTGGTACTCGTAGTCGTAGTAAAAACTTGGATCTTGTTTATTTTACATTATATCCATTATCATCAAATGGATTAATAATTAGTCTTTTTTTTTCAATTTTTTATTTAATACATTATCTCAATTTAGATAAAATAAAACAAATAATTTATACTGTTTGTTGTATTATTGGATTATTCATTTTAGAAGTTCTTGTTTCATTAATTATGTTAATTCCTATAATTTCTCATTTATTATTTTTAATTGGTTATACTATGTTAATAATTAGTCCTTTTTATGAAGGAAAAAAAATTTATGCTAATTGGGATTATAATTTAATTCCTTTTTTAGATATTCATTCATGTGCAATAATGGCATTTTTTATTGGTTTTTTCTTAAGAAATATTAAAGATAGTAATTGGGAATTATTTGTAATTGAATTTAATCTCTTTATATGTATATGTGAAATTGTATTTTATTATTATTTATATTATAAAGGACCAAATCAAAATCAAAATCAAAATGATAATAAAAATAATATTGATGAAAATTTATTAAGTAATAATAATAATAATCCAAATTTTAATACTAATGTTGAATCTAAAAGTATAGAAGAAGTTAATCCTTCTAATTTAAATCAACCTCATGAATTAAATGTTCCTTCTACTGGAACTAATGAAGGAAATCTTCAAACTTTAGATAATATTATTACACCTAGTTCATAAATGATATTTTTAAATAAGAGAATTTTTAAATATTATAATTTAAAAAAAAAATTTGATATTTAAAAAAGAAAAAATTTCTAATATTTATTTTTTTTTATTAATAATATTTTATTATAAAGTAAATAATATTATTTTATTATGAATATTATTATGATATTTCATCTATAAAATATTTTTTAAATTTATGGATATATTAAAAATAAAACCTCACTTATTTACGAGTAATTTATAATAATGCTTTAATCAATTGTTTATAAATTTTTTTTTTTATCTTCTAATTTAAATTCATTTCTTAATTTTTCGAAATTATTTTTTAATTCAATAACAACAATTTTATTATCATTATTAAATATTTTTTCATTTTCATACATAATATCATCATCTTTATCATTTTTTTCAGGAGAATTAATTTTTTCATTAAGTAAATTTGTTTTACATTTCTGTATTTTTTCAGTTTCAAATTTAGTTTTAGTTTTCACTAAATTACTTTCATCAAAAGATATTTGTTTTTGTTTTAAAGTTCTTTCTTCTTTTAATAATATAGATACATTATCATGTGATATTTTTTTAGATTTTTTACTTTTAAATTTTTTATTTTTTTCCTTTTCAATATTTTCATTTTCTTTCTCAATTTTTTTCAAATAATAATCTAATTTCATATATTTTTTATTAACTTCCATTATATTATCACAATAAGCAATATTAACTAAATAACAACCACAAAAACTTAACTCAACATCTTTTTCACTATCATAATAAGGTAAAATAGGAATTCCATTATCTAAATTAAAAGCAAAAGACAAAACAGAATTATCAATAATTAAAATATTTTTCAAATCAAAACCTTCAAAAATACTTAAATCTTTAATATAAACATCTCTTCCATTATTTTTAACAACAATACAATTATTTCTATATAATCTATTATAAAAATATCTATTTTGAGGATCTAAAAAATCTAAGACACCATTTGCATAAGAAGAATGTGAAGCAGTATAAATAACAATAGTATAAACTTTAGAAACTTTTTTAATTACTTCTTCCCATTTTGGTCTAATATTAATAGCAATTTTTGCCATTTTTCCAGTTGGAGTTCTTATAGTAATAATATTATTTTGATGATTTTTATTTAAATCTGTTACTGCATGAATTAATGTTTCATCTAAATCAAAAACTGCTAATTTTTTATGATTACTAGGATTAAAAATTTTAACTTTATTTGGTTTTTTTATTGTATTTATATCATTTTCTTTTAAAATTTTTTGTATTTGTTCAAAACAAAAATTTGTATAATCATAAAAATTTGATATTTCTTCTATATTTGTTAAAGCTTTTGCTTCATCTTCAAGTGCTTCTACTACTTTAATAAAATGTTTTGATACTATTAATTCATTTGTTTTTGTTTTTTGAATTATTAATGAATGTCTTTTTCTTTCATTTATATTTTTTATTTTTTCTTGTTTTTCTTCTTTTTTATTAAAAGATGATTCTTCTTGAATTCTTTTTACTAAAAAATCAAAATTTTCTTCGAATAATGCTAAAGAATTTTTTAAATTTTTATTTGGACTTTTTGATATTGAATCATTTCTTTTTGTTTGAGATTTTCTTATATTTATATCATCTTCACTATCTATTATTTCATATTGAGGTAATTTTACAATTTGATTTGGTTCTATTTTAATTAAAGTATCATTTTGTTCTTTTAATATTACATCATTATTTTCATTAGTTTCATTATTTTCATTTTTTTTATTTTGAGAATTTTCTTCTTCATTCATTTCTGTTACATTTATACTTTTTTGATGGATAATTCTTTTTGGATTTGTTTGTTGTGGTGTAAATAATAAATTATTTTTTTGAGGTTTTTTTGATGATAATATACCCATTGTTCTATGTTTATCATTATATATCATTTTTTTTTTCTTTTATGTAAAAAATATAATTTGTTAAACTTTTCATTAATTATTTTTTACAAAAGATAATTTTTTATTATTCAAATGTTAATTAAGTATTATGATAAAATATGGCTTAAAAAAAATTAATAGATAAAAATTAATAAGATTAAATATTAATATATTTTTTTAGTGATTTAAAATATTTAAAATAATAAAAATGTGGAATGTTGAAATAAATAATAGTAATGTTAATTCATTCTATTGTTTTAAATCACATCAATCACATTTAGAAAGATTATTTCAAGCAAAATCAAAAATTGATGATAAAGGAAAAAAAATTCCATATTTTTTATCTAAACATTTAAGTAAAAAAAAACTTAGAAAAGATATTTTAGAAAAAATAAATAACGAAAATTGTATAATATTTAATAAAATGTTAAATATATCTGAAAAAAACTCACCTTATAGTTTAGATGAATCTTTTCCTATTTATTGTCCTGCTTTTGATAAAAAAAAATTTTGTTTTGATAAAATAGAAAGAAATAGAGAAATTAATAAGACGAATAATTTATTTTATAAAAGATTTCTTTCTATTAAACCAACTTATTCTGCTAAAAATTTTTTAAAACAATATAATTATAAAAAAAAATTGAAAATAGAATAAAAAAGGTTAATTTTAATCCTAATTTAAGTTTTGTTTCTTTTAATAAATTTAGACAGAATGTTTTTAATGAATTGATTAAAAATAAAATTAATAAAAGTAATAGTGTAAAAAACTTTAATGAAATAATAAAGAATGACAAAAATTTAGTTTTTAAAAGAATAAATTTAAGAGGAAATTTAAAAAATAATGATACTAATTTTAATAATTCAACATATTCAAATTATAGTTTTCATAGTTTAACAGATAGAGCAAAAAGTGCCTCTTTTAATTTAAGAAAAAAATTTGTATAAATATTATTATATATTAAATTTTATTTTATTATTTTTTTTGGATGATTAAAAAAATTATTAAATATAATAATTTTTATTTTTAAAATTAATAATGGCATTAGCAGAATATAGGAATTTAAATTATCTTACATTATTAAATGATGGAAAAATTGCTTTATCAACTGATAATTATAAAATAAAAATATTTTCAGAAGATTTAATTGAAATAAAAGATTTAGAAATATCATTAACTAAACCTGTAATTTATGGTTTAACAACTTTATTAAATGGAATTTTAGTTATAAGTTCTGATCCATTATTATTTATTTTAATTAATAATGATAATACTTTTAATATAATTCAATCAATTCCTAATTTATCTTTTAGAAAAATTATTGAAATTCCTGAATTAAATGAATTATTTATTGTAGATACTTATAATATAAATATTTATCAAAAAGAAAATAATAGTTTAAAATATTTTAATGAATTAATTATTTCATATAATAATTATTTTTTTAATTCAATATTAAGAATAAATAATAATGAAGTAGTAATATCATCTTATAATAGATTAACATTTTTAAATATATTTTCAAAAGATATAAAAGGAAAAATTGAAAATATTTCGAATTTAGATTGGAATGAAACTTTATGTATGATATCTGAAATATTTTTAGCAGTATCAGGATGGGATTGTGTCTCTATTATTAATATTGAAAAAAAAATAAAAGTTAGAAATATTTCTATTAAAATGATTACTTGTTTTTATAAATTAAATTCAAAATTTATTTTAATTGGAGAAAAATATGGTGAGATTAAAAAATATGAAATTTTTAAAGATGATTTATTTTTAAATGATGCTAATTTTGAAAATTGTAATGAAGGAATTAATAATTTTATTCAAGTAAAAGGAAAAATATATACTGCAACAAAAGATAAAATTATAGAAATTAAAAAAAGTGATAAATAAACATTTTATATTCAAAAAAAAAAAATTAATTTTAAAATCTTTCAAATTAATAAATTTTATTTTTCAATTTAAAAAATAAAAAAAATTAAAAAAATAAAATAAATAAAATAAAATAAAACATTAATAATAATTAAATGAATTTTGAAATAGATTCATATGGATTAAGAGGAGTATTTGATTTATTAGATTTTGATAAAGATGGAAAAGTAGATTTAAATGAAGCAATTGATGCAATAGATTCATTAGGATATGAAAAAGATTATCCAATATTATTTAATTTTATGAAAGAAATGGGAGAAGGAATAATTGATTTTGAAAATTTTGAAAATAAAATTAATTTATTATTAAAAGATACAAATGATGATATTGGATTAAAAAGAATTTTTAATATGTTAATTAATAATCCTGATAAAGAATTTATTAATATAAAAGATCTTAAAAGAATTTGTCATGAATTAGGAAGAAATATAAGTGATGATGATTTAGAAAATTTAATGAATAATGCTGGTGATGGTAATGAAATAAATTTTGATACTTTTTCTGAATTTATGAAAAGTAAATTCTCTTAAAAAGTTTTTTTAAAATATATTAATTTTTTTTTTATTTAAGAACTAATTTTTTTTTTGGTAATTTTTTTTTTCCTTTTTATAATACGCATAAATAAATATAAATTTTTATATATTATTATTATATTTAAAAAAATTTTTTAAAAAATATATCTTTATATATTATTAATTAATAGTCATCAATTTAATAATTTATTTCACAAAATATAAAAAATAATATTTTATAAATATGGAAAATCTTTTAAAAAATTTAAAAGATCATAAATCCCTAGAAAACTTAGAAGAAATAATAAAATATATAAAAGAGAATACATTAGAATCATATTTATCAAATATAAATGAAATAATAACTTTATTATTATCAGAAAGACAACTTCCAGAAGAACAAAAATTCCAAATCTTTACTCATATAATAGATTTATTCATATCTCAAAAAATTCCAATAGAAAAACTATTATCATTATCAATAGAAAGATTATTTTCAACAGATTATTCAATTTTTATATTAAGAGATAACATATCAAGAAATATAAATAAAGAATTTTTAAATGAATACTATCCTCTTGATATGGAATTTATAAACAAAATATTTTCAGATGAAAATATTAATAATGAATACCCAATAGATTTTTTAATGATAAATATAAATCAAAATTGTCCAACATTATGTTATTGGATAAAGGGAATTTTTACAAGAAATAATAATCAAACTTTTACTATTAAATATAATAATCAAAATAATATTAAATCAAAATTAAGTTATTCAATTAAAGATGATAGTAATTTTTTTAGAATTGCTTCTTTTGGTAAATTTACTAATGATTCAGAATGGAAAAATGATTTAAAAGAAGGAGATGAAATTTCTATTCCTATTAATAATATATTTAATGAAGCAATTATTACTGATAGAAATAATGATATAATTACTTTTATATTAAAAGATCAAAGAATTAGTAAAAATAGTTGTTCTCAAAGTACTTTTCATTCTTTTATTAGAAGAAAAGGAGAATTTCAAAAATTTCAAAAAGATGATCTTAAGTATTTAGATACAATTGGTAATTTTAATATTGAAAATTTTATTTTACCTGAAAAATTTTCTGAGTATGAAAATAGTATTTATATTATTCCTAGAGAATTGCCAAATAAACAAGTAAGTATGTTTTTTATTAAAATTGGGAATTATTTTTTTAGAAAGTTTTTTCAAGAATTTTCTTTTGATGATAGTGAGAAATGGTTTAATATTGAAAAAATTGATTATTTATTAGTTTTTAATGAAATTTTATTTCAATTATGTCAATATTTAAATTTTAAAGTCGGTAAAGAAATTGCATTAAAATATTATGATATGGTTCTTAAATTATTATTATCTTGTAGTCAAAATATTAATTCAAAATACTTTTCAAAGTCATTAAATAAAATAAAAATTATGAATTTCTTTAATGAATTATTTTTTATAATGAGTTTTTTTATAATAAAAGAAGATTATGATTCAACTTTTTGTGATTTTGGTTTTCAATTTGGATTAAATTGTTATAATAATTCACAAATTTTAGAAGAAAAAATATTAGGATTAAATATAATTACAATGTGTCTTAATGAACATTTTAATATTGATGATAATAATGAATGTATTTTATTAAATAAAGAACCAAATATATTAACATTACTTTTTAAATCAAATGTTCATAGTCAAATTATCAAAATGAGTTATGATATTTTAATGGGATTATTTAAACATAAATTAATAACAGAAAAAGAAATTAAACAAATACTTTTTTATTTTAAAGATGATAATGAAGAAATAAAAGATATATTAAAAAAAGTTTTTGCAACTTTTGAAAATAAAGTAGATAATGAATTATTAGTTTTAACAATAGAAACATTCTCATCTGAAATAAATGAAAAAAATGATAATGATATTGAAATATTAAATGATATGTTAAAAAAGTCACCTAAAGATGTTTTTATATCAGTATCTGAAAAAGTAATAGATAAATTATATTCAATTATTATTAATAGAAATGAATCATCCAAACTTTTAAATGATGATTTTAATGATTTAATTAAATTAAATGATGAAAATGAATCAATTAAATATAATTATTTAAAATATATTGATAAATTAATTTCAGATATGATTGATCCAAAAAGAAATTTATCAGTTTGTGTTCAATTTTTATCATCATTATTATTACAAACTCCAAATTTTTTAGATAATGATGAAGATTTTAAACAACAAGTTATTGAATTATTATTAATAAAAAATAGTTTATATGATATTATAATTGATTATTTTGATAAAGGAAATTTTGATAAAACAGTACTTCAATTTTTATCTTTTGCAATGAATAAAACAATAAAAGGAACAAATGATTTAATAAATATAGTAAAAAAATTATATAAAATCTTTTTAAAAAGTGAATTTTTTAGAGAATATTTAATTTGGATGAATGAATTAATTGAAAAAGAAATAATTGAATCATCATCTTTAAATTTTTTATTAGAAGATGAATATTTTAATTCAATAGATTTACAAAAAGGAATTGATGATGAATTATATTGTTTTTATTGGGGATTATTTCAAAATATAAATAATTTAACTGATAATAATCAAGAACAAAATTTTCATTCAATCTCAAATGATGGGAAAATATTAAATTCATATTCATTTAATCAAAAAAGTAATAAAGTAAATTTAAAAGAAGATGAAATTTATAATCCTTTTCAAATGAAAAATTTTGATATAATATGGAAAATGTTAATTCATTTAAAAGAGAATTCTTTTAATAAAAATGTATCAAAATTTTTTGAATTATTTTCAGTAGAAGGAATCACAGTAAAAAATAGAAGAGAATTATGGTATAAATTACTAGAAAAATGCATGGAAATATTAAATTTAAATAATGATATTTTAGGAATGAGAAATTCAATAAATGTATTAAAGTATTTAATTGAAGAAAGTGAAACAAAAGGAACTGCAGGATTAATAAGTCATATTGGTTCATTAGAATCACATAATATAAATTTATCTTTTAATAATTCAATTTATTCATTTAATAGAAATATTAATGATAATAATAATGATGAAAGTGAATTTAATTTAGATTTAAAGTCTAATTTAACAATTTGGGATTTAAAAAAAATTTTAGCAAAAAAAGTAAATGTTATTCCAGAATGTATTAAATTTATTGTATATGGTGATATTGATGTTACTGATAAAGATAATGGGAAATTATTATCAGAAAAATTTATTGATGGTACTAAAATTAATATTGTTAAAAATAATATATTAGAAGAAATTCCAAAAGTTCCTTTAATAAAAAATAATGAATTAACAGATAAAGCAAAAAAAACTTTCTCAGAAATTTTTGATA
>JAEEGL016059551.1_pt1 | contig 12460 bp, 4 predicted proteins | sample 9134231 | NCBI WGS metagenome assembly JAEEGL01 (sample SAMN16246548, study PRJNA631951) | gut metagenome | biome: gut microbiome; feature: rumen; material: fiber-attached | host: Bos | place: Iran: Karaj | collected 2018-10 | reverse complement strand
CGCGGGAGCCGAGGTACTGCCTCCAGAGCGCGGCGTGCGTGCTCTTTCCTGTGCCGCTCTTCGCCGTGAAGATGACGGCCTCTCCGTCTACCGCCAAGGCTGATCCGTGGAACAGCGCGGTATCATGGAAAGGAGCCGCTTCCGAAAGCTTCCGCAAGACCGCGAGGGTCTCCATATACGCATCTGAAAACAGCCTCGCAGGGCGCCCTTCCGCCCTGTCCTCAGCCTCCGATCTCTCGCGCTCAAACGCGATGTCGCTGCGGCTTATACAGGCGGAGACGCAGTCTTCCGCAAGGCTGTCCCGGTCTTCACGCTGCAGTTCGTAGCCGGCGAGAAAACCGTATGTTTCCGGATAAAGGGCCTCGACCCTGACAGTGATGCCGGCGATCCGAAAGAGCTTCATTTTTTCCTGAACTTTTTGGAGAAGGCCAGAGCGACCGCGGCCACTATGATAAGCGCTGCCGCAGCCAAAAGTATGGCCGTGAGCGGCGACGAACCGTTTTCAGCTCCGGCAGAGGAGCCGTCCTCAATTACGTCGTCGATGTCGACCTCTTCAGATCCGCTCTTATTGGCGTAGCTGTCCGCCTTGCTGATGATCTCCGCAGCGGAAACGCTCACCCTGTTGTTCTGCGCATCGGTGAACGACACGGTCCCGTCCTGTCCCAGCTGAACAGCTTCACCGTTTTCGCCGGTGATCACGGTCTGGCCGAGCTCGTCGGTATCCACCGAATAGCTCTGCGTGTCGTCAAGTACTGCCTCGTTTCCGGCGGGGCTGACGATCACGAGATTGCCTTCGCTGTCGGTGGTCACGAGGTTCCGGAGCTCGTCAAATATCCCCGCAGGGCCCTGCCTGCCGGCCTGCACCGGCTCGCTGCCGTTCGAGTAGTAGAAGACAGACTGCCCCGGGGAAAAGGCGCCCTCCTCGATAGTCATGATCGAGTCGGGAAGGTAGATCTTCTCCGCCGGACCGCCCTTAAAAACGCCGGCTTTTACGGCGTTCACGGGGTATGTTCCGATCATCGCGGGAACGACTACCTCGGTCTCGTTCCCGTAATAAGCGGTGATCGTGACCGAAGCGTCCTTTATCGTATAACGGAAGGATCCGTGTATGTTATCTGCCCAGACCGCCGAAGGCAAAGCGAGCGCCAGCAGCAGGACCGCGAGCAGGAGCGTAATACGCTTTTTCATGTCCGTTTGTGTTCCCGAATTCTCCGGGGCAGGCTGAGGCCTGCCCCGGAATTGATTGATGAGACAACTTAGAAGTACTAGTTATATTTCTTGCACGTCACTTGTAACGATAACATCCTCTGTCTCAAAGACGACGGTCTCCATCTCTAGAGCTTCGTATTCTTCCTTGTTCATATATGATGATCTCCTTTCTTATGGATTCAGACTGTTATAGCTGCCGGACGCGATGTTGGAATAGATGGTCTGCTCATTTCCTGTGGCGTTATTTCTGACAAGCAGGTATGCACGCAGGGAAACGACCACATCGTCGTTCGCGACCTTTGCGTTTACCGTCAAAACATCGTTTGGCGCAAGATCGGGGGAACGGTAAATACTTACGCCCGCTGTACCTTCCTTGAAATTATCCTCGTTGAGACCGGCGACATCTCTGGCGTAGAGCATGCCCTGTTCCACCAGAGTATATCCGTTAGGTACGCTTCTTGTGGCCTGCCCGGACACCTTGTGAGTTTCCCCGCTGACAGTCGTGTACAGATCGCCTATCACAACGACTGGTACAGGTTGAGGTGCAGATTCAGCATAGCATGCCTTTAGCGTAATGTCACTAGAAACCTTGAAGTGGTATTCGCTGATGTAACTCAGTATCGTTCCGGCGCTGTCCTTCCAGCCTGCGAACGTCTTGCCTTCGATCTCAGGTGCGGTGAGAGTTAGGCTGTTACCCTCGTGAATGCCCGAGTAAACGTCATTCCAGCCGTCAGGCTTTTCCGCGCCTTCGAACACCACACTTACAGTGTAGGTAGTATTGTTCTTAACATATTTCGGTTTGATTATAATACTACTTTCACTGCCTATCCTTGCCCTGATCGATTCCACCGTAGCTTCATCGTCCGTACTGTCGAACACCCATTTCTGGAAGTCATAGCCAAGCTTTGACGGCGAAACCGGGAAGTCAATCGGATCCGTAAGCCCATAGGTCTGCGCACTCAACACCTGTCCGTAATCAGACAAGAACTGGACGTACGCACTCTCTGCGCTTTCGGAGCCCTGGTATACCAGCTTGATAGTCATAGATCCGGTAACTGTAATCGTAATCGATGCACCGCGGCCAAGCACTTTGTTGCTGCCGCTCTCCCACTGGAGCACGTTATCCGGATCGACAGCTGTAAGCGTCAGCTGTGTACCGAGAGGATAATCATGTACAAAATTAGTCTGAGGAGTATTGCTGCCCGATACGGTGAACTCTCCTCTGACAGACGAGATGCTGATAGTCGCGTTTCCTCTTGCGCTGTACTTCGCCATGAGGTCGGTATCTTCCGTGATCGTGAAGCTGTATTCCAGATTAGCGGAGATCAGCTGCTCGCCGCTGAACCAGCCGTCGAAGTTGTATCCGGCGGTGTATGGCGCGGTCAGTTTAACCTCTCTGCCTGCGCGGAGCGGACCTGCCGGGCTGACATCGACACCTGCGCCGACAAGAGTTGCGGTCACGTTGAGATCGACGCTGTCGCAGAAGGTCGCGGATACGTTGACCTCGCGGCCGGGCATCGTGAACGTGCATACGTTAGTATGGTCTCCGACGTCGTAGGTGACTTTAATGGTCTTTCCTATGCTGTCGGTGACAGTCAGCGACTCAAGCGCGTATCCGCTTTCCGGAGAGGCAGTGATGGTAACGATATCCCCTACGGCAGCCGAGTTCATGTCAGCGCTGAGCACGCCGTTGACCAGAGCAGTATTATCGATATTGATGCTGTGAGGAGCCGCCGCTATGGTGAAGTTCGCGACGCCCTGGTAGACCTTCTCAGCCGTATCGAACTGGACCGTAACTGTGCAGTCGCCGGGTTCGGTGGGCTTGGAGGTGGTGGTATATGTCTTGGTCCTCGATACACCGTCGTCATCCGTGTAGGAAACTGTACGGGCGTAGGTGATAGTCGGGGTAAGTCCGAGGGCCGCGGGTGAAGCCGGAGTGGTGTAGACCGGATCAGCGAGCTCCTGTCCCTCAATTCCGTCCGCCTGAGTGACCGTGAATGTTTCGATATTCCTCGTCCACTTGGCCGTGAGCGTGGTGTCCTGACTGAATACGGTGCCGGAACCGACAGGCTGCGCGTTTTCGGCGTCAGGATCGGTGAACCAGCCCAGGAACGCGTATCCCGTGGCGCTTGCCGCCGGATATGTCGTGATGGCGCTGCCGGACTCGACTATGAGGGCGCTCGTCTCGGCGAAGTGTTCAGCTTCTTCCTCGCTTAAGTTGAGGCCGCTGAGATCGATGCCGCCGATGCCCGCGTCGAAGCTGACGTTTACGACGTCCTTCCAGCGCGCGGTACTAGATTCGGAAGCTCTTACGATGTAGTCTTCAGTGACCCTGGCGCCGCCTTCTGTGTACCATCCGTCGAAGACCCTCGAAGCGCCGTCGGTGCGGACGGGAGTCGGGAGCTTGCCTATAGCTGTGTTTTGCGCAATAACGCGGGTATCCTCCGGGCAGCTTGCCCCTTCGCCCTGTACGAACGTGATATTGACGCTCGCGTCCCAGCCGGCGTACAGAACGGGGTCGCTGTCGAAGGTCGCGAAGACCTCTTCGACGAGCTTGCCCGCGTTCGCACCTGTGCCCTGGACGAGCCGCGCCGCTGTTACCTTGCCGTCCTCAGTCTTAGTGAAGACCATGCCGGGATCGACTAAAACAGCGCTCATGGTAAGCTGCGGAGTACCTGTCGTGACCAGTGTAGTGACCCTGTTGCCGCTGCCGTCGGTGACGTAGTTGCCGTCAGCGTCCTTAACGTAGGTCTCTGCGGTCGTAACGCCTATTATCGTGTCGACGTGCAGATACCAGCCGGTGAACGACCTGATAACGCCGTCCTCCGTGCACGGAGTCGGCGTAGGCATCGTGCCTATCTGCGACCCGCTCACAAGGCCTATGCCTGCGATCCCTGACGTCCCGGCGCCGAGATTCAGCTTGAGGTTTATATCGGGGTTCGGGAAGCCGATGCTCACGGGCTCGGTCTTGTTGCCCGCGGCATCCTCGGCCTGGACGCAGAACAGCGGCTTTCCGTTGAACTGGACAGGCAGCGAGAAGCTTCCGTCTTCGGAAGCGTACACAGCAGTAAGCTGCTCGAACTCCGATCTGTCCTTATTGTACTCGTACAGGTAGACCCTGGCTCCCGCCTCGGAGTGACCGGTGATACTGGCGTAGAAGCCGGATTCTATCTGCCACCTCGGGAAGTTGCCCATATTGTCGACAACGAGCGGAGGCGCTATGGAGTCCGCGGTGACCGTGATGTAGTCGAGCACGTAATCGCCGGAACCGTCTTCAGTCGGATTCTTAGCCACGACCTCAAGTTCGTACGGGGCATCGACAGCGCTGCCCGAAGGTACCGCCGGCACTTCGACCGTCCATGCCAGATCATCGTAAGTGACGGTGAGTGCCTTGCCGGATTCCTTTTCCTTAACGCTCACGTCGAGCATCCTGGACGACCTGATGACGAAGCTCGCGCCTGCAGCGGGGACCGCCATCGTATGGCTGTTGCCTTCGCCCTGGATGACGTTATCCGAATAAGTGACGGAAGGCTTTTCCGCCTGCGGCATTAATTCTGGCTGAGAGACATATTCGCGCCCGTTCTGATATTTGCCGTCCGGGGAGATCACGAAATTGCCTTCCCCGGCCTCTTCCCTGTTATATCTTACGGCGCTTACTCCGACGCAGTATCTTTCGCCGGCCGCAAGCGAGCTCAGATCCATTATGTACGAAGTGGACGCGTCGTCGGTGACGAAGCGGAGCCCGGTGTCTTCGAGATGGGTGCTTGCCGCTGCGCCTGCATCAGAGACTTCTTCGTAAACAGCCAGCTGATATACGTCAGCGCCGCTGACGGTGGTCCAGTTTGCAGTCATGGAGCCGTTGCCGGAATATTTAAGTACGACGTTCGAAGGAGCTGCAATCTCTTCAGTGTTGGTATAGGGGAGCGTCGCGCTGTCGCCGTAGATCTGGTCTACTGCAGCCCAGGTGCCAAGGACCTGGCCCGCGGCATCTTCAGCCTCAACGTACTCGAGGAGCAGTACACCGGGATAATAGCTTCCGCTCGGAGCCGCGCTGCCCGTGAGGGAGTAAGCAAGCTCGTTCACGTTCGCGAGGTCGGCTGCGGAGAGTTCCCCTGTCTCGGCAAGGAGATAATCTCCGTTGCCCTGCTCGGTCCCGAGGAATACCTGGACCTTGTAGCGGGTGTTTTCCGCTGCGTCGTTGACCTTATACGAAAGCTTTGAAATATTGTTGTTAAAGGCGGTGTCTGCCTGGTCGAGAGTAGCGAAAGCCTTGGTAACGATCACTTCGCCGTCCGCGAACTCGGCGTTCACGCCGTCATTGATAGTAATGGTGTATTTTCCTGCCGCCGAAGGAACGAAGCAGATCATTCCTTCGTCCGCGTAGAAGTTCGCGCCGTTGACCGTCGGGGTACCTTCCGCATCGTAAACTTCAGGTACCAGAGCAACAGGATCACCGTCTGCGTCAGTAACGCTGATCTGGCTCGTAGCGAGCGTACTGCCGTCCGCAAGCGTCAGCATTATGATCGAGCTGTTGGCGAGCGCGTCGTTAACAGTGGCGCTGACAGTTTTTTCGTTCAGCAGCTTGAGTTCAACGGTGTCGGACGCTCCGCGCACCCTGCCCTGCACCAGGCCCTTCTTAAGCTTGGCTGCGGTGGTGGCGCCTGCCTGATATATAGTCGGGACAGGCTCGTCGCTGCCCTTTATCTGAGACGTGCCGAGCACCGAGTAGTTCTTGCTCTTGTTGCTGACGTAGCTGCTCAGATCCAGAGACTTGCCGCTTCCGAGCCCCGCGTCGAAATCGAGCCCGGTCTCGCCGAGGACGTAGATCAGACGTACGAAGCACTTAGCGTCGCCCACGCCTGCCGTAGCCTTGGCGCCTATGACCGCGTTGAAGTTGAGGTCCGCGCTGGACGCGAGCTGGCGCAGCACGCTTGTCGCTGAGCCGTTGACAGTGCTCTTGTCGACCCTTGTCGTCGCGTTGGCTTCAGCGTAGAAGCCCATGTCGACGCTTGCCAGTTCTATCCTCTTGAACGGGATGCCCGCGATCAGGTTCTTGGGGATGGAAACGCTTCCGTTGATGCTGCCTGACGCGTGGAGCTGATAGACGAAGCAAAGGTAATTGCCGTCGGTGCGGTACCCGGCGAAGCCGCCGATGCCGACCGAACCGGTCGCGGAGATACCGCCTATCACGCCGTTCTCGCTGTTGTCATATCCGCCGTAGCTCTTGAGGGGGATGGCAATAACTATGTACTGGCTCATGTCCGCTCCGAGACCCCAGTAGGTATAGCCGTCTATCTCCTTCTCCTGGGCGTCCCAGCTGGCGCTGATGCCGTATTCTTTGATGAAGCTCGCGTCCGCGATCGTGATATCGCTAAGCTCAAGATCGAAGCCGCTGGGACCGAGGGACAGGCGCGCCCAGCCTTCGATCACGTCCATGATGCTGCCCTTGGCTGCCATCTTCAGACGGATGGGAGGCGCGCCGAAGCTGTCCATGCTGATAGTGTCGGCAAGCCCGGTGAAGCCCAGACCGCCGCCCTGCAGGTAACCTATGACTGTAGGCGGAACGAGCGGTATGCCGCCTTCGCCTGCGGCGATCTCCGCGTAGAGCGTATCGATCATGATGATGCCTCGGGTCTCCTTGAAGGACGCTTCAAAGGCGCCTTCGAATATAGGAGTCTCAAGCTCGACGCTCAGGGACAGCTCGCGGTTCGGAGCGAAAGTGTTGAGCGTCATCTCTGCGTTGCCCGAGACCGGGAAGCCCGCTATGGACGGTATGCCGACAAAGCCGGAGCCGTTGATGCCGCCCAGCTTGCTGCCGTTCGCGTAGTTTATCTGCAGTTCGGTGATATCTATGCCCGCGATGTCCATCACGGGAGTGGTGAACTTCATGGTTCCCGAATAGCGCAGAGCGCACTTTCTGCGGAGCACCTTTATGGTGGACAGCGAGAACTCGCTGCCGCCGAATTTGGGCACGTTGAACACGCAGCTGTTGTTGCGCACCTGTTCTTTAGACAGATCGACAGTGATCGAGAACTCGCTGCCGGCCGAACCGAGATCGAGTATGATCTCGTCGTCCGCCTGGCCGTCGTAGATCTTGTATTCAGGCGTGGACAGCCTTGCGCTCTGGAGCTTGACCACGACCTGGGATGCCGCTTCAGACACGAGGACGTCGAAGCGCTTGGTGTTATCGCTATATTTGCCCGGTGAAGCGGCAAGGGCGCCGTTCTCCGTCAGGGAGACGACCATCTTCGGGTCGTAGGATTTGAGCTTCCATACGCTCCCCTCTTTCGTGAAGCCGTAGCTGCCCGCGTTCAGCATGGTCAGCAGGGAGTCTTCGGTAAGAAGGGCAGCCGCCATCTTGCGGCGCACGTCGTCCGCGCTGGTTCCGTCTATGACGGTGCTTTCGCCGTCTGCCGTCTGGACGATGGCAAGGTGCGTGGCGACCTGCTCTTCGGAGTTCTCTGTCTTGAGCCTTTCGAGTATGCTCCTTACCTGTTCGGTGGTCGGCGGATTAGCAGGATCGGTCGGCTTTCCGGGCCACAGGCCCTTGCCCTGAATGACGCAGCCTTCCTCGACGATGAGCTGGTCCCCGGCTTCCTGAACGATCTCGAAATTACCCGGGACGTTCATCACGGAACCGTCCACGAGAGTCAGAGTCGTTCCCGCCTTCAGCGTCAGAGTCGTGGGAGTGCCGAGATCGGGCAGATCGATCTGCCCGTGGAACTTGTAGGCGTACTTGCCGAGTTTCGAAGTAAAGACGTAATTATTACTGCCGGTATCGAAACCTGCGAGCATGATACCCGTCAGGTGGGATATCTGCGAATGGTAATCGGTATCTAAATATTCTCCGTTCACTATTTGCGTGGACGTGCCGTCAGGCAGGTAATAATGGTCTGCCGAAGCATTCAGATCGCCGCTGTAGAGTCTGCTCCTGTTCTGCCCGAGGATGATCAGCGGGTTCATGCCCCTGCCGATACCCGAAGAGACCCGTTTGCCGGGTAATATCGCAGCTTCACCGCTGGAACCGCCGATGACGTAGCCGGCCGTTCTTCCGTTGGAATAGTAATTGTAACCGCCGGAGCTGACCGGATACAGCAGGTCGATGGCAGCGGCCGTTACTTCATTGCCGTGATCCGCATCTCTGTAGAAGTATTTACCTACAGTGCCGCCTTTACCTGTTGCGCCCGGATCGAACGTCGAACAATTGACCCCGCCGTCTTCCGAACGGTAGTAATACTTTTCCAGACCGATAGGATCGCCGAAGTCATCGTAAGCGGGATTGTCCGCCCACGCGGTGACCACGCTGCCGGCAGAGATGCCCAGGCTTCCGATCGCGCCTCCGGTCACATACACGAGTGTTTTCGCGTAGATGGCATAAGTAATGTCCGGGACTAACGTATCGCCGGGATACTCTACGTACTCAGCCCCTTCGGTGATATCGTGACGCGTACCGTTTGAGTCGGTGTACCAGGCGTTCGCGTCGCTCGTGGTATAGTGGTAACGCTTCGTTCCGTTTTCATCCACGTACACATAGATCGGAGTAATGCTGTTTCCGACTCGCAGATTCAGCATCTGATAACCGACCACTTTATATTCGGTATCGTATACAGCCTCGCCGCCGCCTAAAGCCGCGCCGCCGCCGTCCACTTTGGCGTTGACCGTACCGCCGCCGATGCCTATACTGGCAGCGTTGCCTCCGGCCGCGCCGCCGATGCCGGCAGCGCCGCTGTGGGCTTCGACGTTAACGACGCCTCCGGTTATCGTGACCCAACCGCCGTCTTTGCTGAAACCGGTCTGGTTGGATCCGCCGATGGCAGCGCCGCCGTTAAACGACCATGCGTCGACTATACCGCTTTCAATGGTGATATGTCCGTGCACCAGACCGTTCTTCGTTCCGCCGATAGCGGCACAGTAATAATGTCCCCCGTCATCCCTGCCCCAGGGGTTGATCATCTGAGGATTATACGTGATCTTTCCTACCGAAAGCTTGCCGACGCCGTCGGTATTCGTATCGTCTTTTATGTACAGGTAGGCCTCATTGTCCACCATGATATCAGGAGAATAATTATCTGTAGTATTTTCGGTATAGACGTTGCTCTCCCCTGTCAGGAACAGGGTAAGATCGGCGCCTTTGAAGTAAGAATATCCATTCTTCCCGAGTTTTATTGCGTGAGTAAGCACTTTGTCCGGATCCGGATCAGGAACGTAATCCTTGTGCTCCTTGTAAAACGGACTTTCCGGGTCCTCTGTGGAGTTATCTTCAACCCGATCACCATCCTGGTAAGCGTTATAGATATCGTCCGTAACGCCTTCTGCGGTTATGTTGCCTTTGAGGGTCGCGCTGTCGAGGTAAAGCCTGTTTGTGCCGTATGAGGTGATATTACAGGTCTGCTCGCCGCCGACGGTCAGCCTCGCCCTGTTGTGCAGGTTGACCTGCGAAACGCCGTTCGAGTCGCTCAGGTCAGTGTTGCTGAGAGACATCCATGAGAAGTCATTGGCTTCAACGGTGCCGACGTGCCAGTCGCAGTTGTAGAGGGACGCGCCGCCAAGTTCTTTAAAGACGCCGTTGCTTACGTTCACATTTTTGATATAACGGTAGTCCGAATGGGTGGACATGCCATACCACACACTGTTGCAGGCACTTTCGTTCACCGGAGAACCAAGCAGATCTACGGTCAGATTGCACAGTTCCACCGTAGGAATGTAGTCAAACGAAGTAGCGAAGCTGGTGCCGTAGATGCTCTCCATCATCCACCAGAATTTTTCGTACGGGTTGATCGCATTGTACCAGAGCGTGGTCCTGTCTCCACGGCCCTTGTACGGCATTTTCCCGTTGACGCTTACCTTGACGTGCGCAGCCTTCGGGTTGGCGGCGTTGACGTCCGGACCCATGAAAACGTGGCTGTTATAGCCGTCCACAGCGATATAAGCGAACTCGCTTACCTTGACCTGGCCGGTACTTTCGTTCAGCGTCGTACCGTCCATAAGGTCATAGTAATCTGAGGTCCCGCTCGCCTTATAATCTATGAAGCCGATATTGCTGTTTACCAGATAGACGTTTACCGAGTCGCCTTTGACCGTAACGCTGGCAAGACCCTTCGTACGATGTCCCGCTTCGTTGGTGATGCCGAAGTCCACAAGATAAACGTCAAGAGGAGCGCTCCATACTAAGCTGCCGCCGGAAAGCTTTGCTGAAACGTCCACTATGACGTCGCACCAGGCCCGATTATTAGTCTGGTAAAGGTCCTGGGCATAGACGATGGCTACGGACCTATGATTATCGTAGTTGCTTATCTGGCCGCCTTTGATAGTGATCAGATCGTTGGTGCCGACGGTGCAGGTCACATAACGGTTATCCTCCAGATAAGTATTTCCGTTTGAGCCTGCCGAGTAAGTGTCATACAGGTTTATGCCCCAGATATCAGAGTATTTAATGCCTTGCCAGGTTCTGAAGTACTGCCCGTAGGTAGCCTCTCCGAACACCTCAAGTTCCCTTATCTTCGGCAGCTTATAACCGCCGAGAGCGGGGACGGGTTCGCTCTTGGTCTCTGAGCATCCCTCTCTAGCGCACTTATAGTCGTAATGACCGTCTTCCCAGACGGTAGGTTCCTTGGTAGTATATTCGTCGAGGACCCAGTAGTGGCCTATGGCCGGCGTGGTATACCTGATCTTCGCGTCGCACCACTGGCACTTGTAGATATCCACTCCCTCCGTCGTGCATCCGGGCTCGGTGGAGGATAGCATCTTGTATCTCCGGTGGCCGGTAGGCTTCTGATAGGTGACCCTGTGGGCGTGGCAGAAGAGACACTCTTCGTTGTATATGCCCATATCCGTACAGGTGGGCTTCGTCCAGGTGCCTTCCCAGAGGTGGTCGGGATCGTTGTAGTACGTCTGCGCCACCTTACAGGTGGCCAGTTCGCTTTCGTCGCAAGTCAGACCGCCCGGGTATTGACCAGGCTTGTAATAGACCGTATGCTCTGTCTCATCGTCGTCATACGGCCAGTCGAACACGCCTTCCTGAACGTACTCTTCGTCCGTACCGCCTCCGCTGCCTGTTCCGGTACCGCTGCCCCCGTTGCCGTCGGCGAAGGCCGAGACAGGTACGAGCGTCAGCACCATGATGAGGCCGAGCAGCACCGCCAGTGCGCGGCGTCCGATGGATGTCTTTCTCTTGTTCTTCATAAGAGGACCCTTCCTAACTACCTGTAACTAATGACTTGAACTATAGAACGAACTCCCGCAGGAGCATTTTTTTCTGAAGCTTGAGCTCTTCTTCAGGCTCGAGCGCGCCCTTGAACGCAAGACCTACCGCATAGCGGGTGACGACCGCCATCATCAGGTGCATCGTCGTCCAGAACATCTCGCGCTCCGGTACGTCCGTGCGCAGAGTATGGTCCGAAAGAGCCAGCTCGTATATAAGGTGGAACCTGTCCGCGATCGTCCTGACAACGTCGGTGTACGGCTTCATCGCCTCGGGGGAGACGTTCTCGCTCTTCGTGTAGATGTTGAAGAGCTGGTTGAAGCGGAGCAGGTCTTTGTAGTAGCGGTAAAGATTGAGGTAGGATTCGAGATAATAGTCGAAGCGCTCCGCCGCCGTGGAGTCGCTGCGCATCTCTACCAGCCGCTTGGTCTCGGCCTCGTACGAGGACCACTTCCAGGCGCTGATGCCCGTGACCAGATCTGTCTTGGTGCCGTAGTAGCGGTATACGGTGGCGATACCGATGCCGGCCGCGTTCGCGACATCCTGCATGGAGACCTTATCTATATTTTTCTCAACAAACAATCGGAACCCTGCTTCGAGTATCCTCTGCCTGGTGACTTCCTTTTGAAGCGCGTTCAGTTCGGGGTTGAATCCCATTTAACTCTCCTGCCGCGGGACGCTGCCGTCCCTAATAAAAACACTATCACTCGTGATAGTAATCATATCACCAATGATAGTGCCGCGTCAATGAATCGTATTAAACTTCCGTAAAAAAACTAAGCTGCGGGTCTGCGCTTACGCAAGGCTCAGGCTTTCGCGCCCGTCACTGTGCTGTCGCCGAGCTCTTTCTTCTTGTTGTAATACAGCTCGGTGAATTCGTCCCAGTTGTCGAGCAGGGCCGACAGGACCACGGGGTCGAACTGTTTGCCGAGCTCTGCGCTCATGATCTCTTTGGTCTTATCGAGCGTATATGCGTCTTTGTAATGGCGCTTCGAGAGCAGCGCGTCGAGCACGTCGGCCACAGCCATTATGCGGGCGCAGAGCGGTATG
>JAEEGL015833750.1_pt1 | contig 12460 bp, 12 predicted proteins | sample 9134231 | NCBI WGS metagenome assembly JAEEGL01 (sample SAMN16246548, study PRJNA631951) | gut metagenome | biome: gut microbiome; feature: rumen; material: fiber-attached | host: Bos | place: Iran: Karaj | collected 2018-10 | reverse complement strand
GGGAATTCTCTACGCCAAAGACCTGCTGCCCTACATTGGCAAACGCGACAGCCGTTTCGCCTGGCAGTCGCTCATCCGCCCGGCCTACTTCGTGCCTGAGTCGCGCATGATCGACGACCTGCTCGAAGACTTCCGCAAGAAGAAGACCCACATGGCCATCATCGTCGACGAATATGGCTGCACACAAGGCATCGCAACCCTCGAGGACGTGCTCGAGGAAATCGTGGGTGACATCGACGACGAATACGACACCGAAGAGAAGTTCTACACACGCATCAACCCCAACACCTACGTGTTCGATGGGAAGACCCTGCTGAGTGACTTCTGCCGCGTGCTCGACCTGGACGATGACGCATTGGGCAAGCACGGCGAGCAGGCCGAGACCATCGCCGGACTTTTACTCGACGTGAAAGGCGACTTCTTCACCGAACAGGAAACGCTCGACTACGGGCAATTCGCCTTCAAAGTGCTCAAAGTGGAACACTACCGCATCGACAAGGTGCAAGTGACCGTGAAGGCCAACAACTGAACTTGATTTATCCACCCCAGCATCATAACTATCAATGCCATTCGTCCACTCAATACTCAACAACGACGGCAGTTACACCCATCTGTGGCGCGTGAACGAATCCATCGATGACCTGCTGATGATTTGCCGACGCCGTGGAATCGACGTGACACCGATTCTGAGCAGTGTTAAAGCCAGCAACCGCCGCACCGAGAAAATTGTGGAGCAACTGCTGCTGCACATCATTTTCGGCCACCCGGTAGAACTGCTGCACGACCCTCACGGAGCCCCCTACTTGAAGCGCAGCAGCACCTATCTGAGCATCTCGCACACGCCGGGCATCGTGGTCATTGCCACCCATCACCGGCATCCTGTCGGCATCGATGTGGAGCGCATCGGGTCGCGTGTGCTGCGTGTGCGCGAACGGTTCCTCACGCACGACGAGATACAGCAAATCGACGAAACTGACATCCTCGACAACCTGATAGCCTGGACGGCCAAAGAGGCGCTCTACAAAGCCGCCGCCGAGCCCGACGCCCTGCTGTCTGACTTCACGCTCGACCCCTTCAACCGAGTGGTTCAAGACGGCACGCTGCAACTGACAGGCCATCTCGCTCAACGCACGTTCGACCTGTCCACCACCTTCCGTCACGAAGTCGTCATCACCGTGGCTTCGGAGCGACTTCCCGATACCGCAAGCCCGGCTCCGGCCAACATGATACTGTAAATTTACAACTCTAAAAAACATAAAGCATGAAACTGACTCACTCACTCTCACTGGCCGCGCTGCTTGCGCTGGCCTCGTGGCAGGCATCAGACGCCTGCACCAACCTCATCGTCGGCAAGAATGCCAGTGCCGACGGCAGCACCATCATCAGCTATGCCGCCGACTCGCACACCCTCTTTGGCGACTTGCAGTATCTGCCCGCCGCTGACCACCGTCCCGGCGAAATGCGCAAAGTCTTCGATTGGGACTCGGGCATGTATCTGGGCGAGATTCCCGAAGTGTCACACACCTTTGCTGTGGTGGGCAACACCAACGAACACCAGGTGACCATCGGCGAGAGCACCTGGGGTGGACGCCATGAGTTGGAGGACACCACCGGCATCATCGACTATGGCAGCCTCATCTACATCGCTCTCCAGCGCTCACGCACCGCACGCGAAGCGCTCACTATCATGACCGACCTCGTGGCCCAGTATGGCTACCGCAGCGAGGGTGAGTCGTTCTCGATTGGCGACCCCAACGAAATCTGGGTGATGGACCTTATCGGCAAAGGCGGCAAAGAACGTGGAGCCGTGTGGGTGGCACAACGCATTCCCGACGACTGCATCAGCGGACACGCTAACCATCCGCGCACGCACACCTTCCCCTTGAAGGACAAGCAAAACTGCATCTACTCGAAAGATGTGATTTCGTTTGCCCGCAAGATGGGTTACTTCACTGGCAAGGATGCTGAGTTTGACTTCCAGCGTGCCTACGCACCCGCCGACTACGGCGCACTGCGCGGTTGTGATGCCCGCGTGTGGAGCTACTTCAACCGCTTCGCCGGTGGCATGGACCGCTATCTGCCCTACCTCGATGGCAAGAAGGGTGCCGAAATCATGCCGCTCTATGTGAAGCCCAACCGCAAGGTGAGTGTGCGCGACGTGCAGGAGATGATGCGCGACCACTTCGAGGGCACTCCCTTCGACATGACCAAAGATCCCGGTGCCACCAACTGGTGGGGCGTGCCTTACCGCTATCGTCCCATGGACTTCAAGGTCGATGGTGAGGCCTATTGCCAGGAACGCGCCATCGCAACGCAGCAGACGGGCTTCGTCTTCGTTTCGCAGATGCGTTCGTGGCTTCCCCGTCAAGTGGGCGGCGTCATCTGGTTTGGTGTCGATGATGCCAACACCGCCGTGTTTGTCCCCATCTACTGCTGCATTACCGAGGTGCCCGACAGTTATCGCGTGGGCAAGGCCGATCTCTATAACTTCGACTTCGATGCCGCCTTCTGGGTCAACAACCTCATCGCTAACCAGGCCTACAATCGCTACTCGCTCATGATTGGCGACATTCGCAAAGTGCAGAAGGGCCTTGAAGACGAGTTCGAGCAGAACCAGCCCGTGGTTGATGCCCATGCCGTGCAGCTGTGTGCTACCAACGAGGCCGAGGCTGTGGAATATCTCACCAACTACAGTGTGAACACCGCTCAGGATGCCACGCACCGTTATCAGAAATTGGCAACTTACCTCTTTGTGAAGTACCTCGACGGCAATGTCAAGAAGGAGAAGGACGGCGAGTTTGAACGCAATGCCGACGGCATGCCCGTTTCGCCCAACTGGCCCGGCTACACCCAGGAGTACTATAACACCATCGTCAAGGAATCGGGCGACCGCCTCAAAGTTCGCGAAATCGAAAAATAATCCCCTTTTGCCGGATAATCGCCGCCCTGCGGGCTAAAAATTACAGGGCTATCGCCCTAAAATTAAATAATTGAAAATTCATGCGCTGCCGCGCTAAAAACGGCAGCGCTTTTTTAACGGCAAAGCCGTAATAATTTTTAATCTCGTAATTTTAATGCGTAGCATTTTAATTTTAAGTGCGGAGCACGGCGTTTGCTTCTGTCTGGTGTTTAAACTTTTGGGGGTGGGGTGAGTCTAAAGCATAAATTGCTTAAAGAAATGAAACAGACAACACTTTTTAAATCATTGGCATCCATGCTGCTTTCGGCATGGATGCTCCTTGTGCTCTGTGCGCCCGCCGCACAGGCCCGCACCTATACTACCGAGACCCTCAACTACCAGATCGTCTATCACTGGGGACTCATTTGGAAGCATGCCGGCAATGCCCAGCTCACCGTGAACCGCACGGCCGACGGCAACTATTCGTCGCAGCTCGTGGCACGCACCCGTTCTTGGGCCGAGAAGATATATAAGGTACGCGACACCCTCAAGGTGACCATGAACCCCGATTTCACCCCCATCAGGTATGACAAACTCACCCACGAGAAGAGCTACTATGCCCACGATGTGGTCAAGTTCTCCTATGCCGACGGCAAAACTACGGGCCATTGCACACGCAATCGCAAGAACAAACCCACGGTCAACATCACCCTGCAGTCGCCCGGAAAGGCCTACGACATGCTCTCGGTTTTCTATATGCTACGCAATCTCGACTTTGAGCAGATTCCTGTAGGCAAGACCTACACCACCACCATTTTCTCGGGCAAGACCAAGGAAACCCTTACTATTACTTATAAAGGTGTGCAGAACATCAAACTGCGCGACGGATCGAAGCACAACGCCTTCCATGTGCAGTTCAGCTTCACCCAAGATGGCCGCAAGAAGTCGAGCGACGACCTCGACACATGGCTCTCGACTGGTGAGGCGCGTGTGCCGCTCATGTTTGTGGGCAAGCTCCCCATTGGTGAGGTGCGCTGCTACCTGGGTGGCTCGCTCAACGACTGATGGCAGTTAGTTGTCGGTTGTCAGTTGTCAGTTTCGGAGAACTCGGAAGTCTGACGACTGAAGACTGAAAAAACCGTATTTTATGGAGCAAAAATGGCAGTTAGTGATATTTTTTTGAAAAAAAACAGCATTTTTCTCAAGATTTTTTTGCAGGGTAAGAAATTATGCGTACATTTGCATGTAAGAATGTAACAAACAAACATTTTTTATTAACCAAATTTATTATTAAAACAAACTATGAAAATTAAAGCTTTACTTTTCGCTGCTGCAGCTATGGTTGGCATTTCTGCTTTTGCTGCTGATGTGCCTGCATCAACTAAGTTGTATGTAAATCCCGTGGAGATTGACCCCGGACAAACTGTCTATGTTGATCTTAACCTTGCTAACCCCGATTTTGCAGGTATGAGTACTTTCCAGGTAGATTTGATTTTCCCCGAAGGTCTGACTCCTGTTCAGTTTAAACTCTCTGACGCTGGTTATGAAGGCAATAGGTCAAAATATGCATTTGTTCATCCTGACCTTGATGAAGATGCTATGTATATGTCAGGTACTGTCAATTACAATGCAACAGCACGCCGTCTGCGTCTTGCTATGATAGACGCTGAAGCTGAAGGTCTTACCTTTGAAGCTAGTGATAGACCAGTTATGCTGTTCGCTATTCAGGCTGACGAAGCTGCCAAGGCAATTGCTCCAGGCGAATACACTGTTACAATGAGCAATATGGTTGTTTCTAGCCCCGGTACTGTAGGCATTGGTGGTCCTTTGGCTGACTCTTCTTTCACTGTAACTGTTAAGGGTGAACCCGTTGTTACTGGTGTTGAAGACATCAACGCTAAGGCTGTTGCTGGTGTGAAGTACTACAACCTCGCTGGTGTTGAGAGCAACAAGCCCTTCGACGGCGTGAATGTAGTTGTTACTACTTACACCGATGGCACTAAGGCTGCTAGCAAAGTTATCAAATAAGTAGAAACTTATTTTGACAACAACTCTTAAAGGCTCTTGCTCTTGCAAGGGCCTTTTTTTATTTGCTTTTTACCCTTCGTTTCTCTATCTTTGCAATATATAATATAATTAATGTGTAACGATTATGGAAAACGAAAAAGAACGCTGGATAGCAACCCGCACCGATATTCTCAGCACCTACTACGATGTGCCCCCCACCGAGCAACCGCGTGTCGATGCTCTCGTGGAGCGTATGCGTCAGGTGGCAGCCGCCTGTCCCGATCAAGGCACCTTTGAGATGCAACTCATGCAGCAGGGGCTCAGCAACGAGTTCAACGCCCTCATGGCCTCGCTCGCGCCTTATTACAAACAATCGCCGCAACAACCCGCTGGCGCAGTGCCTGCCGGTTCAGTTGACGAAGCCTACATCTACGGCAATCCCGCCGATGCTGGAGGTGCTGGCAGTGTACTCAGTGATGTGGGCGACATGGTGAAGGACGAAGTGGTGAGCGATGTGAAGCACATGGGCCGTCGTGCCGCTCGTGGCGCTGTGCGCAGTGTGTTGGGCGACCAGGTGAGCGATCTGCTCTTCTACGGCACCGATGCCATTCCAGGCGTGCCCGAGGCGCGCATGGGCCGCTCGCTCTGGGGCCGCATGAAAGACTCCCTCAAAAAAGACAAATAACCCACCTGTAGCAGAATCCTAGCCCTTCTAGCCTATCTAGATTATCTAGAATTTCTAGAACATCTAGTGATGGAAATTTGCATTTGCACTTGATTTGCACTATCTTTGCGTTAATTATTGTTCAACCTTTAAATTAGTGGAAATTGTCGAGCATCAATAAATGGCGCATTGAAGACAGCGCCGAACTCTACAACATTCAAGGATGGGGACTCAAATACTTCTCCATCAACGAGAAAGGACACATGCAAGTGAGGCCCAAGCAGACATGCGTGGCCGTCGACCTGATCGATGTCATGGACGAACTGCGGGCGCGTAATATCACCTCGCCCATACTGTTGCGATTCCCCGACATTCTCGATAACCGCATCGAGAAAATCTCGAGTTGCTTCAAGAAAGCCGCGAAGGAATATGAATACAAGGCAGAGAACTTTGTGATATATCCCATCAAGGTGAACCAGATGCGCCAGGTTGTGGAGGAGATTGTGGGCCATGGCAAGAAGTTTAACATTGGCCTCGAGGCGGGCTCCAAGCCCGAACTCCATGCTGTGCTGGCTATCAACATGGCCGACATTAGCGCCAACTCACTCATCATATGCAACGGCTACAAAGACAAGGGCTATGTGGAACTGGCTCTGCTGGCCCAGAAGATGGGTCGTCGCATTTTCCTGGTGGTCGAGAAACCTAACGAGCTGAAACTCATTGCCGATGTTGCAAAGCGTCTGGGCATTAGGCCCAATGTGGGCGTTCGCATCAAACTCTCGAGCAGCGGCAGCGGCAAGTGGGAAGAAAGCGGTGGCGACCGCAGCAAGTTCGGCCTGAACACAAGCGAACTGTTTACGGCGCTCGACTTCCTGAAGGAGAACAAGATGATGGACTGCCTGAAACTCATTCACTTCCACATTGGCAGCCAGGTGACCAAGATTCGCCGCATCAAGAATGCGTTGCGCGAGGCTTCGCAATTCTATGTGCAGCTCACCAAGATGGGCTTTGAACTCGACTTTGTGGACATTGGCGGCGGTCTGGGCGTGGATTACGACGGCTCGCGCAACAGTGCCAGCGGACACTCGATGAACTACACCATTCAGGAGTATGTGAACGATGCCGTATATACCTTTGTGGATGCCTGCGAAAAGAACGCTCTCAAGCATCCCAACATCATCAACGAGAGTGGCCGCTCACTCACAGCACACCATAGCATTCTAGTGCTTGAGGCACTGGAAACCGCTGGCTTGCCCGAGTGGGACGACAAGAACGACACGGTCGACGAGGGCGATAACGAGTTGGTGAAGGACCTCTATGAGATTTACGACAAAATCAATAAGGGCCGACTGCTCGAGGACTGGCATGACGCGCTCCAGATTCGCGAGGAGGCGCTCGACCGCTTCAGCCTGGGCCTGATTGACCTGCGCACGCGCGCCTTGGTCGAGAAACTCTTCTGGTCCATCGCCCGAGAGGTGCACCTCATTACCAACGACATGAAGCACGCACCCGAGGAGTTGCGCAGCGTGTCGAAGATGTTGCCTGAGAAGTACTTCTGCAACTTTTCGCTGTTCCAGTCACTGCCCGACTCATGGGCCATCGACCAGGTGTTCCCCGTGGTGCCGTTGGCACGTCTCAACGAGTGGCCTTCGCGCATGGCTACCATTCAGGATATCACTTGCGACAGCGATGGCAAGATTGCCAATTTTACCTCGTCGTCGGGCCTGTCGCACGCCTTGCCGGTGCATAGCCTCAAGCCAGGTGAGCACTACTATCTGGGCGTGTTTATGGTGGGTGCCTATCAGGAGATTCTGGGCGACATGCACAACCTGTTTGGCGACACCAATGCTGTGCACATCGATGTGTTCAAGGATCACTATGAGATCGACCAGGTGATTGACGGCGAAACGGTGGCCGAGGTGCTCGACTATGTGCAGTTCAGCCCCAAACAACTGGTGCGCAATGTGGAGTCGTGGGTTTCAGAGTCGATTCGCACAGGCAAGATCACGAGCGAGGAGGGCAACGACTTCGTGCGCAACTTCCGCTCGGGCCTTTATGGCTACACCTATCTCGAGAAGGAATAACCTCCTTAACCCTCAACCGCGAGCTTGCTCGCATAAAACCCTAAACTTCAAGTTTCTAAAGCAGACGGCTTTAGAAACTTGAATACTAAAAATGAGATACTTCATTAGGCTGGCATATAACGGTGCCGACTTTCACGGCTGGCAGATTCAGCCGCACGACACATCGGTGCAGCAGGCGCTTGAGCAGGCGCTTGCTACCGTGCTGCGCACAACAGTGGCAGTGACGGGGGCGGGCCGCACCGATACGGGCGTGAATGCCCGCACGATGTATGCCCACTTTGATGTCGAAACTCCTATTGCCGACACTGCCGCCCTGTGCCGCAGCCTCAACGGATTGCTGGGACGCAATGTGGCAGTCTATGCCATTTTCCCTGTGGCCGACGATGCGCACGCGCGCTTCGACGCCACCAGTCGCACCTATAAGTATTTCTTGCACACTGCCAAGTCTCCGTTCCTGTATCCTTTAAGTTGGGAGTGTCACTTTCAACTCGATTTTGACCTGATGAACGAGGCAGCTCAGCACTTGCTGCATTACACCGATTTCACCTCGTTCAGCAAACTTCACACCGATGTGAAGACCAACAACTGCCGCGTGACCCACGCTCGCTGGGAGCGGGTGAAACCTGTTGCCGACGCGTCGTCGGGTGAGCGGGTGGGGGAGCAGTGGGTATTCACCATCACAGCCGACCGTTTCTTGCGCAACATGGTTCGCGCCGTGGTGGGCACGCTTGTTGAGGTGGGCAGGCACCGCATCACAGTCCAGGAGTTTTGCCGCATCATCGAGGCGCAGGACCGCTGCGAGGCTGGTAACTCTATGCCTGGAAATGCCCTCTTCCTATGGGATATCACCTATCCATTCCCCCTGCAGTGAAGCGTTTTTTCCTCAAAATAAAAGACTGGCTGTCACGCCTCTCCTTCAAGACTGGCGTCATCGTGCTTGCATGCTGCATCCCCTGCTACATTTTTTCGTTTGCCCAAATGCTTTTACCCATCTCGGCCGCAGCCAAGGGAGTGCTATGGGTCATCTTCTTCGGATTGGCCAAAACCTTCCAGTACGCGGGCATCTCTATTTTGGGGGTCGAAGGCTATCGCCGCATCAAAGCCCGCCTCACCCGCAAGCGTCACACCGAAGAGGAATCCTCCGAGCCAAAATAAGCAACAAGCGGCGAGACTTTTGGTCCCGCCGCCTGTGCATTTAACCCTTAAATTTTATTCTATGGAACATTTTACATAATCTCGATCACCTTGGTTTCTTTTTTGAGCTCTTGAGCCGATTTCTTGGGAAGCACCACGGTGAGCACGCCATTCTCTACGCTGGCTGCAATTTTTTCGCGGTCAACATCCTCGGGCAGTAACAGGGTCTGGTGGAATTTGGTGTAAGAGAACTCGCGACGCAGGTAGTGACCTGTCTCCTTGTCCTCTTCCTTTTCCTCGGTTTTCTTCTCCAGTGCTACCACAAGGTTCTCCTCTTCGTCGAGAGTCACCTTGAAGTCTTCCTTGGTCATACCAGGAGCGGCAAGTTCCACATCATACTCACCCTCTTTCTCAATCACATTGATGGCCGGGGCTGTGGCGTTGAATTTTGGCATAATGTCGGTGTCAAAAAGTGTGTTAAACACATCGGGTAACCAGTTTTGATTTCTTCTTGGAATTAACATAGTTCTAATCTCCTATTCTTTAAGTTGTTTATAAAATCAGTTTTTTGTTCTCCTGCTCTGCGTTTTGCTTTGCAGGTTCACTGCTAAATATTGCAAACTGTGTGCCACCTTGCAATGCCATTATTGATAGGTGACAAACATGGACAATTTGACCATTTTTGTGACAAATTTTCGCCTAACTATTTGAAAATCAAGTCAAAATGACATAAATGTGGGCGAAATGATTCTTCTTTAATGAGAGACTCTCCCCAACTCCCATTTGCACCATGCGCTTTTTTTCACTAACTTTGTATTCTAATCATTATTATGTAGCGATGAAAGCACTCAGAACCATATTTCTCAGCACCATACTGATGGCCGCGATGCTCATGCCGCAGGCTGCAAAGGCCCAGGCGCCCGACAGCATTCATGCCTCGACGCTGCTCATGCCGCTCATTTTCGAACGCCAGCAGACCCCCGACTCGCTGCTGACCGTGCCGCAGCTCGGCGTGCCTGTCACTGCCCAAGGTTTGCACCTTGAGACTGAAAACGCGTGGCTCAAAGAGGCTCAAACCAAGCGTCGGCGCGAAAATGCCTTGCGCTATGGCGCTATGATCGAGAACCCTGAGCTGGTGAAATATAACATGGCGTCGTTGCCCGAACCGCCCGAGGAATATGCCGTGGGGGCCGACCTTTCAAAAAGCCGCCTGGTGATTACTCCTGTTGAGACCGAACCGGTGGTTGTTGAGGTCGAGAAAGTGGACATCAAGCCTCACAACTGGCTTCACACTTTCAAAGGCTCGCTGCACTTCACGCAGGCCTATGTGAGCGACAACTGGTATCAGGGTGGCGAGAACAACATCAATGCGCTGCTCGATGTGCTTTGGGAGTGCAACCTCAATCAGGTGCTTCATCCCAAGTGGCTCTTCAACAACTCGCTGCAGTACAAACTGGGCGTGATGACGGCACACAACGACTCACTGCGTAAATATGCCATCAACGAAGACAATTTTCAGTTCTCCTCACAACTGGGCTACAAGGCAGTGAAAAACTGGTACTACTCGGCAACGCTGCTGTTCAAAACGCAGTTCTTCAACAACTACAAGTCGAACACCAGCACCATGACTGCTTCGTTTCTCTCGCCTGCCGAACTCAATGTGGGTTTGGGTATGACCTATAATTATAAGGATAAGTACGAGACCAAGGTTTTTACCCTCTCTCTTGCGCCGCTGTCGTATAACCTCAAGATTTGCCGCGACATCGACCGGCTCAATCCCACTACCTTTGGCATCGACGAGGGGCATCACACCAAGCACAGCTTCGGTTCTAATCTGGAGGCAAAACTCAACTGGAAAATACGCGACAACATTGTTTGGACCTCGAGGCTCTATGCCTTCACCAACTATGAGTATGTGCAGGGCGACTGGGAAAACACCTTTGATTTCTCCATCACCCGTCACCTCAACACCAAACTCTATGTGCATCTGCGCTACGACAAGTCGCATCCCTGGCATGCCGACTGGAAGTACTGGCAGCTGAAGGAAATTTTGAGTTTGGGTCTCACTTACCGCTTTTCAACAACCAATTGATGATGAAATGCTTCACTAAATATTTCATGGTGGTCTCTTTTGCCTGGGTTATGGCCCTTGCCACGCGTGCCGCCGATGTGCCGTCGCAGTCGGTTGTGCTGCCTGGCATCGACACCGAACTGATGAAGGCGCGCTTTGCCGAGAGCGACATGCAACCGATGGAGGGCATCTGGTATTATCCCGACGAGGAAATGACGCTCGCCATCGAGAAGTGGAAGGGTGAGCACAACATAGGCTACCGCCTTATCCTGCTCGAGAGCACCGACCTGGAACTGCTGCCGGGCACTGTGGTGGGCTTTATCGAGGAGAGCGCTGTCGACAACAAGTTCCGCCTGTGGCTCTACACCGAGCGCAGCAAGATTACGCTTGCCTCGCCTGCCCAGTGTGTGGCCACGCTCAATGCCGATGCCACTTCGCTCACCTTCGATCCGCCGCACTGGAAGGTGAAGGTGCGCGTCAACTTTGCACGCATCTTCTCCACCATTTTCCGCGGCATTTCGGTCATTCCTGAAAAGGAAGAGGAGAAACTGCCAGTGGGATTCAAGAAGATTTATCCGCTCGACGGTAATGGAAATGCTTTTAAGACTGTGAGATATCTATGAAAAATACACTCGTCATATTATTGCTGGCATTGATGGTCGCTGTTGGCGCTCAAGCACGCACCCGCACAACGCAGAGCAAACTGGCTAACGCTAAGGCTGTCATTGAGCAAATCGACGCCGACTCGACTGCCGTTGACTCAATCACGGGCATCAACCCGCACGACATCACTATGCGTGGCTTCAGCAAGCGTGCTGGCGACAGCAAGGAGTCGTTTTTCCTGACTAACAATACGCGTCACCGCATCTCGCATGTACGCCTGCTCATGCGCTACTCCTCGCTGCAAGACGAAGTGCTCCACGAGCGTGAGGTAGAGGTACCGGTTTCGCTCAAGCCGGGCGAAACACAGCTGGTGGCGGTGCGCTCGTTTGATGTGCAGCGTCTGTTCTACTACTATGGCGGTCCGCAGCCACGCAAGGTGGCAACTCCCTTCAAGGTGGCTTTCCGCCTGCTGGGTTACGACATCCCCGTGGGCAAACCTCCGAGATGAAATGACTTTCTTTTGAATTTTTATCGCGTCAATAGGGTGCTATTTAACGATAATTTGTTAACTTTGTACTTTGAACTAGAGGATGTACCTCATGACAATATTGTAGAATTAGTATAATCGTTTTTTTAAACAACTAAATATTCAAAACTATGGTGAATTATAAGGATTTAGGTCTTGTCAACACCCGCGAGATGTTTGCCAAGGCTATCAATGGCGGATATGCAATTCCCGCTTTCAACTTCAACAACATGGAACAGCTCCAGGCTATCATCAAGGCTGCTGCCGACACCAAGTCGCCTGTGATTCTGCAGGTTTCGAAAGGTGCCCGCAACTATGCTAACCAAACGCTTCTGCGCTACATGGCCGAGGGCGCTGTGCAGTATGCCAAGGAACTGGGATGGGAAAATCCGCAAATCTGTCTGCACCTTGACCACGGCGACACCTTCGAGCTTTGCAAGAGCTGCGTCGATTTTGGCTTCTCGAGCGTGAT
>JAEEGL014627271.1_pt1 | contig 12460 bp, 8 predicted proteins | sample 9134231 | NCBI WGS metagenome assembly JAEEGL01 (sample SAMN16246548, study PRJNA631951) | gut metagenome | biome: gut microbiome; feature: rumen; material: fiber-attached | host: Bos | place: Iran: Karaj | collected 2018-10 | reverse complement strand
GAATTCCTCGTAGAGGGACGCTACGGAAGCACGGGTGGCTTCGATGTCCTCTGCGGACGGAACAACCTCGAACACAACGTATTCGATGTCGCGGCTCTCCTGCTGACGGAAGAACTTCTTATGATCGTTGTAGAACTTGCGGATCTCGTTGTCGGAGACCGTGACGGTGGAATCCGGCTGGTAGCCGAACGGCACCATGACGAAATCGACGTCGGTGGTATTGTTGTTCTCGGCGATGTCGCGGCGGAGCATCAGCGGATTGACCACGTTGCCGGCGACAAACAGAGAAGCGTATTTGTCAAGATATGCCTGGTTGTGGACAGCGTCCTGCAGGTAGTTCCAATAGAGACGGACATTCTCGTCCTGCTTGGAGGCCTGGGCGAAATTGCTGACCTGGGCGGCGGAGAATTCACCGTTCTCGTCGAAGAACATCTGGTTCTGCGCAATCAGCGGAGAACCGCCGGAGAGCAGGCTCTTCATTTCCTCTTCGCCGACGTTCAGGCCAGCGGCCTCGGCCTTCTCAATGAAGAGATAACGATAGACCATATCCTGCCATGCGGCATCGCGGATCTGCTCCTGGACATCCGCGTTGCGGTTGCCGGAAGTCAGGTCGTTGATCGTGGTGAAACGGCTGACCGCCTCCGAGAAATCGGAATAGGAGATGGTATTGCCGTTGATCTTGCCGACATCATTTCTCGAAGACATGTTGTTGAAAGCCCTGACCAGGTCGTCCGGGCTCACGATAAAGGACAGGAGGCCGAGCGCGATGATAATCGACGCGAAGACTCCGAATTTGGTGCGAATTTTATCAAGAACCGCCATTGTTTATGTAATTTTAATTATTATTCAATTTCTTGAAAACACATTTGGGGTGCGAAGATAGTAATTTTCTGACAATTCATCATCATTTTTTTGACGGAGACGTATTTATCGGTCAGATTTTTTCAAAAGAGGGCCGATAAAATTGGCGGTATCGATGCGCACCTCGGTGGAATCCTGGACCACGACGCCGTAACTGTTGAACGGCCTGAGAATGATGGAATTGGTCACCTTCTCGTCCGACCGCATGCCATATCCCTGCATGAAACCGTCCGGGGAATACATCCGGACATAGCAGTCCGTATAGATCTCGCCCGCCTTCCGGTCCCAGTAGATGGTGTCGGTCTCCATGGTCTCCTGCTTCAGGACATTGCGGATAACCACGTTGCCGAAGGCCTTCCAGATTTCATCGCCTCCGGTCTTTCGTTTTTCATGAGAAGCGTTTTCAGAATGGATCTCGGACTGGAGTTCACCGTTTTCCGTGTATCCATAGACATCCAGCCCCTGCGGGAACAGTTCATAACTCAGCGTATCCGTGTCGTAGCGCTCCATGACCGGCGCCTCGACCCGCATTTCGACGAGGCCGTCCTTTGTCTGGAGGATGTACATGCTGTCGACCGTCTGGATAGGCGTATGCCGCAGGTCCAGCCTCTCCGCTTCCGAGAGTTTGGATTTGCATGAAAAAACGATGATAGCAACCACCGCAGCGGTTGCCATCATCGAAATTCTGTGATTCAATCTTGCCAAGACGGAAGATTACTTGTTCGTACGCACCGTCGTGGTGGCGGACATACCGTTGCAGGAGATGCTGTAGGACTGGCCGTTGGTCAGGTCATACATGAAGGCATCAGCCGTGTTCGGATAGTAGGCGCTGTACATGCCGATGGCCTTGCGGCAGTCGTCTGCGAGAGACTCGTCGGCGTTCATGGCGCGCTGCATGTAATCGGTTGCCACCCAATACTTGGCGCGACGCTGGATTTCATCACCGCCGCAGGAAGACTGGGCCCATGCATTGGCAATGATCTGGTAGGACTTGCCGGCGTAGGAAGGATCGAGGTTCGCGGCCTTCTGGGCGGCGGCGACCGCCTTTCCGGACATGTTGTTGCGGATGCAGAAGCTGGCGTACTCGTAGTTGTACTTGGCCTCGGTAGCGGCATCCAGACCCTCGCCGTTGATCGCTTCTTCCATGTACTTGGCTGCCTCGGCGGTGTTTTCCTTCGCGGCATTCAAACGATAGAGGAAGTAGGCGCTCTGGGCGGACGGCTGCATCCGGTGCATCGTCGTGGCGGCACGCAGGAACAGGTCGTTGTTGGTGCAGTCGTCGGTGGAGTTCATCATCTTGACGATGTTGGTCGCCAGGTCAAGGTCGTTCGGGTTGGCCTCGTAGCGCGGGGTGAACAGGGCGATCAGGTTGTCGCAGCTGGCCACCTTGCTGGTGATGAACAGGCCTTCCATATCCTGACGGACTTTCTCGTTGGACTCCTTCTCGGCGGCGTTGGCCGGGCTGGCGGCGTTCACCAGGGCGATGTTGCGCTGATAGGTGTTGATCACCTGCTCGGCGTCCATGTCACCGTCCTGATAGAGGGCGATAGCCGTGTTGAGGTTGAACAGCAGGATGCTGGCCTTGGTCTCTTCCTGGTTCAGGGCGATGATCTCGTTGAGACCCTTGAAGAGGGCGGCGTTGTCATCCTTGATGAAGTTGTTCATGTCCGTACCCTTGTTGTTGCGGGACGTCACGGCATAGTTCGGATAATACTCCGCGCGGACGTCATGCAGGGTCATGAGGGTATCGAGGAGGGCCTTGCGGTACTCGGCGTTCTTCGCGTTCTTGTTGATCAGCTGACGGATCATGGTCGTACCGTCGATCAGCATGTTCTGGTTGGCGGTAGGAGGGCAGAGCTTGTAAGCCTGACGCCAGTTCGGAAGAGCCGAATCATAGTTCTTCTGCTTGAAATACTCTTTGTAGTAAGAGAGGTACTTGATGCACTCGGCGCTGTCCGCACCGTACTTGCCCTGTGCGGAAGCCAGGTTGCTTCCCAGTACCATCAGAATCGCCGAAACGACGAGAAGGGTGATCTTTTTCATAAGTCTATCCATGTTTTTGTTATTGTTTTCTATTCATACCGCGGTTTCTGGAACCAGATGTCGTGGAGGTTGAATCCGATGACAAACTTGGCATACCTTTCCCGTGTCAAATTTCCTGCCAATCCGCCTTTCTGGCCCAGGTCGACCCCGAGTGAAAGGCCATTGTACCAGCGGAACACCGGTAATGTCACTCCAAAAGTCACGCCAACAGCGCTGACCGCCTTTCCGTCAAGCTTATAATAGGACTGGTCATAGTACACGCCGCCCCTGTATGCACACCTGCGGAGGTAGTAACGGATGTCATTCCGGTTGGGAACGACTTCGAAGCCGGCGCGGACGGACTGGGATGCCGTGGCGGAGAACTTGGCCGCGCCAAGGTTGGCGAATCCGGGGGCTTCGTCCATGCGGGTGGAACCCCAGCCGGAGCGCAGGTAATCCACTTCCACCATCCACCGGTCTCCATTCCGGAGTGCGACGCCGACGCCGATTTCATCGGCCAGCCGGGCATGCCCGCTCGTATATTCCTTATAACTTATCGTATCGCGGATCGAGGACATCGACGCGAAGTTATAATCCGTAACCGTTCCCTTGAATCTGGTTCCAAGCCGGTAGGTGGCACCGACGGTCAGGTTTTTCCCGCCGCCCAGCGGCTGCTCCCACTGCACGCCGGCCTTTGCGGTCATGGCGTTCAGCTGCAGCGTGTAACCATTGGAAAATGTACGGTAGGATGTATTGGAATTGGAATACAGCGCATCCTTGCTGATATTACCGAAATAATACAGCCCCTGCACGCCGATGGAGAAATGGTCGAAGAAGGTGGCCGCGGCACCGAAAGACAACTGGTAGATGCCGCCGCTGCCGCTGGCGGCAGAAGTCCATGTTCCGGTCTCACGCACTTCCTTGTTCTTGAAATCATATCCCACGTCGCTGAAATTGGACAGGCCGAAGGAAATGGCAGACTTGCGGTAAATCGGCAGGCTGACCGCGAGGTTGGAGACATTGAACGTGTTGTTGGCAGACGTCCGGTCTCCCTGCTTGTAATACTTGTTCTGGGACTCCAGGCCCATGTCCGCCATGAAGGAAAGCGTGTCGCGGGCGGTGATGGCGGCAGGATTGACCAGGTTCAGGTACCGGTTGTTCCGGGTCGCGACACCGACGCCGCCCATGCCCCGTGTAAAAGTATTACCCTGGACAGCCAGGTCGCCGATACCATAGACCGAATACGGGGAATAAGCCCCATAGGCGCTGTTCTGCGCCCGGAGGGAAATACCCGCTAAGAGTAATACTGCAGTATAAATAATTCTTCTACAGATTCTTGACATATTCATCCGCCATTAAGGCCAGTCCCATCAGGACCAGATTACAAACCACAAATATCGAGTTTTTCATCCGTTTTGCAAAATAAATCGCATCTCCGCCCGTGAAGACGATGATGTTTTCCGGTTTCAAACCGATATATCCCTCTATTTCAAATAATATGCCCGAGACGACACCGGCTGTCATCGAGGTTGTCGCGGAGTCGCCCAGGACAGGCGTCTCCTCCTGCACATTTACCAGCGGCAAGGCCCGGGAATACCGGTTCAGCGCCTTGAACCGGGTCCGGCATCCCAGGGAAATGTTTCCGCCCCGGTAAGTCCCGTCCGGATCGGTGAAATCCACGGTCAGGGTCGTTCCGAAATCCACGACCGTACATCCGCGCCCGCGGAACAGGTAGCGTGCCGCCAGGATGGAAGCCGCGCGGTCATAGGTCAAATATGCAGGCAAACCCTTTTCTTCCAATAATTTAGGATGAGCGTTATCCAAAATCATCAGATGGCTGCATACCGCCTTCAGCCGCGCCTCGTCCTGGGCGGAAATGCCATAGACCGAAGCCACCACCATAACCCTGGGTTTTTCCTTCCCCACGATCGAGAGGATGAAATCCATCACCTTCTCTCCCTGGTACCGGAAGGTTTTTCCCAGCGTCATGCCATCTGACCAGGAGGCCTTCACCGCCGTATTGCCGATATCGATGATCAGGTTTGCCATGCTACTTATAAACCGTAAGCCTGCAAAATTACGGATTTTCTATAACTTTCTCAATACTTCCAGGGCCTTGGCGGTCGAATCGATGTTCCGGGAAATGACCCTGAGCCGCTGATCCTTGTTCTTCAGTTCGAACCAACGTTCCTGCGTGCTCACTTTTTCCAGCACCTCGCTGAACGTCTTGCTGCGGTAATAGGAAGACATCGGATTGGATACGAAGAAGCATATCATGATGCCGTTCTTGATGATGATCTTCTCAAATCCGCGTTTCTCGCCCAGGTGACGGATCCGCACGATGTCGAAAAGACTGCACAGTTCCGGAGGCATCTTGCCGAACCGGTCTTCCAACCGAGTGGCATACTGGTCCAGTTCCTTGTCTTTCTTGATGGAATCCAGTTCCTTGTAAATCCGCATCTTCTCGGCAGTAATATCTATATAGGTATCCGGAATCAGCGCAACCTGGTCGGTTTCGATGGTACAGTCTTCCACATAGGCATCCTTGGTGTTCCGGGCGGTAAGTCCGGTCTCCACGCCCAGTTCCTCCATGGCCTCGGCAAGGATCTTCTGGTAGGTCTCGTACCCCATGTCCGCGATGAAACCGCTTTGCTCGGCACCGAGCAGGTTGCCCGCACCGCGGATGTCCAGATCCTGCATGGCGATGTTGAAACCGCTGCCCAGGTCGGAGAACTCCTCGATGGCCTTGAGCCGGCGGCGGGCGTCTTCCGTCATGGTGGTAAGCGGAGGAACGATCAGGTAGCAGAATGCCTTCCGGTTCGACCGGCCCACCCGTCCGCGGAGCTGATGCAGGTCGCTCAGGCCGAAGTTCTGCGCCTGGTTGATGATGATCGTATTGGCATTCGGGATATCCAGGCCGTTCTCGATGAGCGTCGTGCAAAGGAGCATGTCATAATCTCCCTGCATGAAATCCAGCATCTTGTTTTCCAATACCTTAGGTTCCATCTGTCCATGAACCGCACAAATGCTCATGTCGGGCACCAGCCGGTGCAGGATGTCTTCGACGGCCGGCAGTTCCTCGATCTTGTTGTGCAGGAAGAAAATCTGTCCGCCACGACTGAGTTCGTAGTTGATGATGCTGCGGATTTCCTCTTCGTCGAACAGGATGATTTCCGTCTGGACCGGAATGCGGTTCGGCGGAGGAGTGCTTATTATACTCAGGTCACGGGCACCCAACAAGGAAAACTGAAGGGTACGGGGAATCGGCGTAGCCGTCAAGGTAAGGGTATCCACCGACATTTTCATCTGGCGCAACTTTTCCTTCGCGCTGACGCCGAATTTCTGTTCCTCGTCTATGACCAGCAGACCCAGGTCCTTGAATTCAAAGTCCTTGCCCAGGATTTTATGTGTACCGATCAGAATGTCAATCCTGCCATCCTTCAGCCGCTCCCGGATATCCTTGATTTCCTTGGCCGTACGCAACCGGCTTACATATTCGATCGTGCAGGGAAAATCTTTCAGGCGGGCTTCGAAAGTCTTGTAATGCTGCAGGGCAAGGATGGTAGTCGGTACCAGTACGGCTACCTGCTTGGAATCTGAAACTGCCTTGAAAGCGGCACGGATGGCAATTTCCGTCTTACCGAAACCCACATCGCCGCAGATCAGCCGGTCCATCGGACTGCGGTCTTCCATATCCCGTTTCACCGCTTCCGTCGCGCTCTGCTGGTCGGGCGTATCCTCATACATGAAGGAAGATTCCAATTCTTCCTGCAGATAGGAATCGGCCGCGAAAGCATGTCCGGAAGCCGCCTTCCGTTTCGCATAGAGCTGGATGAGTTCCTTCGCGATATCCTTGACCTTGGATTTGGCGTTCGCCTTGAGGTTCTGCCAGGTCCTGGATCCGAGCTTATTGATTTTAGGAGGAATGGAATCCTTTGATTTATATCGGCTTATCTTGTGCAGGGCATGGACGGATACAAAGACGACGTCTCCATCCTTGTATTGCAGTTTGACCACTTCATGGATCCTTCCCTTGTCATCCCGCATCCGCACCAGGCCGCCGAAGATTCCCACACCATGGTCGATATGTACGATGTAGTCTCCTATGTTGAAGGCCGCCAGGTCATTCAGGGTCAACTGTTCCGTTTTTTCGACAGTCCTCCGCATCGCCACCCGGTGGAACCTGTCGAAGATTTCATGGTCGGAATAACAGCATATTCTGTCTTCCTGGTCGATGAAGCCGGCATGGATGTTCTTTTCCGGAACAAACTGCGGAAGGACGGCGTCGTTCTGGGACAGGATGCTTTTCAACCTTTCCAGCTGGGAAGGCTTCTCTCCGTAGATGAATACCTGATAATTGTTTTCCAGTTTTGTCCGGATATCTGCGGAAAGCAGTTCAAAATTCTTGTTGAAAACCGGTTGCGGAGCAATATTGAAACGGACCGCTTCCACTTGCGTGGCAGAAATCGGTGTTTCCAGGAAAACTCGCTTCCGGTCGGAAAGGATACCGAAAAATTCCCGGTCCTTGTACATGTCCGAAGAATCCAGCCAAACAAGGGTATCGGCCGGAAGGATATCCGTCAGGGAATGGTCCGTCTTTTCTCCGGATACGATGTCAGGATAGATTTCCACCTGCTTCTTTTCCTCCTTCGACAACTGGGTATTACAGTCGAATACATGGATTTTTTCCACTTCATCTCCGAAAAAAGAAATCCTGTACGGATCATTATCGGAAAAGGAGAAAATATCTACTATAGAACCCCTGATGGCATACTGGCCCGGTGCGGAAACGAAATCTACTCTTTCAAACCCTTGATTGGCAAGAATTTCCTTTATTTTATCATGGCTCAGGTCCTCACCGGTCTGCACTTTCAGCACGGATTCACGGATCTGGTTTTCCTCCATGATTTTCTCTTCCAGCGCATCTGGATACGAAACGATGACAAGGAGATCATCCTCTGCTTCCATGATTCGGCCTATGGCCGCCGTACGCTGCACCGCCAGGGAAGATTTGTAATTGCTCCTTTCTACATGCTTCCCGGAATCAGGCAGGTAAAAAACCCGGTCGCCTTCTATCAGGTTATACAGATCCGCAGCACAATATTCCGCCGCTTCCTGTGTGGGAAGCACGACAAGATGGGTTCCTTTCGCGGCAATCCGGGACAAAACGAACCATCTTGCAGAAAGGAACAAGCCGTTGCAGTAGGAAACTGGATGCTGCCGGATACTTTTCTCAAGCAGGGCAGTCGCTTTCGTACTTATCAACATTCACTCTCGTATTTGTGTTCAAATCCTGTTGATAACGTGTTGATAACGCTGGATAACTTTTTTCTCCCAAACCGTTGTTTTTCCGGCCGAAAATTAAAAAGCAACGTGTGTTTTAAATTTCAAAATTTTCCGATGATTTCTTTCCGGAATAATTTCAGACACGCAATTAACAGGTAAGAACTATTTAACTACTTGAATATCAAGGATGATTTTTCAGTTTTCAACATTTCAACAGCAAAACATAAAACATCAGATATCTATAAAAATATCTATATTTGTATATAAAATTTGCTTGCGATGAATCCCGGCGATTTCAACCCCTATACCCAAAGCGCGGACAAAGATAAGGATTTAGACGGAATTATCCGGCCACAGGAGCTGGAAGATTTTACCGGTCAGTCGAAAATCATCTCGAACCTGAAAATTTTCATACAGGCGGCAAAGTTGCGCGGCGAGTCCCTGGACCATGTCTTGTTCCACGGTCCTCCCGGTCTGGGAAAGACCACCCTGGCCCATATCATTGCCAATGAACTCGGGGTGGGAATGAAAGTTACTTCCGGTCCGGTGCTGGACAAACCGGGCGATCTGGCAGGACTGCTTACTTCGCTTGAGACGGGAGACGTACTTTTCATTGATGAGATCCACCGGCTTTCTCCGGAAGTGGAGGAATACCTGTATTCCGCGATGGAGGACTATGTCATCGATATCATGATAGACAAAGGACCCGGCGCGCGGTCTGTCCGTATTTCGCTGAACCCCTTCACCCTGGTAGGTGCCACGACCCGGAGTGGCCTGCTGACGGCACCGCTGCGGGCTCGGTTTGGGATTACCTTTGCATTGGAATATTATGATACAAAGGAACTTATCCGGATTATCAAACGAAGTGCAGGTATCTTGAAAGTAGATATAGAAGAACAGGCGGCACTGGAAATTGCGCTTCGCAGCCGCGGAACTCCCCGTATCGCGAATGCCTTGCTCAAGCGTGTCCGAGATTTCGCGCAGGTGATGGGCGACGGGCACATCGACATCAAGATCGCGCGGTATGCCCTTGATGCGCTGAACATTGACAAGCGCGGCCTGGACCAGATCGACAACAAGATCCTGCATACGATCATTACCAAGTTCAAGGGTGGACCCGTCGGCGTCGGAACGATCGCGACCGCGGTCGGAGAAGACAGCGGTACCTTAGAAGAAGTATATGAGCCGTTCCTGATCAAGGAAGGATTCATCCAGCGTACTCCCCGTGGCCGCGTGGCGACGGAAATGGCATACGTCCACCTCGGACTGGAAAAATACATGGCGGGCGGCAGTGTCTTCGACGGGCCGGAAATCATAGAAAACAACCTTTTTTAATAATATAGTGTATAAAACTGTCCCGCAAGCAGGTTTTCCAATTGCAGTTTTGACCAAAAATGATTAAAATTGCGGATACGTTGAAATAATCTACAATTTCATAAAAAAGATACAATGGCCGATAAACTAATCTCCAAGATTCCTGAAGGACCGCTGGCCGAAAAGTGGACCAAAAGGAAGTCCGAAATTCGTCTTGTAAGTCCCAACAACAAGAGGAAACTCGAAATCATCGTAGTCGGTACCGGTCTTGGCGGTGCTTCCGCAGCTGCCAGTCTCGGTGAACTCGGTTACAATGTAAAGATTTTCTGCATCAGCGACTCTCCGCGCCGGGCCCACTCCATCGCAGCCCAGGGCGGTATCAACGCTGCCAAGAACTATCAGAATGACAATGACTCCGTCTATCGTCTGTTCTACGACACGATCAAGGGTGGCGACTATCGTGCCCGTGAAGCGAACGTTTACCGACTGGCGGAGGTAAGTGCGGCGATTATCGACCAGTGCGTCGCCCAGGGTATTCCGTTTGCCCGTGAATACGGCGGATACCTCGCCAACCGTTCCTTCGGTGGCGTGCAGGTCAGCCGTACCTTCTATGCCCGCGGACAAACCGGACAGCAGCTGCTTCTCGGTGCCTATGCTTCCTTGAACAAGGAAATTGCCGCCGGTACCGTCAAGAGTTATCCGCGTCACGAGATGCTTGACCTCGTCGTCATCAACGGACAGGCCAAGGGTATCATCGCGCGCAACCTGGTGACCGGCAAGCTGGAGCGCTTCGGTGCACACGCTGTCGTCATTGCGACCGGTGGATATGGAAATACCTATTTCCTTTCTACCAATGCCATGAATTCCAATGGTTCCGCCGCGTGGCAGTGCTACAAGAAAGGCGCTTTCTTCGCCAATCCTTGCTTTGCACAGATCCATCCTACCTGTATTCCGGTCCACGGCGAGCAGCAGTGCAAGCTGACCCTGATGTCCGAATCCCTGCGTAACGACGGACGTATCTGGGTTCCGAAGAAGATGGAAGATGTCATGAAACTTCGCAAGCACGAAATCAAGGCATCCCAGATTCCGGAAGAAGACCGTGACTACTATCTCGAGCGCCGTTATCCGGCTTTCGGAAACCTCGTTCCGCGTGACGTGGCTTCCCGTGCCGCGAAGGAGCGCTGCGATGCCGGTTTCGGTGTCAACGAGACAGGTCTTGCCGTATACCTTGACTTTGCCGACGCCATCAAGCGCCTGGGCCACCAGCGCGTTGCCGAGCGTTATGGCAACCTCTTCGAGATGTACGAGAAGATCACCGCTTCTTCTCCTTGGGAGGAGCCGATGATGATATATCCCGCTATCCACTATACCATGGGCGGTATCTGGGTTGACTACGATCTCCAGACTACCATCCCGGGTCTGTATGCCATCGGTGAAGCCAACTTCTCCGACCATGGCGGCAACCGTCTGGGTGCATCCGCGTTGATGCAGGGTCTCGCCGACGGTTACTTCATCCTGCCTGTTACGATTGGTGACTATCTTTCCTACAAATTCGCCGAGCCGAAGACCGATACCAATGCTCCGGAATTCGAAGAGGCGGAGAAGAAAGTCCAGGAACGTATTGACAAACTCTTCGCCATCAAGGGCAAGAGGACTGTTGATTCCCTGCACAAGGAACTTGGCCATATTATGTGGAACTATGTAGGTATGGCCCGTAACGAAGCAGGTTTGAAGAAAGCCATCAAGGAAATCCAGGAACTCAAGAAGGTATTCTGGGAGGATGTCTATGTACCGGGTGACCAGTACGAATTCAACCAGGAACTTGAGAAAGCGCTCCGTCTTGCCGACTTCTTTGAAATTGGCGAGTTGATGGCCCGCGACGCCCTGAACCGTACCGAATCCTGCGGCGGTCATTTCCGTGAAGAAAGCCAGACTCCTGAAGGCGAGGCGAAGCGTGACGACGCTCACTTCATGTATGTGGCTGCTTGGGAGTACATGGGTGAAGGTGCAGAGCCGAAACTCCACAAAGAACCGCTCAAGTATGAGTTTATCGAGGTGAAAACGAGAAATTACAAAGACTAAGCGAGATGGAATTCAATCTTAAGATATGGCGTCAGAAGAACGCCCAGACCAAGGGACATTTCGAGACTTATCATATTGCCGGTATCGAAGAGGATGCTTCCTTCCTGGAAATGCTCGATATTCTCAATGAGCAGCTGATCCGTGAGGGTATGGATCCGGTGGCAGTGGATAAAGGCTGCAAGAGCAGCGGTCCTGTTTCCTTTGACCATGACTGCCGCGAAGGTATTTGCGGTGCCTGTTCCCTGTATATTGACGGCCGTGCCCATGGTCCGGATGACCATGTGACCACCTGCCAGTTGTTCATGCGTCACTTCAAGGATGGTGCGACGATCACCGTCGAGCCTTGGAGAAGTTCCGGTTTCCCGGTAATCAAGGACCTGGTCGTCGACCGTACTGCATTCGACAAGATCCTTCAGGCCGGTGGTTTCATTTCCGTCCGTACCGGTGCCGCCCAGGATGCCAACAACATCCTGATTCCGCATGACAATGCCGAGAAGAGCATGGATGCAGCGGCTTGCGTCGGATGCGGCGCCTGCGTTGCGACCTGCAAGAACGGTTCCGCCATGCTGTTTGTGGCCGCCCGTGTCAGCTCCCTGGCCCTGCTTCCGCAGGGACGTCCGGAAGCCGCTCGCCGCGCCCGTGCCATGGTGGCCAAGATGGATGAACTCGGATTTGGTAACTGCACCAACACCCGTGCTTGTGAAATGGAGTGCCCGAAGGGTATTTCCGTGGATCATATCGCCCGGCTGAACCGCGAATTCCTGAAGGCGAAGTTCCGTCAGTAATTTATTATTTAAAAGAAGAACCATTCTGGTTTAAGTCGACATTGGCTCCCAAAAAGGGAGGGGACCCACGAAGTGGGGAGGATCGACGGAACCAGAATGGTTCTTCTTTT
>JAEEGL014268416.1_pt1 | contig 12460 bp, 6 predicted proteins | sample 9134231 | NCBI WGS metagenome assembly JAEEGL01 (sample SAMN16246548, study PRJNA631951) | gut metagenome | biome: gut microbiome; feature: rumen; material: fiber-attached | host: Bos | place: Iran: Karaj | collected 2018-10 | reverse complement strand
TTACCCGCTCAACGGGCTTGTCGCCGTCATGCCAGCGGCTGGGATTTCCGCCCATCACACGTTGCCACAGGCGTTGTGTCACCTCGGTCTCGCCAATGTAATAGTTGGGCAAGATCACCTTGTGGGCCACATTCTCGCCCGAGGGGTCGTTACCCATGATGAATGTGCCGCCACGCACGTAGATCATGTTGAAGTCCAAGCTGTCCTCTACTATCTTGATGACGCTGTCCAACGGCTGCTCGGACACGATAGCCGTCAAGTGGCAACGCTCGCCGGTGAGGGTGTCGGTGACTACAAAGGTCGCCGTGCCCTCCCTCAGGCCCGTAAGCCCGAGTTTCTCGCCGTCGCGCTCCAGGTTCACGATGCCGTTGTTCACTCCGGTAATCTCATATTCTCCCGTGCCGTGATAGATGTTGACATCAACATGATCGCCGACATACATCCTCACCACGCGACGCGACAGATAGAAGCGGTGGGAGCCGGTGGCATCCATCGCTAGGCGCAGGCCCACGCCATTACGCACGGTCGACCACCACACGGGCTCCATCGACGACCGCGACGCCACGCGGCAATCGCGGGCCACGCTGCTGTATTTGCCGCCGCGCAGCACGCGCTCGGTGCCCGTATCGGGGCCTACGGGATTGAATGAACCGCCCTGGATGTAGGGCCCGTACCAATCCTCGCACCACTCGGCCACGTTGCCGCTCATGTCATAAACGCGCAACTCGTTCATCTGCTTGGTTTTGACCTGATGGCGCTCGTAATCATAATACGGGTTGTTGGTAGTCTGGGCATTGCCCATGTACCATCCCACCCTGCTCAGGTTGTTGCTGCCGGCATATTTGTATCCGTTACCGTAGTTTCCGCCGCGGGCGGCGAATTCCCATTCGGCCTCGGTGGGCAGACGGAAGTTCAGGTCGTATTCCTCAAATATCTCGTTCAATCGGGCGCAGAACTCCTGACATTCCTCCCAGTCGACGCATTCCACGGGTTTCTGGGCATCCTCGCCGTGATCGCTCCAGTCGTTGTACATCACAGCGTCCCACAGCTCCTGGGTCACCTCGGTCTGCCCGATGTAATAGTCGTTGAGGGCCACCCGGTGGACGGGACGCTCGGTGTCGTAGGGGTCGGTGCCCTGTTCGTCGGTCGCGCCCATGTCAAACGCACCATCACGCACATACATCATCCACCACGAGATGCTCTTGTAAGTGAATTGGCGATACTCGACGTGTGTGGGATTGGTCACATACACCGTGAGCAAGCGACGCGCGCCGGTGACGTTATCCTTGATGTAGAAATGCGCCGTTCCCTCGGCCAAACCCGTAAGCACGATATTGTCTCCGTCGAGGGCAAAGTCCACGATGCCGTCATTGAAGTCGGTAATGGTGTAGTCGCCCGTTCCGTTGAGGATTTTCACGGTTTCGACCTCTCCTACCTCCATCCAGACGACCGAACGGCTCAAGTAGAGCCTGTAATTGTTGTCGAAGTCCAGTGCCAACCTGAGGCCGATGCTCTCCGATGCCGAATCGGGGTTAAACGAACCGCGACTCGACACGCGGCAACCCGCGGCCGCGCTGTTGAAGGCACCGCCGCGCACGACGCGCTGGCTGCCCTCATCGGGGCCTATGGGGTCAAACTGGATTTCGTCGCTGTAATTGGCATACCAGTCCTGACACCACTCGAGCACGTTACCGCTCATGTCATAGATGCCTTTCTCGTTGGGCACCTTCTTGGCCACATAGTGGGTCGTGTCGTTACTGTTGCTTTGGTACCATCCCACAAGCGACAGTGTGTTGCCGCCAGCATATCGATAGCCCCTGCTTCGACGGGCTCCGCGGGCCGCATATTCCCACTCGGCCTCGGTGGGCAGGCGGAACGGCAGTCCTGTGATTTTGCTCAGTCTGGCGACGAACCGTTGACTTTCCTCCCAGCTCACGCCGGCCATGGGATGCTTCATTTCGGGGTCAAACACGTGCGGTGTGTAGCCCATCACCGCATGCCACAAGGCGCGGGTGACCTCGGTCTCGCCGATGTAGTAGTCCGACAAGGCGATGCGGTGCACGGGCTGCTCGTTGTCGGCAGCAGCGGTGCCCTGCTCGCCGGTTCCTCCCATCGCATAGATACCCTGGGGGATGTAGATCATCTTGAAGTGGATGCCGTGGATGTCAAAATCACGGTCAAGATCACTTGTCGGCCGTGTAACGATGACAGTGAGCCACGTTAGTGCATGGGTACGCGTGTCGGTGACGATAACCGATGTCGTTCCAGCGATGGTGCCGGTCACGGTTAGCGTTTCGCCGTTGGTGGTGCACGAGATGCCGGCACCCGTGGGGAGGCTCAAGGTATACTCGCCACTACCGTTGTAGATATCTACCGAGCGCTGGTCGCCGACTTCTAACTTAATGACGGTCTTGGACAGGCCGAAGCTGTGCGGGCCGGGGTTGTCGATGGCCAGTCGCAGGCCACGGTAAGACTGTCGGTTGGTCGACGAAATCGGGTATCGTCTCGACACACGGCAATCAGAGTAGCTGCCGTGCCAGCTGCCGCCGCGACAAATGCGCGTCGAGGCGTTTACGGCACCCACGGGGTTGACGTGAGTCGTGTTGCTGTAGCTGTCGGTCAGGTTCTGGCACCACTCGAGCACGTTACCGCTCATGTCATACAGGCCCAACTCGTTGGGCTGGCGGGTGGCGACGCTGTGGGTGCCGTAGTCACTGCTCGAGGAGCCCACGTTATAGGCGTTGGCTGCGTTCCAGGCCACGGTGTTCAGGGTGTTGCCGCCCGAGTAGATGTAGCCGTGGGCCTTGCGTCCGCCGCGGGCCGCAAATTCCCAATCGGCCTCGGTGGGCAGGCGGAAATTCTTTCCTGTCAATTCATTCAGCCGGTAGATAAATTCCCAGCAGTCTTCCCAGTTCACTTGCTCGACGGGGCGTTGCAGGTTGCCTCCTGCGGTGAAGTAGCTGGGGTTGGTGCCCATAACCGCTTTCCACAGGGCCTGGGTCACCTCGGTCTCGCCCAGGCTATAGTCGGTCACGGTGACGTCGTGAATGGGCCGCTCGTTGCTTTGTGCGCCATTGGTCAGGCCCGGCGTCGCTCCCATGACAAAGAGGTCGCCCTTGATGGGAATCATCTTGAACGACACGCCGCCCACGCTGACGGTCCACGGTTCAGCGGGTGCGGTTACGATGACGACAAATTTGGTGCGTGCTTGAGAGGTATTGTCGGTAACGGTGATTTCGGCGGTTCCCGCTCCAAGTGCCGTTACTGTAAGGTTCTCACCACTGACTTGGACGCTGGCGACGCTGCTGCCTCCGTTGTGGATGCTGTAGCTGCCGTTACCGTTGAGGACGGCCACCGTGGCTTGTTCACCCTGCTCCAGGCGCACCGTCTTGTGCGACAGCGTGAACCAGTAGGGGTCGCGGGCATCCATCGCGATGCGCAGGCCCACGGTGGATGCGCTCACCTGCGGATCGTGACTCTGGCGGCTCGACACGCGGCAGGCGTCGGCACCGTCGTTCCACGAGCCGCCGCGCACGACGCGTATCGTTCCCGTGAGCGGGCCCATCGGGTCATGCTGGGCATCTCCCAGATAGGGGCCGTACCAGTCCTGGCACCACTCCATCACATTGCCGCTCATGTCGTGCAGGGTGACACGGTTCTCATCCTTGGTCATGATGTCATGGGGCGCGCCATCGCTGTTGTCGCTATACCAGCCCACATCGTCGAGCACGTTGCTACCCGAGTAGATGTGTCCGCGGCTCTTGTGTGCCCCGCGGGAGGCAAACTCCCACTCGGCCTCGGTGGGCAAGCGGAACTGTGCCCCCAACTTCTTGTTGAGACGATGAATGAACTCCTGGCACTCGTCCCAGGTGACCCACTCGACAGGCAGCCCGTAGCCCTTGAAGTGGCACGGGTTGTCGCCCATCACGGCATGCCACAGTTCCTGGCTGACCTCGGTGCGGCAGATGTAATAGGGCGAGAGCGTGACCTCGTGGGGCGGATATTCGTCTTGGGCCGCAAACGGCTCCTGCTCGCTCGTCGCCCCCATGGTGAAGGTCGCTTCACGCACGTAGCGCATCGTGAACGTCACACCGTTGACGGTATAGTCCTCGAGCAGGCTGGGCATGTTCAACAGCATGTTGATCAATGCGGTGACGTCGGTGATGTTGTACAGACCGTCGGCCGTGACGTCCATCGTCTCAAAGATGTTGTCGTTTAGCAGGCCGTTGATCAGGATGGTGACGTCGGTGATGTCGATGTCGCCGTCGCGGTTCACGTCACCGTTCCACTCGGGCGGGAACGTCACGGCAGCGGCTGTCACGGGCGTTAATGCCAACAGAGGCAATAACACAATGAGTCTAAGCAATAGTTTTTTCATGTCTCAAGCGTTTTTATGGTAACGATATAGCAGTCAGCCCCACAATGCGATGAAAAGTCATTGTGCTTAACAGTGCTAACGCCAGCTCACAGAGAGGAGGTTAACTAGTTAATGGGGACAACAGCTGTAGCGTTGCCTGGTTTTATAGCGTTATTTTAATTCACATCAGGGTTAATCTCCTTATGGTTCCAGCATGTTGATAATGACACATCACTGATAGCGCAAAATTACGAAATTATAACAAAACTGGCAAATTTTGCAACAATAAAAAAACAGGAGGCGAAGAAAAATTCACCTCCTGTTTTTCGGTTACACATGTTTTTGGGCCAGATCGCTTACTTGACGAGGAGCTTGCGTGTCGAACCGTCGCTCATCTTGACGATGTTGATGCCGGGTTGCAGGCCGTTGGTCTGTCGTCCCGTGAGGTCGTAATAGGCCACGGGAACGGCATCACCGTCAACATTCACCTCGGTAACGGCGTCGCTGATCTGGAACTTGAAGTCGTTGGCGTTGTTCACCCACATGTCGCCAAAGCCACCGGTATAGTTGGTGATCGGTCGGCAGATGAAGGCGACAACCCTGAGGTTGTTCCAATTCCAGGCTGCGGGCACGGCAAAGCGGTACACGTTCTTGTAACGGCCGTCGGTGCGGTTCAGCGGCTCACCCTTGATGGAGCCGAGCGCCTGACGGAAGACGCCGTTGTGGGTAAACTGCGGCCTCCAGGTACCGCTGTCGAGCTGCGGGGCCACAAGGCTATCCTCGAGGATGTAAACCACGAGGCGTGAGTCCTCGCCCACCATGAAGTCGAAGTCGGGCGATACCTTGCCGTGGACGCTCACGGTAGCCATGCGGGTCTCGGTGTTGAACCAGCAGTCGGCATTCACCTCGGCAAAGGTGGGTCGCGTGTCGGAAATGTAGTCAAAGAAGTAGTCAAAATACTCGGCCACCTCCTGGTGGTACTGCTCATAGTAGCCGAGGCCGCCGACGATGTTCTCGTCGTCGCTCCAGCCGATGGTGCGGTCAAAGGCTCCCGAGGGATAGCTGATGGAGCCGCCAGTCATATAGGCCATGATCGAGTCGGCCTGATCGCTGCGGAAGGGGTCAACGCCCGTGCCCAGGTTGCCGTGGATGCCCACCCAGATGAGGTCGTCGCGCATCGACGTGAGCAGCGAGAGCATGTTGATGCCCAGCGGGCAATAGGTGCAATAGGTCGAGGTGAGCTGCTCGATGAGGTGCTTTTGACGCGGGAAGCTCATCCTGTAGGCCAGGAAGGTGGTCTCGAGCACGATGGGCTCTTCAAGCGGCTGACCGTCAACGGCTGCGAGCTCGACGGTGAGGGTATGCTCGCCCGAGCCGAGGCCGTCGGTGGGAACGGTGGTGTCGATGGTGCAATAACCGCCGTCAAACGGGGTCTCGTTGGTCACCGTGGCGACCTGCTCACCATCGAAGCAAACGTTGAGCGTGAGGCCACCGGCATCGATATCCTTGATACCACGGTTATTCACCTCAAGGGTGAAGGGCAGCGGCTGGCCGGCCTCGATGGTCGAGACGGTCTGCAGGCGCGATGCCCTCATGATATAGTCGGGATAGCTGTCCTTCTCGACGATGCACTGCACCGCGAGGTTACCGTCGTTGATAAAGCCGACTTCTTTCCAACGCGAGGTAGAGCCGGTCTTCTTCAACGTGTAGGTGTCGTAGGGCTGACCCACCTTGACGAGCGAGAGCGGATGGGCTCCGGTCACCTGCTTGTAGTTGAAGCCCACGAGCAGTTTCTGTCCCTCCTCGAGGTTGAGCTCATAGGGGTCGGGCAACTCAAAGGTGTTCCATCCGGCCTGGGACATCTCGCAGTTCCAATACACCTTTTCGCCGTAGCGGCCGGCGCTCAAGACGGGAATAAGAAATACCTGGGAGATTTCGGCGGACTCGGACAAACCCACACGGATGGCCACGACGTTGCCGCCCATGTACATCTCGAGCTCATCGGGGTCGAGCATCACGGCCAGGGCAAAGGTGCCCGAGGTGGACATCGCGTAGCCCGGCTGGGAAATGCTGTCGCTGGTGTAGTGGCCCATGATCTTCTGAACCGGTTGGGCCCCTGCCGCCATCGCAACCAAGCAGGCGGCCAAAAACGAGAGTAGTAGTGATTTTTTCATTTGATGTGGTTTTTGTTTTGTTGTATTGTTATTGTAGTTTTGTTCTTATAGTACAAACTACGAATTACACCCATTCAACAAATAAATAGATATATATTCGTGCAATTCGTGTAATTCGTAGTTTTTATCTGTTTTTATCATTCTCAGCTGAGAATGATGTCGATAATCGTGTTCACGTCGCTGATGCCAATCTCGCCGTCGTGGTTGACGTCATAGGCCGTGTCATAGGCGTTACCCGACAGAATCATGGCGATGACCGCGTTGACGTCGCTGATGCCGACCTCGCCGTCGCCATCAACGTCACCCTCGATGGGGTTAGGGCCGGGAGCGTCGCCCTTGACAAACACGAGCGTGATGGTTGGACCGTCGGCCTCATGCTCATACTGGGGCGGGAAGCCATAACGGCTCAGGCGCTCGATCTGCAGCTCGACGATACAGGTGCCGTCACCCTCGGGGAACCATTCGCACTGGATGTCCTGGAGGTCACCGTCCAAGTGGCCCGGCGAGGTCTCATAGGTTCCAGTTTCGGTCTTGGAGTTGCAGGTGATAGGGAAACAGATTTGACACGTGCCGTTGTCGATGCGGCTGATGGTGTAATGCATCCTCAGATAGTCGTCAACGGTGGCACCCATGTCCATGACATAGACACCGGAGTAAATCACCTCGGCTCCGCTCATGTCATGGTCCACAACGTTACGCACAATGGTCGCGCCATTCTCAAAGACGTTAAACTCCGAGTCGGCAAACGCGAAGACATCGTCGACCTCTTGAGCAAACAGCGGCATGATTGCCATGGCTATGGCAAAGATAGTAGTAAATGCTTTTTTCATATTCCTTGGTTAATAGGTTTTGATATGGTTAATTGGTCAATTTACGTTTGGCCACCTGCTTCACGCCGCTGTCGTCATACAGGAACGTGACAAGTGAGCAGTGCTCGAGAACCCATGCGGGGTCAAGCGGGATGTCGTAGCGGTTGATGGCCACCTGGCCGTGAGTCACATGCACCTCATCGCCCCACATATCGTTGACACTGGCACGGAAGACATGCATGTGGTTATAGTGCTCGGTCGTGCTGCCGTCGGGCATCAACTGGAAACTGTCGATGCTGTCCTCGACAAGCCACACCTGCAGCCTGCCGCTGACGGGGAGCGAATCCAGACCGATGGTCTGCACCTCAACCTCGGCATGGCCGGTTTCAATGTCATATCCGGTGTTCATGATGAACGACACGGGAGCCTCGAAGCTGATTTCATAGTTCACGCCGGCGCCCCAGTCGGTAAATGAGAACGGCAGGCCATCATAAATCCTGTCGACAAGTCCCACGGGCTGTGCCGACAGCCCCCAATGCGAGAAATACTGGTCGCCGACTTCGGTATACAACGGTGACGGCACCCCCTTCTGCTTGGAGAAGGGACCCGAATGGATGGCGACAGCGATCACGACACTGTCACCGTACTGCTCGACTAGGCGTTCTATCTCCTCGGTGGCGCGAGGACAGTTCACACAATACTGACCCGTGAAATCCTCGATGAGCACGGCCCGGCCCACCTCGGGCGGCTCGACATAGGTGAGGCGCTCGTCGAGCGACACCTTGTCACACGAGACGGCGAGAAGCACAGCCGACAACAATAGGATATAGTGAAACTTTTTCATTGCGATGACTAGAATGTGTAATTATAGGATAAGGTGAAGCCACGGGTGGCAGGTACCCAGCGGCAAACACCGCCCGAACAGTTGTAGCCGGCTTTGGTGCGGCCATAGCCCGCCTGGATGCGGTGGGACTTGAGGGTATAGGTAGCCAGTGCCTGATAGTAGTGGGTCTTGGTCTCGCCACAGTTCCACATGTCGCTGATGGTGAACATCCAGTGAGGAGCCCATGACAGCTCGGCCAGGCCAAAGGCCCAGTCGCCCACATCGCCGTCGCAGAATTGGTACTGCAACTCGCAGCGCAGCGACAACTTAGGCGAGAATTTGTACTTGCCGTCGGCAATGATGATATTGCTCTTGATCATGCCACCGTGTCCCTCGACAACGGTCATGTTGTATCGCTGGTTCATGTACATCAATATCAACGAGAAATCACGCGTCCAGCGCTTTTCCATCGTCACGTCGATATCCTGATAATAGGTCTCGCCCATCTTGAAGAATGAGGTGCGGTAGCCATCGCTGCCCATGACGCGATCGCTCGACACGGGATTTTTCACATCTTCCTCAACGAGGCCGCGCACATGCGACACATTCAATTTCAACTTAGTGCCATATTTGCCGCCCAGGGCCGTACCTTTCTTGAACGAGTAGCCGAATTCGCCCTGCAGGGCCCATTCGCCGCCCATCTGGGTCGCATAGGGATATTGCGCCGCCAGCGCATAAGTCTGGTCGTGGGTGAAAGCGGGCAGATGGTTGATGAAACTCGAAGTGCCACTCATGCCGCGACGGCTGCGGAAGGACATATTCTCGCTACGCTTGGCCTGCAGCAGCAGGCTCATGCCGCGCTTGGAGTAGGATGCGCTGACCATCGCCGCACTGCCGTCACCGTAGGTGTAGCCGTTATCAAACGAGGGATCTTGCGACTTGTGGGCATACTCGGCAAGCAGGTTAAAGCCCTTGTGGGCAAAGTTCAGTCGGGCATCCCAAGCATTGACAAATTTGGGGATATTCAGCTTGTGCGTCGCATCGACAAAGATGACATCGTCCTCGGGCTTCTCGTGCTTGTTCACCCACGAGCCGCCCAGCGTGATGTGGACATCATGAGCCTCCATGGGCTTGATGAACTGGTCGATAGCCACCTCCAGGTCTGCACCGCTGACGAGTGCGTCATTGTGATGCCAGTATCGGCGCTGTTTACCGCTCAAGAGCTTGAGCGCCACACCGTTGACGGGCCTGTAATTGAGTTTGGCGCCGCGCAGGGAGTTGTCAATTCCCAGCGACCGCTCCTCATAGGTGCGCAGGACAAATCCCGAGCCGAACTGCTCGTAGAAGTCGCCCACGGTCAATTCGGCATTCTTGTAATGTCCCTTCACATAGATGTGCGGCACGCCCCATCCCTTAAAATCGGGCTCATAGCCCGGAAGCGGAAATTTCAGGAACTCCAGACGAGCACCTGCATCGACATATTTGCTGCCGAGCTTCAAGTCAAGATAAGTGTTGGTCAACACTTTGTCATCGCTGTGCTCGGTGCCGATTTTTTCATCGTCTTGAGGAAAGAGGATATCACTCTGCACACTGCCGCTGAAGGTCACCTGAGCCTTCATGGGCAATGTCGCCAGCACAAATACCGGCAACAGGAGTAACAGTTTGAACGATGGTTTTTTCATCTTTGGGTTTGAGAAGTTCATGGATTAAGCAGCTTGCGAATCTCCTCGAGTAACTCGTTCTCGGCACCATCGGTGTAGCCGCTATGCTTGCTCACGACGTTGCCATTGCCGTCAACGACGACGACAAAGGGGATCATCTGTCCGCCCAGGGCCTTGAGCAGGTCGCTGTTAGGGTCGAGCAGCACTTCATATTCCCACTCGTTCTGGTCAACAAGAGGCTTAACTTTGTTGATGTTCTGGGCTTGGTCGATGCTCACGGCATAGATTTTCACGCCGGTTTCTTCCTGCCACTCGTCATAGACCTCGGCAATGGCCGACAACTCACGGTTGCAGGGCTTGCACCAGGTGGCGAAAAAGTCGATGATGAACGGACGGCCGTCATTGCTTAACGTTTCACTTTGCACGGTTGCTCCGTCAAGCGTCTTAAGAGTGACTGAGGGAAGCTGGGCCCAAGCACCAATAGTGCCTGCTAAAAGAAGGGCGGTGAAAATTGACAAAAACTGTTTCATACTTTTTCTATATTTGAATTTGATTATTGATGGGGCAAAGATATACATTTTTGACATAACAAATAAAAAACCAATGAAAAAAAGCACTTTTCACTAGCAATTTCTCAAAAGTTACTGTTTACCGTACGTAGGGCCTCGCCTTGGCGTGGCCGCAATTTGTGAAATCTGGCTTCATTGAACGCGGATGCCAATTTGTAAAATTCGCGTAATTCGTAGTTTATTTTAGCGGCCAAGGCGAGGCCCTACATCGTGCAGTTTTTACCGGGCACTACAAAGATCAAGCCTTGCGCCACCAGTCGGGCACAAGGCTTGATGATTTAGTTAGTATGTGGCTTCAGACTTACTTCAGAACCTTGATAGAGGTCTGGTTGCCGTCGGCATCGGTCGTGCGGACGATGTTCACGCCCTCCTGCATCTCGCTCACCTGGCGACCGTCGAGGGTGTAAATCTCGGTCTTGACAACCTCGGTCTTCTTCACCTCCTCGATAGAAGTGGAGGGTTGCTCACCCTTGATGTCAACGCACATGACATACATGCCGGAGCTGCCGGGAATCTCGTTCCAGTTGTCGTCATACTGAGTCTCCTGGGTGTAGAAGATATAAGCGTTGTTCTCGTCGTAAACCACCGAGAAGCCGCTGGACTTGAAGTTGTCCTCGCAGATCTGCTTGGTCCAAACGACAAGACCGGCCTCGTCGATCATGGTTACCATGAAGTTGGCGCCATTCCAGCTCGTGCTGTTACCGTAGAGCACTACCCAACCGTCATAAACGGGAATCACCTTCACGGGAGTGAATCCCCAGTCGGAATTCATCTCGAGCGACAGACCATACTCGAGGTCGCCGGTCCAGAAGAAGTTATCGTAGTCGTCGATGACGTTGACGTTAATATAGTTAGCCGAACTTGAGTAAGCCCATTCCCAAGCCACCATGGCCCTGTTCTCCTTCACGCCCATCTGGGCACTGCCGGCATTGCCGTCGATGCTGTTGTTACAGCTGATTGCCTCGGCGGCAAAGTTGCCCTCGGGGTCAACGTAGTTAACAACCTGGAAGCCGTAGAAGTCGGTCAATACCCTGTAGGACAGCATCAGGACATCGTCCTCGTTTACAGCCGTGAGGGGCGTGGGATAGTAATAGCCGTTGGAGATGGGCCTGGACTCGATGGTTACAGGCTCGCCCCAAACGCTGATGAGGTCCTCGTCGAGCATGTCGGCATCATAGCCGCGATTGCTGTTGTTATACACGCAATAAACGTAGCCATTGGGGGCGGGATTCATCGTCAGGACACGGCAGTTGAGCGTCTTTTTGAAGTTGGGGTTTACCGTGCCGTCGTCATTGAAGCGCACCATTTCCCAAACGCTCTGCATGCCGCCAAAGTACTCGTTGCGGACAATAGCAGCGTAGATGTTGTCGCCACTGACGCAAACAGCGGGATTCTCATCCTCGGCCGAGAAGGTGTTGGGATTGGCATTCCATGAGGGGAATAGCACACCGTCGGGGTCCCACACGGGCTCACCGTCCTGGGAGTAACGGTATAGATATACCTCGGTCTCCTCTTCATACTCCATATCATTACGGATGTCGGTATAGGCCATAATGATGTCTCCATTGGGAGCCAGAGCCAAGCCGTAATCGGTGTTCCAGCTACGGGTGGGCTTGTCGCTGACGATGATACCCTCATCGCCGAACATGGCGTTACCGTCCTCGTCAAATACCTGCAGGTGAAGCTCATAGGCGAAATAATCTTTGCGCTCGCCACGCAGCCAGGTGAGGATAATCTTTCCCTCATCGGTGCGCAAGGTCTTCATCTGTACCTGTCCGTCTGCACCCTCCTTGTCAAGCTTGATGCTTGCATAATCATCGGGTACCCAAGCTGCCATCATCATGCCACAGGCGCCGATGGCCATCACGAATAAAGCTAATAATTTCTTCATAAACTCAAAAATTTAATTATAACTATTCAAAAATATTTTAATAAAATAGGGTTAATTGTTGAGCAAAATTAGTAACAAATCACAAACTATATGCAAAGAATTTGTATATTATTTAACAAAAAAATGACAAAAATAACGAAAAACAATAAGGTGGATGGGTGCGTGCACAGAGTGGT
>JAEEGL013890160.1_pt1 | contig 12460 bp, 12 predicted proteins | sample 9134231 | NCBI WGS metagenome assembly JAEEGL01 (sample SAMN16246548, study PRJNA631951) | gut metagenome | biome: gut microbiome; feature: rumen; material: fiber-attached | host: Bos | place: Iran: Karaj | collected 2018-10 | reverse complement strand
TGTGGTGCAAATACCTGTCCTGTACCATGAAGTGGTGTATAAACAAGCTTGAAATCCTTCTTTAAATTTGGTCTTAAGATAATCTTTTTTACATCAGCAATATATTTTTCATCAACATCTTTACCAATATAATAAATTAAGTCATGATTTTTAGAATGATCAATATCAAAATAATTATCAATCTTATTAATTTCTGCGATAACCTTATCAGCATCTTGAGGAACTAATTGGCATCCTGTTTCATCATAAATTTTATAACCATTATATTCCTTAGGATTATGAGATGCAGTAATCATAATACCACCAATACATTTGAAATTTCTTACTGCGTAAGAAAGCTCAGGTGTTGGTCTTAATGCTTCAAATAAAAATACTCTAAAGCCTAATGTTGATAATACTTCTGCAGCAGCTCTTGCAAATTCTACAGAATAATGTCTATTATCATGGCTAATTGCAACACCCATTGCACCTGCAACAGGAGATTTTTTAAGTAAATATCTACCAAATCCTAATGTTGCTTTCATAACGATATAAATATTTAATCTATTAGTACCAGCGCCTAAAATTCCTCTCATACCACCAGTACCAAATTCTAAATCATTAGTGAATGCTTCTTTTAAATCATTATCAGACATTGCGGCTAATTCTTTTTTTAATCTTGGATCTAAATCTTTATAATTTTTCCAGATCTGTGCCTTTTCTAAATATTCCATTTTTAACACGCTCCTTATTAAATTAATTTTATATCAAAATTAAATAATTATCAATGATTATAAGGTACTATCTTTTTTTAAGTTCTTCCATTACATCTTCCCAAGAAACGCCTTTATAAGCCATTTCTACAGTTAAATGATAAATAAGATCAGCAATTTCACCAACTATTTCTTCCTTCTTACCATCTTTGCAAGCAATGATTGTTTCAGTTGCTTCTTCGCCAACCTTCTTTAAAATCTTATTTTCACCTTTATCAATTAAATAATTTGTATAAGATCCTTCGGTTGGATTTTTAATTCTATCTTTAATTGTATTTTCTAAATTAAATATTTCTACATCAGAATTTTGAACTTTAGATCTATTTAAAATAATTAAACCTTGTTCTTCTAAATCACGATAAAAGCAAGTTGCATGACCTGTATGACAAGAAATACCACCTTCTTGTTCAACTTGGAAAAGTAATGCATCACCATCACAATCGATAGCAAGACCTCTTAAATGTTGAAAATTACCTGAAGTTTCACCTTTTCTCCATAATTGTTGTCTTGATCTTGAAAAATAATACATTTCTTTTGTTTCTAAAGTTTTTTCAAGTGCTTCTTTATTCATATATGCAACCATTCTAACCTTTTTAGCATGTGCATCTTGAACAACACAAACAACTAATCCTTTATCATCAAATTTGACTTCTTTTAATATTTCTTCTTTTGTCATAATCTAACCTCAACTTCCTTTTTCTTAAGGTATTCTTTCAAATCTTTAATAGAAATAATATTGTAATGGAATAATGATGCAGCAAGGCCAGCTTGTGCTTCACCTTTTGTAAATACATCATAAAAATCTTCCATTGTTCCAGCGCCACCTGAAGCAATGACAGGAATATCAATTGCATTAGATACAGCCTTAGTTAAATTAAGCTCAAAGCCTGATTTAGTTCCATCCTTATCCATACTTGTTAATAATATTTCACCTGCGCCAAGCTCCTCACATTTCTTAGCCCATTTTACAGCATCTAATCCAGTTTTATTTCTTCCACCTTCAGTATATACTTCATAAAATGATCCATTCCATTTAGCATCTATAGCAACAACAATACATTGATTACCATATTTTTTAGCGCCTTCACTAATTAATGCTGGATTATGCACTGCAGCTGAGTTAATTGAAACCTTATCAGCACCAGCTGATAATATTTCTTTCATATCATCTACAGTTTTAATTCCACCACCAACAGTTAAAGGAATAAAAACATTTTTAGCTGCATTTCTGATTACATCTATTAAAATTCCACGCTTTTCATATGATGCAGTTATATCTAAAAATACAACCTCATCAGCGCCTAAATCAGAATATCCTTTTGCAATTTCAACAGGATCTCCTGCATCTTTTAAATCAAGGAAATTAACACCTTTAACAACGCGTCCTTCCTTAATATCAAGACAAGGAATAATTCTTTTACAAAGCATAATTAATCACCATATAACATGATTGCCTTTTCAAGGTCAATCTTTCCTTCATAAATTGATTTACCTAAAATAATGCCATCACAGCCTATTTCTTTTGCAATTCTTACATCATCAATAGTTTTAGCACCACCTGATGCAACAATCTTTAAGCCAGTTGAAACCATCTTTTTAGTTTCTTCTACATTAATACCATTTAAAGTACCATCTTTAGAAATATCTGTAAAAATGATATTTTCAACTCCAACTTCTTTTAATTTAAGTGCGTAATCGTAAGCATTTAAGTTAGAATCTTTTAACCAACCATGTGTCTTAATCATCATTTTATCAGCATCAAGACCAATAACTATTTTATCTGGTCCAAATTTAGCTATAGCTTCTTTAACAAAATTAATATCAAGGGCAATACTTCCAAGAATAACTCTTGATAAGCCTTGATTTAATAAAGATTCTATTTTATCTAAAGTTCTAATTCCACCACCAAGTTCTAGTGATAAATTAGAATTTTTTATAATTGCATCTATAGCATCTTTATTTTTAATATTTCCATCTTTTGCACCATCAAGGTCAACAAGATGAATATATTTAGCATGAGCTTTTTCAAATTTCATAGCCATTTCAAGTGGTGTACCATAAATAGTTACTTGATTATAATCACCTTTATATAATCTAACTGCATTACCATCATGCATATCTATTGCAGGAATAATTTTCATTATTTTAAGCTCCCAAAATTCTTTAATATATTAAGTCCAACATTACCTGATTTTTCAGGATGGAATTGACATGCAAAAATATTACCACGTCTAACTGCAGAAACATATCTTTCTCCTGCATATTCTGTGTAGCATATTGCATCTTTACAATCCTTCACATAATATGAATGAACAAAATACACATAATTATCCTCTAAATCTTTTATTAAAGGATTATCTTTACATATATATATACTATTCCAACCCATATGGGGAATTTTATAATGAACATTATCTTTTATAGCTTCAAATTTAACAAAATCACCATTAAATATTCCAAGCCCTTTATGATAACCATATTCATATGAGCCATCAAATAATATTTGCATACCAACACAAATACCTAAAAGTGGAGTATTCTTTTTAATAATTTCATCTAGAACTTTATCAAAGCCTTTTGCCTTAAATGTATTGATTGCATCTTCAAATGCACCAACACCAGGTAAAATAACTTTATCAGCAGATAATATTTCATTTTTATCAGAGGTAATTTTAGATTCAATACCTAAAGAATCAAAAGCATTCTTTACTGAACCTAAATTACCAATGCCATAATCCATTATCGCAATCATTAAATAACACCTTTTGTAGTAAGAGAACCTTTTAATTTATCATTTATTTCTAATGCTTCTCTTAAGCATCTTGCGAAGCTCTTAAACATTGCTTCAATAATATGGTGAGCATTCTTTCCTCTAATTACATCAAAATGTAGGTTAATCATTGCATTATCTGCAAATGATCTAAAGAATTCATCAGTTGTTTCAACTTCAAAATCACCACATTTAGTTACATTAAATGTATCATTAGCTTCATAATAATTTCTGCCACAAATATCAATAGCACATAATACTAATGCATCATCCATTGCCATCGCAAATGAAGCATAACGATTAATACCATCTTTTGATTTTAAAGCATCCTTAAATGCTAAACCAAGGGCGATACCACAATCTTCAACTGAATGATGATTATCAACAGATAAATCACCTTTACATGTGATATCAATATCCATGAAGCTATGTTTAGCTAGAGTATTGATCATATGATCGAAAAAGCCTATACCAGTATTAGTATTACAAACACCAGAGCCATCAATATTGATTTGACATACGATATCTGTTTCTTTAGTTTTTCTTTTAATTACATCACTTTTTCGCATTTTTCATCACCTCTATTAATTTATTATTTTCTTCTATAGTACCAACATTAAAGCGGTATATACCTGATTTAAATTTACGAATATATATTTTATTTTTTTCTAATATTTCATTATATTTATCATCCATCTTTAAATAAAAGAAATTAGATTGTGATGGATATATATCAAATCCTAATTTAACAAATTCTTGATATAATCTATCTCTTTCAGATTTAATTAAAGATATTTGTTCTTTATATAAATCAAAATTAGATATTGCAATAGTTGCTAAAATTTGACTTAGTGTAGTAACTGAATATGGAGCTTTAATTGCATTAATCATTTCAATATTATCTTTATTTGATAATGCATAACCACATCTTATAGATGGTAATGCCATTGCTTTAGAAAATGTTCTATAAACAATTACATTATCAAATTTAAGCATATCTTTAGAATAATCTTCTTCAGCAAAATCAATATATGCAAAATCTAATAAAACTAATTTATTTGTTGATTTAATTAATTTTATTAAATCTTCTTTTTTGAAATATTGACCAGTAGGATTATTTGGTGAACAAATAATTACTGCCTTTGCTTTTGATTTATTCATCATCTTAATCATTTCATCAATATTAAATAAATTATTTTCATCGCCTAAAACTGGAATATATTTTGCACCAGTAAGCTCTGCAAATATTTTATACATTGAAAATGATGGAGTGAAACCTAATATTTCATCACCAGGCTCAAGTATAGCTCTAAATGTTGCATCTAAAAGCTCATCTGAGCCAACACCTGATGTAACGCATTCAGCATCAATTCCAAATTTTTTAGCTATTGCTTTATCAAGCTCTACCTCATCCATATCTGGATAACGATTAAAATCTATTTTTTTAATTTCTTCATTAAATAATTCAATAATCTTTTTAGGAGGTTGGTATGGAGATTCATTTGCATTTAAAATGATTCCATCAGTTATTAATGAAGAATGATAAGCTTTCATTTCTGAAAAGCTTTTTTTCATATACTTCATTATTCTTCACCTCTTAATTTAGCTGATAAGGCATGCATTGTAAGACCTTCAAGTGTTGCAAAATCATTAACATCATTTGATAATTTTTTTGCACCTTCTTTTGATGTCATTTGGAATGTTGATCTTTTAATAAAATCATCTACACCTAATGCAGAGAAATATTTAGCTGTTCCTGATGTAGGAAGTACATGGTTAGGACCCATCATATAATCACCAAATGATTCTGCTGAATAAGATCCTAAAAATACTGATCCTGCATTTTTAATCTTTGGCATAATTGCCATAGGATCTTTAGTATCTATTTCTAAATGCTCTGGTGCAAGTCTATTAACATAATCAATAGCTTTTTCTATATCTTTAACAAAAATAATTTTTGAACAATTATTTAATGATTTAGTTAAAATATCTTTTCTTGAAGCATTATTATAAAATTCATTTACATATTTTAAAATTTCTTCTGCTTTTTCTTTAGATGTAATAAAGCATGTTGCAGAAGCCATTTCATCATGTTCAGCCTGAGCAAGTAGGTCTGCTGCAGCATATTTTGCATTAACAGTTTCATCTGCAATCATACATACTTCAGATGGTCCTGCAATTGAATCAATACCAACTGAACCATAAACTTCTCTTTTAGCTAATGCTACAAAGATATTACCAGGTCCCACAATTTTATTAACCTTTTTAATTGTCTTTGTACCATATGCAAGTGCGGCTACTGCTTGAGCTCCACCAATACGATATACATGGTCAACCTTTGCAATATATGCACAAGCTAATACAATTGGATTTAAAAATCCTTTTGTTGCAGGTGTAACCATTGTAATATTTTCACATCCTGCTACCTTTGCAGGTACAACATTCATTAAAACTGTTGAAGGATATGCAGCTTTACCACCAGGTACATAAACACCAACACTTTCAATTGGTGTATATCTAACACCCATTATAGTGCCATATTCATCCTTGATAGAATAATCCTTTCTAACTTGTGTTAAATGGAATTTATAAATTCTATCATAAGCTTCTTCTAAAATTCTAATAATGTTATTATCAACGCTTAAATAAGCTTTCTTAATTTCTTCTTTTGAAACTTCAATATTTTCAATTTCAAAATTAGGATCATCAAATTTCTTAGTATATTTAACTAAAGCATCATCACCATTTTTTAAAACATCATCACAAATACCTGCGACAGTTTCAACAAATTGTGAATTCTTAGTCATATTACTTCTTTTATTTAACACATCAAAGAAAGCTTCAATATCATTTTCTTTCTCAATAATCTCTAGCATAAAATTAGTTCTCCTTTAGGATATTTTCAAATCCGGAAACAATATTTGATATCTCGTTATATTTTGTTTTAAGTGAAGCATTATTAATAACTAAACGACAAGATAAATCTGCAATAACTGTTGCAGGCTCTAAGCCATTTTCTTTTAATGTTCTTCCACTTTCAACAATATCAACGATGACATCAGATAAACCAACAATAGGTCCAAGCTCTACAGAGCCATTAAGTTTAATTATAGTACAATCCTTATGGATAGAATCAAAATATGATTTTGCAATATGAGGATATTTAGTTGCTACTCTTAAATCTTTTTTATTAAGATAGCTTTCACCTTCACCCTTTTTAACACAAACACACATTCTACATTTACCAAAACCTAAATCCAAAATTTCAGTAATGTCTCTATTTTCTTCAAGTAATGTATCTTTTCCAACAACACCTAAATCACATACACCATTATCTACGAATGTAGGAACATCACTAGGCTTTGCTAAAAAGAATCTATAATTACCTTCTTCTATAACTAATCTTCTATCATCAGAAGAAATATTTACATCACATATATTTAATTTTTTTAGCATCTCAAATATTTTGTCAGCTAAACGACCCTTTGATAATGCAAAAGTAATCATTATTTTACCTCCAATATCTTAAGTCCACCATTTGAACAATCAAGTACACCATTGAAATTATTTTCTTTTGCATATTTGATCGCATCATCCAAAGAATCAAAATGGCCAATTGAAATCGAGATATTATCTTCTCTCATATCATCAATTTTAAGTAATGCATCTTTTAATGATTTTTCATCTTGATAAGATATAAATTTAACATTATCAAAATTGTATAAATTATTATCTTCTGCAAAACTTATTAAAGATAAAATATCAATACCAAATCCAATATCAGTTAAGCTATAACCGAATTTATCATATAGCTTTGATGATCTTCCACCAGTAATAATACTTTTCTTAATATTATCTTCATAAATCTTAAAAATAATACCAGTATAATAGCTTGCATAAGAATTAATTGAGAAATCAAATAAAATATTATCAATTCCTAAATCATTTAATAATTTAAATAATTTCTTTAAATATTCTAATGCAAAGAAAGATTTCTTACCTTTAAGATTATTCATTAATTCTTCTAAATATCTTAAATGACCACCCTTCATAATTATTGAAATGATGAATGATGCATCATCTTTAGATAATTTATCATTTAAAATATTTCTTAAAGAGACATAATCTTTACCTTTTATAGATGCGAAAACTTCCTTCTTAGTATTATCATCTAATTTATAATCATCTAGAAGCATTGATAAAAATTCACAAGATCCAAGATGAATAGTAAACTTATTTAAACCAATTTCTTTTAAAATTTTATAAGCTAATAAAATTATTTCAGCATCTAATGTAATATCAAATTTTTTAGATATTATTTCACATCCAGCTTGTCTTATAAAATGTTCTTTACCTTGATACATTCTAGGATAGCGGAAAACATCAGATATATATGAAAATTTTTCTAGCTCTAATTTTTTACCATAATTTGCAGCTGCATAACGTGTAATAGATGAAGTCATATCATTTGTTAACGCTAAAACTTCTCCTTCACGATTTATTAAATTATAAAGTTCGTGTCGTTTTCCTTCCTCTTCGTAAATATCAGTGTATTCAACTAATGGAGTTTTAATCATTTCATATCCGAATGAAGAAAAAACTTTTGTTATTCTCTTTTCAATTTCTGTACCAAAAATAACATCTTTACCATGAACATCTCTAAAGCCTTCTGGAACATGTAAACGATAATCTTTCATACGACACCTCTCAAAATAAAAAAATATTTATGTTATTATAACATAAATGAAATTAAAATACTATAAAATGGCCAATTTAAAATGAATATATTATAAGAAAGCGCTAACATATATTAAAAATAAAAAAGGACATCAGTCCTTTTTATGTTTTTTTAGCTTTTTCTTTTTATTAAATACTTTCTTTTCATAATACATTAATTCATCTATTGCAAATTTACCATTAGCTAAAGCTCTTGGAATACCTCCAATTTGATTTAACCATTGACCTGCATGGAATAAATTATATACATATTTATCTTTAATTTTAAAATCTTTTCTTTCACCATAAGATGTCGCAAGATTTGATAAATATGCACCCTTATATGTGTATGTCTTCTTCTCAAATGTTAATGGTGTTGCAACATCAATAATTTTAATATGATCTTTTACATCTTTAAATCTATTTACAAAGATATCTAAAGATTTTTTTGCAATATCATATTTTAATTCATTATATGTGCCATTTTCTTTTGCTTCTTTAAATACTTGATAATCATCAACATGTAAATCAATTAAAGAAATTAACGTATATGAACCATCATCATTTCTCTTATATGGATATGCTCTATAATGAATTGTTTCATTATGGCTATTACCTACGGTAATACCTTTTTCATCATATATTAATATGAAATGATCTAATTTACCTTTATAATCTTTATCTATTTTCATACTAATATAAACTGTAGAAATTAAAGGGAAATTCTTAGTATCATTAAAAATAGTTTCTACATATTTATCATGATATTCTTTTGGTAATAAATTATCATAAAAATAATGTAATGGTGATGCATTTATGAAATAATCTGCATAATATTTATTACCATTTTTAGATTCTATTGATTCAATTGAATCATCTACAAAATTTAATTTAACAATTTCTTCATTAGTAATTATTTTTCCACCTAATGATAAGAAATTATCTCTAATACTATAGGCAAATTCTTTTGATGTATTATAGATAGTATCTGCATTATCAGATGTAAATTGTGATACTAATCCTATAAAATATATTGCTGAATAATATGATGGCATAAATGATAAAAAGAAATGTCTTAAAATATCACTATGAAATCTATTAGCTAAATCTGATAATGTTATTTTAATTGTTTTATTCCATGCTAAGGCAATATTAGATATAGATTTAACATGACTTAATATTTCTAAGGTATTCATTGTATTTACAGGCTTACCTGAATGTAGGGGACATTTTCTAAATTTTTTAACTAATTTAATAAATAATTTAATACCATTAATATCATCTTGATCTACTGTATAGGCAAGTAATTGTTGTTCAAGCTCATCAATATCTCTTGATAATTCTATTACTGTATCTTTATAATAAAATTTATAAAAATATGAAGGCTTAAAAAGCTGGAATTTTTCATATATTCCAAGCGTTTCATAAATAGGTTTCATTCTTCCTGTAGATGATCCTGTTAACCAGTGTATACAGCCATCAATTGTACAACCATCTACATACCATGTTGCACACAATCCACCTACTTTTTCATTTTTTTCAACTATAGTCACATCATATCCATGCTTACAGGCATATACACCTGTAGACAATCCTGATAGACCTCCACCAATAATTACAACTTTCTTCATATAATTAAACCAAAAAGATTATATCAAAATAATTAATTAGTATCAATTAAATAAAAAATATATTAAAATATTTTTTTTGTGATATACTATATAAGGTTTATTTTAAGGGGACCAAAATGGAAAAGAAAAAAGTAATTATTATAGGGGCAGGTATTTCTGGTATGACAGCCGGAATATATGCTGAGGAAAATGGTTTTGATGTAACTATATATGAAAAAAATCCATTACCTGGCGGACAATGTACAGGTTGGAAAAGAAAAGGTGCATTCATTGATGGATGCTTACATTGGGTTGTAGGAACAAATCCTAAACAACAGCTATTTCCTATTTGGAAACATATTGGCGCATTTGATGAAAATACTAAAATATATCCAACTGAATATTTTAATAAATTTGATATAGATGGTGAAATTGTTACATTTTATGCAGATTTAGATAAGCTTAAAGCTGAATTATTAAGAATAGGACCTGATGATAAAAAAATAATTAATAAATTTATCAAAGGTGTTAAGGCATATCAACATGTAAGAATTCCTGTTGAAAAGCCTATGGATATGATGAATATATTTGATTATATGAAAATGGGTATTAAATTATTACCTATGTTAAGATCATATTTAAAATATACTCATATTACTATTAAAGAATTTGCAGAAAAATGTAAATCTAAATTATTAGAAAAAACATTTAAAAAAGCTTTATATGAAAATTATAATGTTCATTCATTATTATATATAATGCAAGCATTATCTTTAAATGATGCAGGTATTGCTGAAGGTGGTTCATTAAAATTATCTTTAAGAATTGCAGATAGATTTAAATCTGTAGGTGGTAATTTAGTATGTAATACTTCTGTTAAGAAAATCATTGTTGAAAATGGTAAAGCTTGTGGTGTTATTTTAGAAAATGATGAAATAATTAAAGCTGATTATGTCATTTCTTCTATTGATGCGCATTATACTTTATATAATTTATTAGAAAATAAATATGATGTAGAATTTTACAATAAAAGATTTGATAAAAGAGATGAAAATCCTTTATCATTATGTATGCTTGCATCATATAAAATCAATAAAGATATGTCAAATGAACCTAAAATGATTGAATTTGATGTTGAACCATTTAATATTGGTAAAACTACAATCAATGTATTAAATCCAAGAAATTATGCCTTTGATAAGACATTAAATGATGGATTTACTACTATGACTGTCTTAATTAGAGTTGGTGATGATTTATATGATACATATAAGTCATTATCTAGAGAAGATTATTTAAAAGAAAAAGATAGAATTGGTAATATTATCTTAAATCATTTAAAGAAATATTATAAATTAAATGATAATGAAATTGAATTTATTGATCTTACTACTCCTATTACATATGAAAGATATTGTAATTCATATAGAGGATCATATCAATCATTTGTTACTTCTTCTAATCAAGAAAAGCTTATGGATACTGGTTTAATTAAAGGATTAGATAATTTCGTTATGGCAGGCCAATGGATTATGCCTCCTGGAGGATTACCTATTTCTCTATTTACAGGAAGACATGCTGCATATAGAATTACAAGATGGGAAAAGAAAAAATTTATAGCATAATAAAAAAGCTGATTTACATCAGCTTTTTATTTTATCTTTTTAATTATTTTTGCAGGATTTCCACCAACTACTGTATCATCAGGAACATCCTTTGTAACTACTGATCCTGCCGCAACAACACTATTTTTTCCAATAGTTACACCAGGAAGTATAATTGCGCCTGTACATATCCATGCGTTATTTTTTATAATTATCTTTTTTAAATAACATTTATTATGTCTATCATAAATATCATGATTAATTGTAATTATTTTTACATCAGGGCCAATTAAAACATTATCTTCTATTACAACAAGACCTGCAGGTAAAATGGTTGCACCCTTATTAATTATTATATTTTTGCCTAATTTTAGTCTTGGACCAAAGTCACAATAAAAAGGTGAAAATATCATTACTGAATCATCTATTTTATCATTTAATAATTCTTCAAAAGCTTCCTTATAGCCTTTATCCTCTGGGCTCATAGAAGATATTTTTAATGATAATTTATGAGATCTTAATATTTCTTTATGCATTATAGCGCTAGAGCTATCTTCTTTTGTTCCAACACCTGTTTTATCTATCTTTTCAAAAATTTCTTCCATAAAAGGCTCCTTTTATTTATTATACTATATTTTCATAATATTAAAAAGAAAAAGGCTGTTAATCAGCCTTTTTAATCTCTTCTAATGTTTCTAAAAAGTCAGTAAAATATTTAGGTAATTCTGAATCAAATTCTAAATATTTTTTAGTTTTAGGTTGAATGAAGCCTAATGTTTTCGCATGTAAAAATTGACCTTGATCACCAATTACTTTTCTTCTTCCATATTTTTTATCACCAACTAAAGGATGACCTATGTATTCCATATGGACTCTAATTTGATGTGTTCTTCCTGTTTCTAATCTACATTCAATTAATGTAAATCCTTTATATCTTTTTAAAACTGTAAAATGAGTAATTGCTTCTCTTCCATTTTTTACTACAGCTTGCTTTTGTCTATCAATAGG
>JAEEGL012818371.1_pt1 | contig 12460 bp, 15 predicted proteins | sample 9134231 | NCBI WGS metagenome assembly JAEEGL01 (sample SAMN16246548, study PRJNA631951) | gut metagenome | biome: gut microbiome; feature: rumen; material: fiber-attached | host: Bos | place: Iran: Karaj | collected 2018-10 | reverse complement strand
CCTGATTATGTTTATTGTCGCCTGGTGGCCATGGCGGAGAGGCAATACCCGTTCCCATCCCGAACACGGAAGTCAAGCTCTCCTGCGCCGATGATACTGCTCTTCGCGGGAAAGTAGGTAGCTGCCAGGCTTTTTTATTTTTAAAATTTTCGCATATAAGCCCTGCATCTCCATCCGGGAGGGGTTTGCCTGCTTTCCCGCGGGGAGCGGGAATCCGCAACGAGTGCGCAGCGGAGCTTCCAGCGGCGCGGAGCACGAAGTTTCGAGCGAAGGACACGAAAAATGACACGTATCCTAGTAATAAACAATAATTTTCAAGAATCTCCTAAAAATCAAACGAAAAAGATTTTAATCTATTCAATAATCCTTCTGCTTTTAACTTTATGTAGCTGTAATTCAGATATATCAAACGAAAATTCAAGTTTTAGATTCAAATCTTCAGACAAAATACAATTTAATGATTATTCATATCAAAAGAAAAAGCTAATAGATGATAAAATTAATCAAATGACATTGAAAGAAAAATTTGCACAAATGATGCTTGTATCAGTAGATGGTACATGCAAGTCAAAACATATATCAATGTATACTGGTGATTATTCACCAGGTGGATTTTTGCTTTTTAAGTATAATGTTGATAGTGACAAATTTCTGGATATCAGATTATTTACTGATAAATTGAAGAATACTTATACATCACAAAAACAGATTGCGCCCTATATCGCTATTGATCATGAAGGTGGTGATGTAAACAGACTAAAAAATGTTATGCCTAGGCTCCCCTCACAGGAATATATAGCTGAGCATTATTCAATAGTTGATTCGGGTGAAATATATTACCTACAGGCAAAAATGCTGGAAAAATTAGGAGTTAATGTCAATCTTGCGCCTGTAAATGAAATTGAGACTACTGAAAATCATGAATTTCTTGTAAATCGTTCTTTTGGAAACAAAAGACAAGTATATGAATATGGAAATACGGAAATTTTTAACATAGGAAGAACATCTGTTCTTTCTGTTCAAAAACATTTTCCTGGAAATACAAATGAAGATACGCATACTGGAAAAGCTGTAATAGAATGCGATCTTAAAACTGTAAATGATTTATATATCGAGCCTTTTAAAAATGTTCGAAACAAAAATGAATCAGCTGTTATGATGTCGCACACAATTTTACAGTCTGTAGATTCAAAACCTTCATGTATTTCAAAAGAGACAATAAAATTATTTAAAGATAGTACTGGATTTAACGGTTTGATTTTTACTGACGATCTAACAATGGATGCGCTTTCAAAAAGCGGTTTCCCTATGAAAAAGGCGATATTGGAAGCTGTAAAAGCTGGTGTTGATGTAATAATGCTTTCAATTACAAATTATTTTAGAATCGTAGAAAGTGTCGTAAATGACATAGAAAATGAACAAGAGTTAATTAATAACGTTGATAGAGCCGTTAAAAAGATACTTGAGTGGAAAATAGATTGTGGCCTCATCGATATAGATCTCTTTTCTGATGAACCTGCGCTATATATCGATAAAGAGTTTCAATACTCAGAAGATTTAGAAATGAATTTTAACAATTATTATACACAAGCAGAAAGAATTCTCATGGAGAAAATGTATTAATTAGATGGATAAAGATGAAGAGAGAAAAACAATCTGGTGAAGAATCATTCAATCAATATTATTCTGAGCTTTTTGGAGAGCGTTGGAACTCCATAACGGAATCGTTTATATCAGAGTCGGATTATTGCGCAATCAAAAAGCCAGAAACGTGTTCTGAACAAGGATTGAAGAACTCACAATATGCTCCAGGCGAAACCCAGCCGGACGATGATTCTACGATAAAGACAAAAGCTAATCAATCTGAAGAAAATTATTATATAGATACAGCAAGCGTTTTGTGTGCCGGTTGCCTTCCTGTGGATAATGCAGAAAATATCCTTGATATGTGTGCGGCACCAGGTGGCAAAACACTTGTTATAGCTTCCCGTATGGGCGAAAACACTGCGTTGCTGGCGAATGAGCGTTCAAAAGACAGGTATTGCCGTCTTTCTAATGTGATAAAAACTTTTCTGCCTGAAAGTATAAACAAACGTATTACTCTTTCATGTGCGGACGGTTCGGTTTTATGCCGTAATGAAAAATACAGGGAAAGATTTGATAGTATCTTGCTTGATGCCCCGTGTTCTTCGGAACGTCATGTCTACAATGATTCAAAGTATCTTTCCCAGTGGACGAAAAATCGTGTTAAAAGCCTTGCAATGGCTCAGTGGGCATTGCTTTCATCAGGTTTTTTAATGCTCAAAAAAAACGGATATATACTTTATTCGACATGTGCGCTCGCGGATGATGAAAATGATGGGGTAATATCTCGTTTGCTTAAAAAGTATGATTCAGCAAAAATTATTGAAATTGATATAAAAAAACAGAAAAACGGGCTTCTTAATCGGTTTCAGTGGCTTGACCATCTACCTGATACAGAACGGACTTTATACGGATACCGGATTATGCCTGATGTATCGAATGGAGCTGGTCCCATTTATTTCTGCTTAGTAAAAAAAATCTAGACTAAAGCAAGAATTTCATATAATATCGAGTATACTGAGAGTTATATTCCAATACAGTTTTGTGTTCTTTGCGAATTTGTGGTTGGAGTGTTGTTTCTCGTTTTTTTTGATTTCGGATTGAGAGTTTTTACTAGCCTGAAATGATTGTGTTTCTGTGCATTAAGCGGAGGCTGCCTCGTTGGTAAGTCCCTCACGAATGTACCTGTCGTATTTGAGGAGTTTCCTATGTCAGATTTTGGCAGTACGAAAGAAAAGAAATTACAGCGTATAATTGAATCAGAGAAAATCCTGAATGAAATTCAGGATATGGATATTCTTCTGGAACGCGTTCTGACTGAAGCCAGAGGCATCGTACATGCTGATGCCGGCTCTATTTATATTATTGAAAACAATTTACTAAAAATTCGATATGCGCAGAATGATACTCAGCAAGGAAAGCTTGCTCCAGGTCAAAAACTTCCGTTCAAGTATTTTTCTTTCCCGCTTGATGCGAAATCTATGTGCGCCTCATGTGTTATTACGAAGCAGATCGTCAATGAAGCAGATGCGTACGCGATCTCTCCTGATAAAACATATTCGTTCAATAGGCAGTCGGATATGTTGTCTGGCTACAGGACGAAATCTGCGATCGCAATACCGCTGATCAGTCCTTCCGGTAATGTACTTGGCGTTTTACAGATAATTAATGCACAGGATCAGGATGGTAATATAATAAGCTTTGATGCTGATGCAGAGCTGTACTTAAAACATTTTGCATCAAGCGCGACTCAGGCTTTGGAAAGAACTTATCTTACCCGTGAGATGGTTATAAGGATGGTAGAGATGGCCGGTTTCAGGGATCCGAAAGAAACCGGTAATCATGTAAACCGTGTAGCGAGTTATTCGGTCGAAATATACGATAAATGGGCTTATAATCATAATATTCCAGCAGAAGATTTCAACAAATTCCGAGATGCTTTGAAAATAGCGGCTATGCTTCATGATGTTGGTAAAGTAGGTATATCCGATGTTATTCTTAGAAAACCCGGAAGATTCACAGAAGAAGAATTTTCAGTAATTAAGGGACACACATATATCGGTGCCAGCCTTTTTAAGAACAAGCAGTCTCCTTTGGATAACATGGCTTATGACGTAGCGCTTCATCATCATGAGTGGTGGAATGGTGCTGGTTATCCTGGCAAGGTTGATATTGATACGATAGATATTTATCAGCCTTTGAAAAACCAGAGAGAAGGACTTAAAGGGGAAGATATACCTCTCGCAGCGCGTATTGTAGCTGTCGCTGATGTTTTTGATGCATTGTCATCTAAGAGGGTCTATAAAGATGCATGGTCTGAAGAGAACGCCCTTATTGAGATTCAGCAAAATGCCGGTAAACAGTTTGATCCAGAAGTCGTAATGGCTTTCTTCGAGGTTATTCCAAGGATTAGGGAAATACAGGCATCTATGCCTGATTTATGATCTAAGATTTCGTTTGATCATAAAAACGGTCGTGCCAAGATTTTACGGAAGCAGAAAGACATCTGTGTCTTGTCGTTACCGTATAATTGATATTTTCCGAAGTTTTTTCTGTATTTCTCTGTCAAGGCAATTCGCGAACAGATTTAATTCTTTTTTTCCGAACGTAGAGTTTTTCTCCGAAATTAGTCCGTTTTCGAACAGTGTCTTGTTGAAATTTCGAACAGATAACTTTTCACGGATATTTTCATTTGTAAAGAGTGTTCCTCGGTCATTTATCACAATTATTGACTTTTCAAGCAATCTGTTAGCAAGAGGGATGTCGCGTGTTATAACTATGTCATCGGTTTGAACTCGCTCAACGATTATATTGTCTGCTGCATCTTGCGAGTTTTCTGCTATGATCATTTCAAAAAGTGTAGATTTAGGAGCAGGAATAAGGCGGTTCGCGACAAAAAATGTTTTAAGTTGAAGCCTCTTGGCAAAGCGTATTATTATTTGGCGAACTTCTACCGGACAAGAATCCGCATCAACCCAGATAGAGAAGGGCGAGTTCGTAGATGGTGAATTCATTAAAGCACCGTATTGATTTTTTCTATCATTTGAAGCGTTAGTTTTTCAGCCTCAAAGAGATCGTCGTTGGTGGGTTTTCCAAGTGTTTCAGAGTTTTTCTTTTTCTCTTTATACAGTTCGTCGCAGAGCATTATTCCGGAAAGGATTGCTTTTTTGATAGGATCGGTCAATCCTGTATTCTTTTCGATTTGCTCAGAAACTTGCTTGTAGTATGCTAGAAGATTTTCAAGGTAGGCAGAATCCTCTTTTGCCTGTATGGCAAAAGAGGTTCCCAGTATATCAATCTGAAGTGTACCCATAGGGCTTAGAAAATATCAAACTGACCATTTTCACCGGTTTTCGGTGAAAAACTGTCTTCAGATACATTATCTGTATCTGACTTTTCGGACGAATCCGCAGCCATGTCAGTTGCAGGCTCATTATCGTGTATTCTTATGTCCATTTCAGCAGGCTCTGTTGCTTCAGCCTTATTGCCTGAAACAGGTTCTGTTACCGGAACAAAGGAATCTGTTGCAACAGAGGAGCTTACTGTGTCCTCAACGACATCAAGACGATTCAATACACTCAGTATGCCTTCTTCAACCCGGTTCTGTTCCCTTTCGAATACGGAAACTTTACTACTAAGTTCAGCGTTCTCTTTTTCAAGAATGCTGATTCTGTTTTTAAGCGCGATATTCTCATTCTTGAGCTCAATAATCTTTGATACAGCGCCTTCGACTTTCTTTTCTAGTGCATGAACCTGGTCAAGAGATATCATCTTTTATGCTCCGAGTGCTTTTTTTGCTGAGTTTACAACAGCTGTGAATGCTGCTGGATCCTCAACAGCCATGTTAGAAAGGGCTTTGCGATTGATTATGATACCAGCTTTATTAAGTCCTTCAATAAAGCGTGAATATGTGATGTCCTGTGCGCGGCATGCTGCGTTAAGACGTGCAATCCAAAGAGAACGCATATCGCCTTTTTTATCACGGCGTCCTACGTATGAATCGCTGAGTGCCTGTACTACGGCATCCTTGGCAGCTTTGTAGTTTGTTCCTCTTCTTCCGCGGAAACCTTTAGCAAGCTTAAGAATCTTGCTGCGGCGGTTGTGCCGTTTTGTACCATCTATTGCTCTTGACATATAAAACTCCTAAAAAATCCCTTCATTAACCATAGGGTAAAAGCTGTTTTCTTACACGCGCTGCATCAGCTTCACTAAGAATACCGGAAGCCCTGAGGTTTCTCTTGCGTTTTGCAGCCTTCTTTGTCAGGATATGACGAAGGTTCATTTTCTTGTACTTAACTTTCCCAGTACCTGTAAGTGAAAACTTCTTCGCGGCACTGCGTTTTGATTTCATCTTGGGCATCTTACTGTTACCTCATCATTTTTTAGCTTTAGGATTAAGTACCATCGACATGAATCTACCTTCCATTGCGGGCGGCTTCTCCATTGAGTACTCATCGCCAAGCCTTTTAAGAACTTCTTGAAGAACTACGAGACCGAGTTCTGTGTGCGCAAGCTCTCGACCACGGAAACGGACAGTAACTTTAACTTTGTTTCCTTCGTTCAGGAACTCCTGCACATGCTTTGACTTAAAATCAAGGTCACCGGATCCGATTTTTGGTTGCATTCGGATTTCCTTGAGTTTCAGCAGTTTCTGGCTTTTCTTGGAGTCACGGAGCTTTTTCTCCTGTTCAAACCGGTACTTGCCGTAATCCAGTATTTTGCATACCGGAGGATTTGCTGTAGGCGCTACTTCAACAAGGTCGAGCTCATGCTCTCTAGCCATTTTAAGGGCTTCTATGGTAGGGACAATACCTTTTTGTTGGCCCTCATTGTCTATAAGTCTGACTTCCCGAACGCGGATTTGCTCGTTAATTCGCAAACCCTTTTCCTTATTTTCTGCCAACGATCCTCCTTCGTGCCGCCATAGCGGACTTACAAAACACGTTTTATCTAAGCATTTTAAATGCATAATAACAAAAAAAATGTGTAAATGTCTAGTGGTATGATGTTATTTCTGTGTTTTACGTATGAAAGGATTTGAATATTATCTGCATACTTGTTTTTTCTTTTGTTTTTGTGGTACTTTTCAGATATGTATTTATTCTTGTTCACTGTCATTCCAATTTACTTTTTCTTGTTCCGAGAGTTGGAGAAAAAACGATATAATGTCAGAGGCTGTGGTTTCGGCTTTTTTTGTGGAGCTATAACCTCTGTCGTGTATTGTTTTATCGGTTTCCTTCTGTTCACTTCGTACAGGTTGCCGGAATTCAGCTTTAAGAACAATTTTTTATATTTCTTTTTGTACGGAACTGTTTTTCCTGTTTCCTGTTGTCTTCTGATATATCTGCTTCTCGGAAAAAACGGCTGGTCGTTTAAAATGCTGATGTTCAGCGATGTTGTTACGGCGTTCTATGCGGTATTCCTTCCGTACAGGATTGTTTCAACTTATGATGTCGCGGATCCGTTCTGTATTTTCGTTCTTCCGTGTGTTGTCGTGTGTTGCTTGTATATTCTGCGTAAGATTACTGTTTATGTCGTTCTGACGAACGCAAAATTGTACAAAAAGATAATATTCGGTTTTATCACTGTATCTGCTGTGCTGTTCGTTCCTGCTGTTGCGGAGACATTGTATTTTATCAATAAGCCACTTTGGTTGCGGTGCGTCGTGGAATTCGGTACGGCTTTGCTCGCTGTGGGATCTTTTTTCTTGTTCAGGGGGGATCCGGCCTATGTGAATGAGAGAATAGCAGAGATTTTCAAGCCTGTGGAAATCGTAGCTAAGGCGGATAAAAAGGAAAAGTCCAAGAAAAAAGCGAAACATGAAAAGACGAAATCGCCCAAAGATATGGACGAAGCAAGTGAAGATACAGGAAAAACTTCGGAACCTGAGTCAGTGAAACCCGGTGATTCAGATGAGCCGGCAGATGCAGAAACAGCTGAAACAACACAAGGAAAAGCCGTTAAGACTGAAAATAAAGCAGAAATTTCTGCATCCGTGGAGAATGTGGATGTGGGCGAAATCCGGCATGATGAAGAAAATGTGTCCGCTTCGGTTTCTTCTTCGGATGATGCTCAGGACGAAAATCCGCAGAAGGGGGCAGGTGATAGGAGTCCGGCTCCTAAAACAAAAAAGAATGGGAAAAAAACATCAAAGAAGAAAAAGTGATGATATTTCGCAAATGAATGTTGCTCGTTGAAAAATAATGCCGAACACGATTGAGACATGCTGTGAGCTGTTTTGTTCGTGTATGCGTTTCTTGCTATAAAAAAAAGCTCCCTTTTGAAGAATCCTTCATTTGGGAGCCTTTTTTCGGCTATGATGCCGGGATACAAAAAATGGATCCGGCAGTTTTCGTCGGTTTAGTCGAGGTGACCTGCTGAACCAAGAACTTCGATGTTCTTGTGCATGTACATCTTTTTGAGCTCGTCGCGAGCTGGTCCAAGGTACTTGCGTGGGTCGAATTCGCTTGGTTTCTCAACGAATACCTTGCGAATAGCAGCTGTCATAGCAAGACGGCCGTCTGAGTCGATGTTGATCTTGCAAACTGCTGATTTTGCAGCCTTGCGGAGCTGCTCTTCCGGGATACCAACTGAGTCAGCAAGCTTTCCGCCGTACTGCTCGATCTGCTTTACGTACTCAACTGGAACTGATGAAGATCCGTGGAGAACGATCGGGAAACCAGGAAGTTTCTTCTCGATTTCTGCGAGAACGTCGAAAGCAAGTGGCGGTGGAACGAGAATACCGTCAGCATTGCGTGTACACTGCTCTGGCTTGAATTTGCAGCGGCCATGGCTTGTTCCGATAGAAATAGCAAGAGAGTCAACGCCTGTCTTTGAAACGAAGTCCTGAACTTCCTCTGGTTTTGTGTAGTGGCTTTCTTCTGCCGCAACGTCGTCCTCAACACCAGCGAGAACACCAAGCTCGCCCTCTACTGTAACGTAGTCTTTCTGGCTATGAGCGAATTCGCAAACTTTTTTTGTAAGGGCAACGTTCTCTTCATAAGGGAGGGAAGAACCGTCAATCATTACGGATGAGAAGCCCATCTCGATACATGATTTGCAAAGCTCGAAAGAATCACCGTGGTCAAGGTGAAGAACAATCTGTGGATTTGCGCAACCAAGCTCTTTTGCGTACTCAACAGCACCCTGCGCCATGTAGCGGAGAAGTGTCTGGTTTGCGTACTTGCGTGCACCTGATGATACCTGAAGAATTACAGGTGATTTTGTCTCAACACATGCCTGGATGATAGCCTGAAGCTGCTCCATGTTGTTGAAGTTGTAGGCAGGAATTGCGTATCCGCCTTTTACCGCCTTTGCGAACATTTCTTTTGTGTTCACAAGGCCGAGTTCTTTATAGCTTACCATATAGCCTCCTATATACCAAATGAAATAATTTCTGAAAATGATTCTATGTAATTGATTGAAAATAATCAAGAGAAATGTATCAATTGCCGATAATGAGTTTGACAAAGAATTTGCTTATAAATATAATTGAAAAAATAGTAGGGTTGAATATCTCATAATTTAGGGAATCAGCCCGCTTATCATAGGATAAATGCTATTTCATTCAGTTATTATCATTCGGTTTTTATACTGAAAGGAGTGTTTGATGAAACAGAGCGGTTGGGTCTGCTTATGTCTTATGCTGGTGTTGTGCTTCAGTCTTCCAGTTTTTGCACAGCCCAGTGACAAGAGTGTCGAAACAATTCTTATTGATGATTTCGATGATCAGGATGCAACGGATTGGGTATGGTCCGTGCAGGCAAGCAAATATGTTCACATAGGTGACAATGAGGATGATCAGTATCCTAAGTTCGGCTATGTTGAGGGAATTCCGAATTCGCTCAGAGCTTATCGTGATGCTGATGATGATTCTGTTCCTATGGTTTTTGGAACACAGGTTTGGTATGACCGCAAAGGCGACAACTGGTTGGAGATCTTCCCTGCAGATAAAGATACTGGCGAGCTTCATGAGATAACCCTTTCTGGTAATGTCACTCAGATTGATTTCTGGGTATGGGGAGCTAATTATCTTTATACGCTTGAGATGATCGTTCGCGACTGTAATGGTTCTGTACACGTTCTTCCTGCTACAGTCCTTACGTTCAACGGTTGGAAGAACATCGTCGTTCAGATTCCTACATGGCTCAAGCAGCAGACAAGATTAAGATCTATCGCTGATAACATGCGGTTCCTTGGTTTCAGAATTACAGCCGATCCGAACGAGTATGCGAACGATTTCGCTGTTTATTTTGACCGCATAAGATACACAACTAATACACTCAATACTATCTATGATGGTTATGATCTGCGCAATTCTCAGTTTGATGTTCAGGGGAGGTAGTTGAATGAAGAAGATTGTCGCATTATTTATTGCGCTTGCTGTTTTTACAGCAGCATTTGCGCAGCAGAGTATGTATGTCAACGACCCGTCTACTGATGCAGATTCTGCGCACCAGTCATTGAGAGAGATTTCTCTCGATTTGTTCGAGCGTGAAGGTTCTTGGAACTGCCGTATCTCTCCTGATGCAGGAATTATCGCAGGCCGTCTTTTTGATGGTGGTCCGTTCTCCGATCTTACGCCGGATGAAAGAGCTGCTGAGATTAAGCTTCCTGAGGAAGTGAAAGATTCTCCAAACACGAAAGTTTATGGTGTAAAGATCGAGTTCTTCCACAGAGGTGTCAACTCGTTCTTCATTACAGCTGCTCGCCCTATCCCGATTGAGGGTATTGCGAAAACTGTTTCTGTATGGGTTGCTGGTCGTAATCAGGCTCATTCTCTTACGCTGCTCGTTCAGGACTATTTCGGAAACAGCTTCGAGCTTTACATGGGTTCACTCGCATTCTCCGGCTGGAGAAAGATGACTGTTACAATTCCTGTGTCACCAGACGGAAAACGCGGTATTGTACAGCAGAGCCCTTACTGGGGAGAGCGTCCTGGCCTTAGAATCGTAGGTTTCAGAGTAGACTGCGATCCGGAGACAGCGTTTGGTCAGTATTTCATGTATCTTGATGATCTTCGCGCCGTTACTGATTTGTATTCAATCGAGAATCTGGACGGAGACGATCCGAGTGATAACTGGTAAAATCCATTGTGTATAATGGAAAGACCTGTGTTGAAAATCGGCGCAGGTCTTTTTTTTGTTTTAAAGCGTAGAGTGCTTTGACTGAATGTATTCTGCAAATCGATAATACGATGTTCTTCCCTTTTTGAACGCGAATTCCACGGCTTCTGTTTTTTTCAGCACCCATAATATGCGGTAATTTTGCTTTCCGCATCCTGCTTTTGCCAAATCCTTCGCGCAAAATGGCGTGCCGTCCTTAAACTCTTTCACTTTCTCTGGCAGGATATCAATATAAGACGCAAGACCGTGCAGGATAATGCTTTCCTGCATCGAAGCAAGTTCTCTGCCGGCCTTATACCAGTTTTTCATGAACCGTCTGCTTTTGTTCGCCAGCTGTACCGGCTCTTTTGTCCGTATGCGCTTTTCCGTGCATGTTACAGGAAGAATTTCCAGCGTAAACCATGGCTCGTCGAGTATCGGGTAAATTCCCATCAGCTCTTCATACACATCAATCAGCGAAAGCTTTTTCGGACTTTTCCTTCTGTATATGAGGTTCCCATCCTCATCGCGAAGCTCTATTTTGAATTCTGTTATAAGCGGATGTACAACCCGAATTGTATGGGTATCCTTCAGCTTTAATATTTTTGGCAGCAGCTTGTATAGCCCTTTTGTCTGTATCTCAATGACCGTGTGCTCGTTATCGTCGCAAATTATGTCACAAATCACGTCACATTCAGGAATTTCGGTCTTTCCGTGGTATTTTTCTGCATAAAGATCCTTGAGTTTCTTGTGCAGCTCGGTTTCGTTATAAGTATTTATCACATTTTTAACTATACATGCGTGTACTTTAAAAGTAAAGATATTGGATTTTTCTAAAAAATATTTATTTATTTTTAATTGACAAGCCATTTTTTTCGAATAAAATGGGAATTGAGTGGGAAATTGTGGAGATATGTGGAAATTTGTGGTATGGAATTGCTAACTGGTGAGTACCGGAATACTTTGGATGAGAAAGGAAGAATCCTTTTTCCGTCCAAACTCCGGTCGGCAATAACAGGAAATGTTCTCGTCGTTACTAAAGCAATAGATAACTGCTTATGGATCTATACTCCGGAAGAATGGAAGATTCTCTCTGATAAAATCATGGAATCTTCATCGCCTTTTGATCCAAAGTCAAAGCTTGTCGTGCGGCACTTGATCGCGCCGGCGCAAGAAGTTGAGTTTGACAAATCGGGTCGTCTTTCTATTCCCCAAAGTTTAAGGGAGTATGCCGGGTTGTCCAAAGACTGTGTAATGCTTGGAATAAGCAGATACATGGAATTGTGGGATGCCGCCGTATATCAGGAGTACAACGCTCAGAATGAGTCTGCGCTTGTTGATGCGGCTGCCAGCCTGACAGATATCCACTTTTAGACGCGTGCTAAAAAGCGCGTAAGTCTCGAGTTTCTTGTGCCGTTAGGGACGTGCTGAAAAAAATCAGAGTGTTCCTTGTGGCGGGGGAGTCGTCACTTTCGCGGTTTTTTGCATCTTTATCTGCTTCGGAGGTTTTTTTGGAAATTGTCCATAAGCCGGTTCTGCTGCGCGAGACGCTGGAGTTTTTGTCTCCTGTGGGCGAACCTTTTGAAAAAAATGCGTTTATGGTTGATTCTACGCTTGGTGAAGGAGGCCATTCCGAGGCGTTTTTAAGTAGGTTTGAAAATTTGCGTATAATCGGATTGGACGCAGATCCGAAAATTCAGGCACGGGCCAAAGAAAGGCTTATGCCTTTTGGAAACCGGATGAGTTTTCATCAGGGCTGGTTCAACGATTTT
>JAEEGL012789363.1_pt1 | contig 12460 bp, 8 predicted proteins | sample 9134231 | NCBI WGS metagenome assembly JAEEGL01 (sample SAMN16246548, study PRJNA631951) | gut metagenome | biome: gut microbiome; feature: rumen; material: fiber-attached | host: Bos | place: Iran: Karaj | collected 2018-10 | reverse complement strand
TTACAACGATATTTATACAGAGGGTATCACAAAGATTACTCCCGAGGACTTTGCATATGCCAAGGCTCTCGGCAAGACAATCAAGCTCATCGCAATGGGCAGGGAGACAGCAGACGGCAGATACGCAATGGTTTCTCCCAGAATGATCTCATCAGACAACCCTCTCTACTGTGCTCAGGATGTATTTAATGCAATCCTCCTTCACAGTGATATGCTCGGTGATTCAATGTATTACGGACGTGGAGCAGGTAAGCTTCCTACAGCCAGCGCTGTATGCGGTGACGTAATCGAGATGGCCAAGAATCCTGACAGACACTTAACACTTATCTGGGATTCTGCAAAGCAGGAGATTAAATCCAAGGATACTCTCAGCCAGCAGTACTTCGTGAGAGTAGAAGGCAATGATGCATCAGCAGTTAAGTCTGCATTCGGAGATGTGGAATTTGTAGCAGTTAAGGACATCACAGGCGAGATCGCATTTGTGACAGGCGTCATGACTGAGAAGGAATATGCCGATGCTGCAGCAAAAATTTCCGGCATCAAGAACATGATAAGAATCTAAAAAGCGATTTTGTATATAGGCGAAAAACAAGGGATTTGGCACATTGCGCTCGCGCTCAGTGCCGAATCCCTTGTTTTTTGCCACTTTCACAACTGCATTGTTGCAAATATCACAAAAACAAAAGCGTTTCAACGTGTCATAATGGTAAATGTCACACATGACACATGTAAAGTAATGGATAAACTAAACAACAAAATTGAAAATTTATAAAAATATTTTGTAAAAAGTGTTGACATTTATATTCTATGTGGTATTATAAGAACATAAACAAACAACACTAAGTGTTGATCACATAAATGGAGAAACATTTGTTAACCGTTTATTTTCTTCTTGGAAAGAGAGGTATGGTCCACCACAGTAGTTTGTTACCGGCGAAAGCCTTGGGAGTTCAGACTTAGCTCATGAAAACCGAGAGGTGAGTGTTCGGAAACCGAATGGCAGAGGATGACTGATTTGCATTAAGCATCGGCATCACGTGCTCGAGATGAGCAGGAGCCCGGCAGAATACGATTGGGAAAGCTGGATTACAACATAATATTGGGATGACTAGTGGACGAATGGTCCGGCGTGGTCATGGTAGTACATTTAGGAGGTAGAGTCGTTGTGAACTCTAGACTGACAACCGGTGAGAGGACCGGAAGCAAGTGGTAAGAGCCTTTGGGAATTAATCAGTTCGCAAAGGCTCTTATTTTTTGTCTTTAAATTCTTTTATTTTTCCGTGATATCTTGTTTTAATATTTCAAAAATGTTATGATTAAAAGGATTTTGGTTTACATAAATTCTTAACAATAAAAGAGGTATCAAAATGTCTGATAAATATGATGCAGATTTCGAAGACGATGAAGAGTACGAAGATGACTATGATGATCCTGAGAGCGAGTTTGACGCAAGACGTCTTGCCCGTCACAAGAGGAGAGTCAGAAACCAGGTACTCGCATACATTACGCTCTTTATACTGATTGCGCTGCTTGGCTATGGTATTTATAAGGGCGCTGCTTTTGCAATAGGCTACTTTAAGAACAGAAAGCCTCAGGAGCTTCCTGCTCCTTCAGTAAATGAGGCAGTTGTTTCTGAGGATGCACCGGGAGTCATCATGACACCTGATGCCATATCAGAGGATTCCGTTTCGGAAGATACTGTTTCAGAGGATGAGGTTCCTGCCACAGTCGCTGTACCCGAGAATCCTGAAGCGAGAGCATATATTGACAACATGACTCTTGAGCAGAAGGTTGCCAATCTCTTTATTATCAGCCCTGAAGCCCTTACCGGTGTGACAACTGCTACAGCTGCAGGCGATGGTACCAAGGCAGCCCTTGAGAAATATGCTGTCGGAGGTATCATTTACTCCGGCAAGAATATTACAGGTATCGATCAGTTCAAGGGTATGACAGGCAATACTCAGGACTTTTATAATCAGCTTTACAATACAGATATTTTCCTTGTAGTTCGTGAGGAGGGCGCATCAAATGTTCTTGCAGGTTCAGCTGCAGGTGTGACTGCTGTAACCGGTGCATCTGCTACAGAGACAGCTGCTGATGCATATACTTCATATGTGACGGTTGGTAATTATCTGGCAGAGTATGGATTAAACATGGATATCGCGCCTGTATGTGATGTGAAGATTGCAGACGCCTCATATATTGGAGACAGATCGTTTGGTGATGATGCAGAGGCAGTAGCTGATAAGGTTTCTTCATCAGTAAGTGCTCTTGATGAGATGGGAGTAATGCCCTGTATAGTTTCATTCCCCGGATACGGTGATGTGGCAGGCAATCCTGCAAACGGAGCTGTCTCAACAGAGCGTACCAAGGAAGACATGGAGGCATGTGAATTCCTACCCTTCCAGGCAGGTATAGATGCCGGAGCAGATGCAGTTCTCGTATCCCACCTTCAGGCACCTAATGTAACGGGAGATGACCTTCCTGCATCGTTATCATCAGTGATGATTACGGATATATTAAGAGGCGAGCTCGGATTTACAGGTATAGTTATTACCGATTCGATGAATATGGCGGCCATCACCGGTACCTATTCAGCAGGGGATGCGGCAGTCATGGCTATCCAGGCAGGAGCGGATATGATACTTGAGCCTTCCGATTTCGCTACGGCATACAATGCAGTCCTTGATGCTGTTAACAACGGCACACTTACTGAGGATAGAATTGACGAGTCGCTCATGAGGATATATTCAGCTAAACTTGGAGATTAAGATATAGAAATGAAAAAGGATTTCGGAAAACCGAAATCCTTTTTTTAGAGCGATAGACGGGACTCGAACCCGCGAGCTCAACCTTGGCAAGGTCGTGTGCTACCAACTGCACCACTATCGCATTTGTCCTCACAGACAAGTATTATCATACTCGTTTGAAATATGATTGTCAACAAGAAATTTTTGAAATTTATATATTTTTTAAATATATCTCTTTTGTTATGGAAAAGGTAAGTGGAATAATAGTATAATAGTAAGCAGTTAAGTATGCTTTTAAATGAGCATTGGGGTTATCCACCGGAGGTTACGTTATATGGCGAGAAGGAAAAGGATTGGACTCTTTGTCTCTTTCCCGGAGACGATACATGTACGCAGAATATTCGACGGTATCAGGCAGCGGTGTGAACAGTACAATTACGATTTGTGCGTGTTTGCAGCCGGCAGTCATGTTGTATTCCCATCAGAATTTTATATCAAAGGCGAGACCAATATTTACGAGCTGGCCAATTTTGACGAACTTGACGGTGTGATACTCGATCACCAGACGCTGACCGGTGATGAAAATGATCATACTGTAAAGAGGATACTTGAACGCCTTGAGGATTATAAGGATATGCCAAAGTGCAGCCTTGAGATACAGCTTGGCGATACGCATCTTATCCCGTGTGATAATGATGAGACGATGAGGGAAATGTGCCGCCATGTGGTTACGACACACGGTAAGAAAAAAGTATGCATACTGACAGGTACCAAGGGTAATGATGTGGCTGAGCGGAGACTCGAGGTATACCTTGATGAACTTAAAAAACTTGGAGTGACACCGCTCCCTGAGCATATTATATACGGGGATTTCTGGTATTTTGCAGGGGATGCACTGGCGGATAAAATAGCCGATGGATTAATTGAGAAACCGGAGGCAGTAATCTGTGCCAGCGACTGTATGGCTATTTCATTTGTGGAGAAGCTCACAAAGAGAGGCATAAAGGTTCCTGATGAAATAATGGTTGTCGGATTTGATGCTGCGGATGAGGGAGCGATTGCCCAGATCCCCATATCATCTTTTGCACCAAACGATGATATCATGGGAGCCGAGGCAGTGGACTACTTAAGGAGTATTATTGAACCTGATGCTCCGGTTCCGCCAAAGATGATAAAGCCAAAGGGGGCATTCCACCCCGGGACAAGCTGTGGCTGTCAGACAGATCCGGCCCATACACTTTTGTGCTTCAGAGATATGCTTTACAATATCTCAAAGAATTTTGCAGACCCTGATTATTTTAAGAGCGTCGATATAGGCGATGTACTTGAAAGCTACAGTCTTGAGCGTTTTACGGCAAACAATACAATCATAGAGTGCATGGAAAATATCAAGAACAGCACAAATCTTCTGTTCCCGTTCAGAAACTTTTACCTGTGTCTTAAGGAAAACTGGCTTGATGTGGATGATGAGCAGGTTCATGGATATCCTGACAATGTAGGTATCATGGTAGCCGCATCGACAGTTGGGGAGGATGAGTACTGCAGAGAGGATATGTCAGAGGTATTCAGTACCGCTGATATGATTCCAAAGCTCCATGAGGAAAGGGATATACCGAGTGTATTTTTTTTCTCCGCTGTGCATTTTAACAGCAAGCTCCTGGGATATGCGGTCCTTCAGAGAGATATCACGGAGAAGAAGTGTATCAATATTGTATACAGAAACTGGCTGAGATATGTAAACAGTGCACTTGAGATGATCCGCGCAAGACAGAGGCTCCAGACCATTTCAGTCCGTGATGAGATGACGGGAGCTTACAACAGACGAGGAATGTACTCGCTTTATAAGCAGATGCTCGCTTCTGCCGGACCTGACGCTTCGCTGTTTGTAGGCGTTGTCGATATGGACGGTCTTAAGATTATTAACGATACATACGGTCATCATGAGGGAGACTTCGGTATCAAGGAAGTCTGCTCTGTCATTTTTTCAATACTGAGGCGCAATGAGTTTTGTGTGCGCAGCGGCGGTGATGAATTCTTTATTATAGGAGTGGGCAATTATACAAAAGAAAATGTGCCCGAGAGAGCCATAGAATTTACCGAGGCTATGGAGAAAAGGGATGCGGAGTTAAACAAACCCTATAAATTCTCGGCAAGTATCGGATGCGTTTTCTATGAGGACTGCAAGGAGGTATCCCTTGACCTTGCACTCAGTGAGGCCGATGAGAGAATGTATTCTTATAAGATGAAGAGCAGGAGACACAGAAGCCTTTAATTGCTGAATAAATTTTATAATTCTTACTATTGACGGTTATTTTTCATGGTATTAAAATTTTGCATGTTGTGTGCGAAAACACCATGATTAATGACCGTTTTTGTCTGCACACTTTATTTGGAAAAGAGGAAAGATAAATGAGCACAGAGAAGAAAACAATTCCTTCAGCAGAGAAGCTTAAACCGAAGCTTTTCTCGGTAATGAAAAACTACACAGGACAGCAGCTTGTTAAGGATATTATATCCGGTATCATAGTTGCTATCATAGCCCTGCCCCTTTCAATAGCCCTTGCCCTTGCTTCAGGTGTAGGACCTCAGGAAGGACTTTATACAGCAATAGTTGCGGGATTCGTAATCTCATTCCTCGGTGGCAGCCGTGTACAGATTGCAGGGCCTACAGCGGCCTTTGCGACGATAGTAGCCGGAATAGTAGCTCGTAACGGAATGGAAGGTCTTGCTGTTGCAACTGTTATGGCAGGTATACTCCTTGTTATATTTGGTTTCTGCAGACTGGGTGCACTTATCCAGTATATTCCTACAACCATTACGACAGGATTTACTTTCGGTATCGCATGTACCATCGTAATCGGCCAGCTCAAGGATTTCATGGGACTCACATTTGATCCCTCACTTCCCACAGTTGAGACTATGGAAAAGTTAAAGGCTGTAGTGCTCTCTATTGATACTTTTAATATATATGCACTTGCTGTCGGACTCGGCTCTTTACTTATATTATGTATATGGCCCAAGAAGTGGAGCGTTGTTCCGGCTTCTTTAATTACAGTTATCGTGTCGGCAGCAGTTGTTAAGATTTTTGATCTGCCTGTTAATACAATAGGTTTCAAGGCAGATGGTTCAGTGAACTATACAATTACGGCTGCTCTTCCCCATTTTACAATGCCTGCATTCTCTGTTGAGAATATTAAGAGTATGTTCCCTGACGCATTTACCATTGCTGTACTTGCAGCCATTGAGTCACTTCTCTCATGTGTTGTATCAGACGGTATGATTGGTTCAAAGCACAGATCCAATATGGAGCTTATAGCTCAGGGTGCAGGTAACATGGCATCAGCATTATTTGGCGGTATCCCTGCAACAGGTGCCATCGCCAGAACAGCAGCCAATGTTAAGAACGGTGGACGTACACCTATCGCCGGTATGGTTCATGCAGTTGTGCTTCTGGTAATCATGATATTCCTGATTCCTTATGCGGCGCTTATACCCATGCCTGCCATTGCGGCAATCCTCTTCCAGGTTGCTTACAACATGAGTGGATACAGAACTGTAGCTCATCATATCAAGGCATCACCTAAGAGTGATGTCCTCGTCCTCGTACTTACACTTGTGCTTACAGTATTTATGGACCTTGTATGGGCCATCGGTATCGGACTTGTCCTCGCATCACTTCTCTTCATGAAGCGTATGGCGGAGGTTACAGATATTCACGGCTGGGTTTATGCTGACTCAGAGGCTCTCGACGAGGAGACAGACGTTGACAATATTACTTTAAAGAAAGTGCCTGCAGGTACAAGAGTATTTGAGATTAATGGTCCCATGTTCTTCGCTGCATCTGAGAAATTCATGTCCGTTGTATCCGATACGGATGAGGACGTGCTTATCATCAGAATGCGTTCCGTACCGGCAATGGATGCCAACGGTATCCTCGTACTTGAGAAGATATATGAGAAATGTAAGAAGGATAATGTACAGCTCATTTTCTCTCACGTAAATGAACAGCCCATGAAGGTAATGGAGAAGGCCGGCATCGTTGACAAGGTCGGCAGGGAATTCTTCTGCGCCCATATCGATGCTGCTCTTGAAAAAGCTGAAATTATCGAAAAAGCCAATAAAAACTGATTATCCCGATTCAATTATGTATAAAAGTACAAATTGTTTTTGAAGTCATGAGATGATAACATATCATTATGTATTTTGCATAAAAGGGCGAGTCCGTTTTTGTAAAATTCGGAATACAAAAAGGCAGGTTAATAATTATGTTAACAAAAGAGATTTATATCACTAAGGAATACGGGGCTGATATTATCCCTTACCTTGTTCAGTCAGCTTGTCATTATGAGAGCTCACTCCATATTACTGACGGCGAGAGAAATATTAATATGAAGAGCATCATGGGTATGACCATTCTTCATTTAAAGAAGGGAACTACTTTCAAGCTCGTGGCTGAAGGTAATGATGAGAGCAAGGCGATTGAAGACATCGCAGGATGCTTTGAATAAACAGAGGATTAAGAAATGAATCTGACCCGTAAGGACATAGAGGACCTTAAGGAAGAAATAGAATTTCGCAAGAATGAGCGTCCGAAGATTCTCGAGGAGCTTAAAGAGGCAAGAGCCCAGGGCGACCTCTCGGAAAACTTTGAGTATCACTGTGCCAAGCGAAAGAATAATCAGAACAACAGCCGTATCCGTTATCTGGAGAAGCTTATCGACACGGCCAATATTATAGAAGATAATGCCGGAGCCGACCAGGTCGGTATAGGCGACGAGATTACAGTACTGTTCGAGGACGAGGGAGAAGAGGAGACATATACACTTCTCAGCACACTCAAGTCTGATACACTGAACAATATCATCAGTATCGAGTCTCCCCTCGGCAAAGCCCTCAGATATAAAAAGGTCGGCGACAGAGTTAAGGTCAACGTCAACGAGGAAGTGTCGTACTTCGTAACAGTAAAGGCGATTAAGAAAGCTGAATCTTAATAATTTACTTTTGTAAACTACATAGCGAAAAAATTATTGCTCCCCACGCATTGTGCTTGCACTTAGCGTGGGGAGCATTATTTTTTCGCTCACCCGGTAGAAATACAACAATTAGTTGACATAATCAGCCTCACCCTTTATTATGTGTAAGATATATTTAAGAATATTTTAAGTATATATGATATAATAGTAGACATGAAAAAATTGATTTCAAAGTCTCTCCCGGTTATGCTTGCAGTGATAATCGTACTTGCTTCACTGCCGGTATTTACCACGGATACAGAGGCTGCGACAACAAATTATGATATCTATAAGGTGACTACGAGTGCAAACCTCCGTGAGAGCCCTTCCCAGAGTGGTAAGTGGATTATGGTCGTTCCTGCAGGCAAGTATGTTGCCTTTATTGACGAGGGCGAAAACTCATATTATCACGTAAAGTACGGAGAGTATGAGGGCTATATTTATGTTTACTGTGTAAACAAGGATACCACCAAGACATACAGCGATTATATCGCTCAGTTCCCCGGCCTTGAAGAAGAATCTGAGGAGCACGGTACAAGTGGTATTTCTCATATAACCGGTATCTCCGGCGTTCAGAGCGCTGTTGATTTGACCAGAGATCCCGAGGAAGAATACAGTATAGGAAGCGACCTTCAGAATCTTGTCCAGACCGGACAGATTACAACGAGGGCGAAGTTCAGGACATCACCGTCCGTCACGTCGGGAGAGTATAATGCCCTGCCGGCAGGCGCAACCGTTGTCATACTTGAGGCTGCTGAGAATGGATTCCTCAGAGTTTCATATGAAGGCCAGGAAGGCTTTGTATATGCGCGACTTGTTGATTATGATGAATCAGCTACAGGTTCGGGCGTCCTCGATACCGTAGTTGTTGATGATATTAATAACCTGAGCATGAAATCGTCGGCATCAGGCGAGACCCTTGATTCTGCCGGAGTTTTTTCAAGTTCACTTACGTCCCAGCGCCAGTCTGTTGCGGCCAGTGCATCAATGGCTCTCACGGGAGATACAGTGACTACGGCCACGGCGACAGCTACCCAGGTTGCATCAGCTACGACTACCGGTTCCGTTGATATAGAGCCCGTCGAGACGAGAGCAATTATTGATACGGCAGAGACTGTATCGGATATAGCTGAGAAGGCGATCACATATACTGTCAGCATGAGATCCCTTCCCGATGAGGACAGCAACAAGATTGGTAATATTCCTGCAGGTTCAACCGTTACTGTGCTTGGTTCCACCCAGGGTGGATATACCATGGTTCAGTACAACGGTGTCGTAGGTTATATAGTTGAGAACGGTGTAGCGGATCATGTCAATACAGCCATGGTTGCTGCAGGTACACCTGTACTTTATACAATTACGGCATACTGTTCGTGCAGGATATGCTGTGGAGTATACAGCCCTGAGGTAACGGGACGTGAATCCCATACAGCTACAGGTACGGTTCCGGCGGAAGGCAGAACCATAGCGGTAGACCCTTCTGTAATCCCTTACGGAACCCAGGTATACATAGACGGATACGGCGTTTATACTGCAGAGGACTGTGGCGGCGCCATTAAGGGTAACCGTATTGATATGTATTTTGAGTCCCATCAGGCAGCGTGCCAGTTTGGCGTACAGCGTCTGTATGTGACTATCCTTGATTAATTCGGAGTTTTGATTTTATGAATATTATGGTTGTCAGCGACGATCACGGCAGGGATGATTTTGAGCAGGCTTACGCTCTGGCTCTTAAGGAATATTCCTCGATAGATGCCGTGATTCATGCCGGTGATACAGGCAGATTTGATAATAGTTTCTATGAGAGCATTTGCGGGCTTTCTTTCTATGCCGTTGCGGGCAATAATGATTTTAATAATAATCCCAGGATACTTATGATACCCTTTGAAGGCAGGCAGATACTTGTGACTCACGGTCACAGGTATGATGTCTATAGCGGGACAGACAGGCTTTATTATGCTGCCATGGAAAACGGCGCCGATATAGTCATATTTGGTCATACCCACGTGCCTTTTCATCATAAGGATTCTGAAGTAGAATTTCTTAATCCCGGTTCCCTTGCCGGCATCAGGACGAGGGAGAAAACCTTTGCCGTCCTTACTTTAACCGATGAGGATACAAAGGTTAAATTCATGTATCTTTAAATCATATTTGTCATTTTTTCTATTTTTTTCATTTACTTTTGGAAAACTTGTATAAAAATTGTGTATTAGTATGAAAAAGCCTTTAAAATAAAGGCTTTTTATAGTAAATTTATACTATATGTGTAAAACAATAAGGGGATACTAATATTATGAAGGTATGTGCTAATTGCGGAAATAAACTCAGAAAGACAGACAGGTTCTGTGGTAAATGCGGAAGCTCCATGTACAATGAGGTTTCATCGAGGGCAAAGTATTGTCTCTACTGTGGACAGATACTCGATGCCAAGGCAAAATTCTGCGTTAAGTGTGGTAAGGACTGTGAGTCAATATCATTATCCTTCCTTGATGAGCAGAGTGAGATGCCTGAAAATGTTGAGCTCGATTTCTTAAACGGTCAGAGAGCGGAAGATGCAAATGTTGAGGCAGGTCAGTTCGAGGAGTCAGGTCTTGTAACAGAAGAGCCTGAAGTACCCGGCGAGACTGAAGTGGCCAAGGCTGCGAGACTTGCAAGGAATGAAGCCCAGAAGGCAGCTGCAGAGGCAGAGGCTGATGCAAAAGCATGCGAGGAAGCAGAGGCTGATATTGAGAGAATCACTGAGACACTTGCTGCTTTTGAAGAGGAGTATAAGCAGAAGAAACTTGAGATAGAGAATCGTATAGAAGAGGCCAAGGCAAAGGCTGAGGAGTTAAAACTTTCGGCAGAGGCGTCAAAGCGTATTGCAGCTGAGAAAGAAGAAGCCAGAGCCGTGGCTGAGGCAGAGCTTGAGGAGGAAATCGAGCGACTTCGTAAGGAAGAGGAAGAGAGACTCCGCAAGGAAGAGGAGGAGCGCCTCCGTCGCGAGGAAGAAGAGAGACTCCGTAAGGAAGAGGAAGAAAGACTTCGCCGTGAAGAAGAGGAACGCCTTCGCCGCGAGGAAGAAGAGAGACTCCGTAAGGAAGAGGAAGAGAGACTCCGCCGTGAGGAGGAGGAGAGACTCCGCCGCGAGGAAGAAGAGAGACTCCGTAAGGAAGAGGAAGAGAGACTCCGCCGTGAAGAAGAGGAGAGACTCCGCCGCGAGGAAGAAGAGCGACTTCGTAAGGAAGAGGAAGAAAGACTCCGCCGTGAGGAGGAAGAGCGACTTCGCCGTGAAGAAGAGGAAAGACTCCGTCGCGAAGAGGAAGAGCGACTTCGCAGAGAAGAAGAGGAGAGACTCCGTCTTGAGGAAGAAGAGAGACTCCGTAAAGAAGAGGAGGAACGCCTCAGAAGAGAAGAGGAAGAAAGACTTCGCAGAGAAGAGGAAGAGCGCAGACTTGAGGAGGAAAGACTTCGCAAGGAAGAAGAGGAAAGACTCCGCCGTGAAGAAGAGGAGCGACGCCTCGCTGAAGAGAAGCGCATAAAAGAGCTTAACGATATGGTTGACGATGCGGTTGACTGCTGCAAGAAAGCTCTTGCAAGATATGAGAAGAATCATGAGAACGGCAGGTCATCCCTTGAGGCGGCTCTTGACCGTGTCAATGTGATGAAGCAGAAGGTCGGCGATGAGATTGATTACTCAGACGTACTTCCTTATCTGTATGATATAGAGGAGATAATGGGTATCACCTATTACAAGGAAGGCGCAACCAAGCTTGCATTCCCTCTTATCAGAGATGCCGCTGAGAACGGCAGGAAGAAAGCCCGGATATATCAGGGCTTCTGGTATATCAGAAACAGGGACAAGATTCCCAAGGAGCCTGAGTTCATGGTTAATTACATGAACGAGGTTATGGAATATGTTGAGGACGAGGATGATGAGCTTGTTGCATACGGTACTTTCGCAAGAGTGTACCGTGACGGTATCACCACCAGGAAAGATCCTGTAAAGGCATATAATTACTATGTAAAGGCAGCAGAGAAGGAAGATCCGTGGGGTATGGCAATGGTTGGCCAGAGCCTTATGTACGGAGACGGAGTTCTCAAGAACGGCAAGGAAGCCCTTGTATGGAATGAGAAGGCTGCTCTTGCAGGCAGTGAAGCCGGCATGAGAAACCTGGCTATCTGCTATGACTACGGTACAGGTACCAAGAGAGATGCCACAAAGGCTATTGAGTGGTACAAGAAGCTCCTCGAGAAGATGGGCAACGACAGATTTGCTATGTACAGAATTGCACTTTGTCTTGCAGATCCTGACAGGGAGTACGGTACAAATCCTACAGATGAGATGCTTGCCGAGGCGTACAACTATGCAGAGAAATCTGTTCAGGCAGGAGAGATTAATGCAAACTATGTAATCGGATATCTCTTCTATCTTGGTAAGCCGTGCCAGAAGGATTATGCTAACGCCGTGACATACTTTACAAAGGCAGCCAACAATGGCAACAAGAGAGCAAAAGACTGGCTGACTCACTTTGTAAGGACCGGTTCAGGCAATTATAACTTTAGATAATAAAATCAAAAATATTTACTTGACAACGCAGGTGTAATTTGAGATAATTGCACTTGCGTTGAGTTTTTATCACTTGATGACATGTGTCCGTAGCTCAGCTGGATAGAGCAACGGCCTTCTAAGCCGTGGGTCGGGGGTTCGAATCCCTT
>JAEEGL012758809.1_pt1 | contig 12460 bp, 6 predicted proteins | sample 9134231 | NCBI WGS metagenome assembly JAEEGL01 (sample SAMN16246548, study PRJNA631951) | gut metagenome | biome: gut microbiome; feature: rumen; material: fiber-attached | host: Bos | place: Iran: Karaj | collected 2018-10 | reverse complement strand
TGGTTTTCTCCACAACCTGTACGGATACGCCGGCAATATCCTGCCTTGTGATTTCGCCGCTGAGGATCTTGTCCCGGAGGTTGTCCATCCGGGTCTGTTCGTCACCGGAAAGAGACCGGGTCTGCAGGATGTTGCTGTGCCGGCAGCAGTTCCGGCTGGTCAGGGAATCCGGATCAAAGGCGATCCCAAGCTCCTTAAAGGCGGAGAGAAGTGCCAGCAGTTCCTCGTCATTCATGGATGTGCTGTCCGGCAGGAAGACATAGAAGGTTTCTCCATCAAAGTCTTCGGGATTCACAGTATAAACCGCTGCGCCTTTATCGGCATAGGGAATATTCACAACAGAAGGACCGTTGTAGCTCTTTTCCCCGGATTCAAGGGCGGCCATCAGGACGCGAACCCTTGCCAGTTCAGTGTCTGTCAGCCAGGGGGAAACGGTGTCAACGAAATGTGCTTCCAGGGGTTCGTCAGCGGTTTCCTCAGAAACAGATTCCCGGGTATCAGGCTGCTGGTTATAGGGCAGGTAGCTGTCGGATTCTTCGCTGCTTTCAGCGGAGGACAGTCTGCTGTAATCATAGTCCCTGAATTCTTTGGCCCACATGTAGCATACCGCGGGCTGCGCGTTGCTTTCATGGACCCAGAGGATGATCTCCCAATCATCGGTGTCCGCATACAGGTAGACGTTGTCGTTATCTTTGTGGTTGATCGTCCAGTTGTCCGGACGCTGAGCTTCGGGAAGCGTGAGCTTTGTCCGGGACCAGGTTTCCGCCGCGGCCAGGCAGGCTTCGGAGTTGTCTCCTGTAAAGACTTCGTCCGAGGGATAATTGACCCAGTATCTTACGCAGAAACCTTCTGTCCGGGGAGCGTTCCCGTCTCCCTCCAGCATCCAGACCTCGATGTCGGCCAGTTCTCCGGTCACAATGTTGCTGTAATTCTGTCCGGCGTCGTTTTCAAAGTACAGATCATACCGGTTGACCGTATCACCGGAAAACGCTGTCCAGGTGTTTGTCTCAACGGTCATCTTGGAATCTGTTACGGTAAGGTTATTGGGAAGCGGTACAACGCGGCCGGTTTCCAGCTTGGCGATGCGCTGAACGAGGATCGGATCGCTGCTCCACGCGGTGTGATCGGCGAACAGGAACGCGGCCAGTTCATCATCCGTCAGGCTTCTGTAGGGGTAGAAACAGAAGGGTGTATAGCCGGGAATCGAATCCGTGTAGAAGCAGGCGGATTCCGGGGTAATGCTGTCCTGTGTCAGGACGCCGCGGGCGATCATGTCCTGCAGGGTTGCCTTACGGGACTCTTCCTCCTGGGTAAGGTACCGGGTAACGCCGTTATAAGCCATGCGGGTGCAGTTCCGCTCATTCAGGGAATCCGGATCAAAGGAGATTCCCAGTTCCCGGAAGGAAGCAATCAGGGAGAGGATCTGCTGGTCGCCCATATTCTGGTTGTAAGGCAGGATAACGTAAAGGGTTTCACCGGCGAAATCCTTTGGATCCAGGGGATAGACCCCAACAGTGGTGTCATCCATGTCCTTGCGGTTTATGCAGGTGGGGATATCCTTCAGGGACAGGGTTCCGTTTTCAACCTGCTCCAGGAGCTCGTTGTACCTGGCCAGTTCGCCGTCGGACATCCTGGGCAGCTTATACTGGCTTTCCTCGGAAGTCGTTCCCCGTACGGGGAAGTACTGCTCATAGGGCAGGTAGGGCGATGCGGCAAAGAATGTGTCAATGTCATCAGTATCGGTGTCATCCGCGGCAACCAGCCCGCTGATACCCGCGTCAGCTGTATCAGCGGCTGCTGTAACAACCTGGCTGTTGTTTTCCGTGGAAGAATAATCATCATAATTTAAATCACGGAAGGCTTTGGACCACATATAGCATACCGCGACCTGTGCGTCATTTTCATGGAGCCACACGATAAATTCCCAATCCTTGGTTTCCGCACCAAGGTAAATCATGCTGTCATCCCGGTGGTTAATCCGCCAGGTGTCCGGAAGCTGGTCTTCGGGGAGTCTGAGCTTCGTCCGGGCCCACTGATCTGCCGCCGCGGCACAGGCTTCGAAATTGTCGCCGGTGGTCATATCATCCTCGGGAATACTGACCCAGTACCTGATGCAGAAACCTTCTGTCCGGGGCACTTTTCCGGGTTCCCCAAGCATAAAGACATATACATCGGCCAGTTCTCCGGTGACGTGGTCCAGTGAATAATCGATAGCGGGGGATGTCTCGAGGAACAGTTCATACCGGTTGACCGTATCGCCGGATAAAACGGGCTTCCAGGAATTATACTGTTCGGTTACCTTTGAATCTGTCAGGGAAAGATCGTTCGGAAGCGGGACAACAGCTCCGACTTCCTGCTCGGCGATCTGCCTGATAACGTCCGGGTTCATTTCCCAGGCGATATGGTCGGAAAGAAGGAACGCGGCCAGTTCATCATCGCTCAGGCTTCTGTAGGGGTAAAAACAGAAGGGATCGCAGCCGGGAATACTGTCTGTGTAGAAACAGGCGGATTCCGGGGCAATGCTGTCCTGTGTCAGCAGGCCGCGGGAGATCAGGGCCTGGAGCGTTGCCTTGCGGGATTCTTCCTCACGGGAAAGGAACCGGGTACCGCCGCTATAGGCCATACGGGTACAGTTCCGCTCGTTCAGGGAATCCGGATCAAAGGAAATGCCCAGGTCGATAAAGGAAGCGATCAGGGAGAGGATCTGTTCGTCGTCCATTTTCTGTTCATAGGGCAGGATGACATAGAAGGTTTCCCCGTCAAAGTCTTTGGGATCCAGGGGATAGACGCCGACAGTGGTATTATCCATGTCTTTGCGGTTCACACAGGTGGGAACACCTTCCAGAGACCGGGAACCGTCAGACAGCTCACTGAAAAGCTCCTTATACCTGGCCAGTTCGCCGTCGGACATCCGGGGCAGTTTATACTGTTCCGCCTCGGGTGTTGTTCCGCGCTCGGGGAAATACTGCTCATAAGGCATGTAGGGGCTGTATTCTTCCACATTCTGTGTGGAAGACTCTTCAGCAGGCGCGGCTTCTTCTGCCGGAACATCTTCAGTTGCCTGGGGTTCCTCTGCCGGCAGACTCTCTTCCGCCGCGGGAGCCTCTTCCGCTGCGGGAACCTCTTCTGTTGCCTGGACGGCTGCCGTGACCATTACGGTAGGAGTCACTTCCGGTGCTGTTTCCAGGACGTTTTCCGTAACAGCCAGGGCGGAGAAGGGAAGAAGGGTTAATGCCAGCATCGCTGCCAGCAGGGAGATACAAAAACGTTTCATGTGTTTGTGTTCGAACATGATCGAATCACTCCTTTCACTGACAGGATACCTGATCCGCTGTTTCAGAGTCTTCAACAGGATGTAACGGAAATGTAAATTCGATGGTGGTTCCTTTGCCGGGTGTGCTGTGGATATCCAGCTCCGCGTTGTGCAGTTTCGCAATGGAATCACAAAGGGTCAGCCCCAGGCCGGCACCGCCGGAAGCACGGGTACGGGCCGGGTCTGCTTTCCAGAATGGCTGTTTGCAGTGGGCTACTTCTTCGGCGGTCATGCCCCGTCCTTCGTCTGAAACCGAGAATCCGCGCGGATTCAATGTAACGCGCACAGGTGTCTCGGTTCCGCTCTTCTTGGCATTGTTAACCAGGTTCCGCATCAGGTGGATGATCAGGGACCGGTCGGCTGTGACGGTGGTATCCTCACCGGACAGTTCCACATCCGGATGGACCGCCAGGGCTTCCTGTGCCATCTCCTTCAGGGAGAAGGTTTCTGTTTTCAGTTCCGTACGGTTCATCTGGGTCAGCTTCATCAGGTTGGCATCCATATCGGAAAGGCGCCTGGATTCTTTAACGATCAGGTCGCACATCTCATTCCGCATCTCATCATTGGATGTATCCTTCTGGATCAGCCGGGCAGCACTGACCACGGAGGTCAGGGGGGTGCGCATTTCATGGGCCAGGGCATCGATCAGCTGCTGACGCTGGCTGGACTGCACCCGCAGGGATTCCTCACGCTCCTCCACAGCTTCGTGCATGGAGATGAACCCGTTGGTGAGCCTGGCGATTTCATCCCGTTTTCCGGAAGGCTCCAGGCTGAGCTTTTCTCCGCTGCGGACCGCGTCGGCGGCGCGGGAAAGGATCCGGAGCCGCCGGGTGATCCGGCCGGAGATCAGCAGGGAAAGGATGGTAGCCAGCACAAGTCCGCCCACGCAGAGCAGGACACCGTAGGTGGTCTGCTGCCGGCGCATAGTATAGAAACCGGAATAATCAGATTTGGTGATCAGGGTGGTCCGGTTATCCAGCGGATGGATCACATACAGGGATTCGTCCGCGGAGGACAGGTAGGTGGAGCGGGATTTGGCGTTCAGCAGGAAAACCGTCCGCTCTGTCAGGGGACCGGTCAGGGGGGTTCCGTCCAGGAAGACGAGGATGTCCAGCTGGGGAGAGCCAAACTGCTGGGCGATCTGCTGGGAAACCTGCATGACGATGTCATCGGTCTTATCCCGGCCACCGGTGGCGCTGCTTTTTCTCTGCTGGAGCTCCAGCATCATGACGCGTGAAATGGCGGCTTCCTCCCGCAGCGAGCTTTCCCGCGCGTTATCAACGGACAGGCTGAAGCTTTGGTTGATCTGCATGTATACTGATATAGGAAGAATGAGCAGGATCAGCAGCAGCATACCGCAGACGATCTGTTTTCTCATACATCCTCCCTGAAACGGTAACCAAACTTCACAAGGGTTTCAATGCGGTTGTTGCCGATTTTGCCGCGCAGGCGCTGTACATGCACGTCTACGGTCCGGGTTTCACCGGTGTAGTGATAACCCCATACGGCAGTGAGCAGGTCTTCCCGGCTCATGGCGGTCTTTCCGGCATCGATCAGTGCCTTCATCAGGTTGAATTCCAGCGTGGTCATGGATACAGGGACACCGTTTCTCCATACTTCACGGGTTTCAAAGTCGATCCGGAGATCACCGTTTTCATAAATATGGGTGTCAGGCCTGGATCGTTTCAGCACGTTTTCCACCCGGGCCAGCAGTTCCGCCGGCTCAAAGGGCTTGAGGATATAGTCATGGGCACCCATGCGCAGACCCCTGACCCGATCCGGCACGGCTGTCTTTGCGGTCAGGTAGATCACGGGGATTCCGGCTTTGATCAGGTCTTCACCCAGGGAGAAACCGTCCTCTCCCGGCATCATGATATCCAGAAGCACCAGCGCGGGCTTTCCTTCGCGCAGCGCGTCACGGGCACAGGCGGCGTCTTCCAGTTCTTTCACATCATATCCTGCCAGCTGCAGGTGCATTCCGGTCAGTCTCCGGATATTCGGTTCATCTTCAACAAGAAAAATGGTTTCCAAAGTCGTTCGTCCCTTTCGTCATAACGTTCCGAGGATATTGTATCATTACAGAGAGTGAATAGGTGTAACAAAACTGTAAATTTTGTAACAGCGGGACGGAAAAAGAAAGGACCGGTACCCGCGGGTACCGGTCCGTAACTGAGAAACTGTTTACAGGCCTTTGATCATGGCCAGGTCGCCGTAGAGGATGGAATCATCGCCCAGGGACGCGTTTTTGATCTCCACCGTGGAGCGGATCTGCGGCATGCAGTAGTGATCCACTTCCGCCAGGACCTTTTCCAGGAACAGGTCGCCCAGGGCTTCAATGACACCGCCGCCGTAGAGTATCAGGTCCGGGGAGATGGTGTTGATCATGTTGCCGGTGGCGACCGCCAGCCAGTGGCAGGCCCGGTCCACCGCTTCCATGGCCACCTTGTCTCCGGCTTCCAGGGCCTTTACCAGTTTCTTGGAGCGGAAAACGCCGTCCTGCACCGCTTCGGCCATCAGGGTCTCCCGGCCGCGGCTGATCTGCTGGCGGATGTAGGCGCTCATGCCCTGCTTGCTGGAGAAAGCTTCCAGGCATCCGCGCTGGCCGCAGTTGCACAGCGGACCTTCCGGATCCAGTACCATATGGCCGTATTCGGCCGCCTTGAACTGGTTGCCGGTGAACAGGGAGCCGTTCAGGATCAGGCCGCCGCCCAGGCCGGTGCCCACAAAGAAGCCGACGATGTTTTTGTATCCGCGGGCTGCGCCGAAGTGGTATTCACCCAGCACGCCCAGGTTGACGTCGTTGCCTACATAAAAGGGGACGCCGAACTGCTTGCGCATTGCGCCGGCCATGTCATAATCCCGCCAGGGGAGGTTCGGGGTAAAGAGCACGATCCCGTTCTCCTGGTCAATGACGCCGGGGGCGCAGGAAGCGACAGCGTTCAGCTTCTTGCGGTCGATGCCGGATTCTTTGATCATCTCTTCCACCACGTCAATGATGACCTTTTCCACATCGGCGGAGGCGGAACCGCCGCTCTTGGAGCGCTTTTTCAGGCGGTAGATGATCTTGTCGTTTTCATCAAAGATCGCGCCGAGCACCTTCGTGCCGCCGACGTCCAGGCAGATGTTGTACTTTTCAGACATAAGCTCTTCCTCCCGTCAGATTCAATTCATAATTCATAATGAATAATGTAGAAGACCTCCCCGCCGCAGCGGGCCATTTTTAAGTTTTAAGTTTTAAGTCTTCAGTTTTCAGTAGTTCCCGCCCGTGGGCGGATCTCCTACTTCCTACCTCCTACTTCCTAACTCATGAAAACGCGTTTCAGCCACCCGAACAGTCCTCCTTCGGCCGGCTTCCCTTCCCCGGCTTTCGGGGCTGCTTTGGTTTCGGGTTCTTCCTGCTTTTCCTCCAGGGATACTTTCCGGGTGCTGAAATACCGGTACAGCGCTTCCTGGGAGGACGTGCCTTCTCCGCCTTCCTCCCGGACGTAGGTGCCGTCCGGCTGCATGGTCCAGGATTTTTCCCTGTCATTCCGCAGGGCATCCAGGATCACGTTGAGCTGCTCCCGGGTATCCGGAGTCACGGCTTCAATAAAGGCTTCCACCCGGCGCTCCAGGTTCCGGTTCAGCAGGTCGCCGGAGCCGATGAACAAACGCTGGTCCGGGCCTTCGCCGAAACTGTAGATACGGGAATGCTCCAGCCACCGGCCGATGATCCCGCTGACCGTGATGTTTTCTGTCAGGCCGGGTACGCCGGCACGCAGGGAGCAGATGCCGCGGATGAACAGTTCTACCTTTACGCCGGCCTGGGAGCATTCGATGAGCTTTTCCATCACTTCCCGGTTGTTCAGGGAATTGATCTTGATGGCGACCCGGCCGTTTTCGCCCTTTTCGATCTCCCGGTCCAGCAGCTCCAGCACCCGGGGCTTGAAGCTCAGCGGGGCGATCCACAGAGCATGGGCTTCCGGCGGGAGCTCGCCGTTCTCCAGGGCAGCGAAGACTGCCTCGGCTTCCCGGCCCACATCCTCCCGGGAGGTGATCAGCGACAGGTCGGTATACTGCTCGCCGGTGACTTCGTTATAGTTGCCGGTTCCTACCTGGGTGATCCGGCTGAGGATCTTGCCTTTCTGCCGGGTGATCACACACAGCTTGCTGTGGACCTTCTGGTCCGGCAGGCCGTAGATGATACGACAGCCTGCTTCCTCCAGCATTTCGGAATAGTCTATATTATTCTGCTCGTCAAACCGGGCGCGCAGCTCCAGCAGGCACAGCACGTCCTTGCCCCGGTCGGCCGCGTAGGCCAGGGCGGCGGCGACCTTGCTGCTTCCACTCATCCGGTACAGCGTGATCTTTACGGACAGCACGTCCGGATCGTCCGCTGCTTCGTAGATCAGGTCCACAAAGGACATCATGCTCTGGAAGGGGAAGCTCATCAGCAGGTCGTGCTTATCGATATAGGAAAAGTATTCCCCCTTCTTCAGGCCGAGATCCCGGGCGGGTTTCCTGTCCGGATAACGGAAGGAGGCGGGACCGCTGATGCAGGAACGGAAGGACAGGTCAAAGGGAACGGCCTGCGTGAATACACGTTCCTCCGGTACCCGCAGCTTCCGGATCAGCATGGCCCGGAACGGATCAGCCAGCTTGCCCTGGATACGGACGCGCACGGGCATTTCCCGTTTCCGCTTGCTCAGCATGCCGGACACCTTGTCCCGGAAATTATCGTCTGCCCGGTCCTCCATACTGGAGAAGAAGACGTCCGCGTTCCGCGTGACGTCCACAATGGCGGACTGAACAATGGTTTCCTTTTTCAGCAGCTGCGGCAGGAAGTGCCTTACCAGCGGGGCGGTCAGCACGATCTTCTGGCAGCCGTCGATCTCAAAACTCTGGTAGGCCGGAACACGGTGAAGCGGGATGATGCAGATCTTCTGTTCGGTTCCGCGGCCCAGGAAGGCGATAACGTTGGCCTCGCCGTTCCACAGGAAGGGCAGGGGCTGATCCGCCGGGATGATCTTCGGGAACAGCAGGTCCCGGATGTCACCGAAAAGCTTTTTGCTCAGCAGCTCATCCACTTTGCTGATCTTCCGGAAGTCCAGCACGTCGATTTTGTTTTCATGCAGTTCATCCCGGATGCCCTTCCAGATATTCTCCATCAGTTCCTGCTGGTCCCGGGTGATCTGCAGGGCGGCGGTGATCTGCGCCTCCGGCAGCATGCCGGAGACCGGGTCTCCGCTGTCGGGTGTCAGCATGGCCCGGTGGGTCAGGATACCGATGCGTACCCGGTAGAACTCTTCCAGGTTGGACTGGTAGATCATCAGGAACTTAAGGCGCTCCAGCAGGGGGACGTTCGGATCGGCCGCTTCCAGCAGCACGCGCCGGTTAAACGCCAGCCAGCTCAGTTCCCGGTTGATATAGATATTGTCGGGGGACAACTGCCCGTTATGCTTGTTTTTCTTTTCCCTGGATGACATAAATGCTCCATTCCTTTGGCTTTCAGGTTTTTACAGAGGGATACATACAGGTATATTTTATCTTATCATAGCATGGAATAAAAAGGAAGGAGAAAATACAGGCGGGAAAACGTGCAGCCCCTTGCGCGTCAATGGATTCCTGTGGTACAATCCACCCGGAACGAAGGATGGAAAGAAGACTGCGCCGGCGTACAGGGGTGCGCTGATGATGAAGCGCGCAGACGGAGGGTATCAATATGACAATACTGGATTTCGTAATGCTCCTGGGCGGGGTGGCGATGTTCCTTTACGGAATGTCGCTGATGGGTGACGGATTGAAAAAGGTGGCCGGCAACAAGCTGGAGCTGATCCTTTACCGTCTCTCCTCCACACCGCTCAAGGGCATTTTGCTTGGTACGGGGGTCACCGCGGTGATCCAGTCCTCTTCCGCCACAAGCGTCATGGTGGTGGGCTTTGTCAACTCAGCCATGATGAAGCTGCGCCAGGCCATCGCCATCATCATGGGCGCGGTCATCGGCACCAGCATTACCGGCTGGATCATCTGCCTTTCCGGCATGTCCGGCGGCGGTTCCCCGTTCCTGGACCTGCTGGGCACGGAAAGCCTGGCGGCCATGACGGCTGTCGCGGCGATCCTGATGAAGCATATCTCCAAAAAACGCAGTGTGCATCACGCGGCGGATATCCTGATGGGCTTTTCGGTGCTGATGTTCGGCATGAAGACCATGAGCGGCGCCGTGTCTGTCCTGAAGGAGGACCCCGGCTTCATTTCCTTCCTGACGAATTTCTCCAATCCCGCGCTGGGCATCCTGATCGGTATCATCTTCACCGCGGTGCTTCAGAGCGCCTCCGCTTCCGTCGGTATCCTGCAGGCGCTGTCCGCCACGGGCCTGATGACCCTGGACGAAACGCTGCCGATCATCCTGGGTATCGCTGTCGGCGCGTCGGTGCCTGTGCTGCTTTCCGGCATGGGTTCCGCCCGGGACGGAAAACGCACCGCCTGGTCCTACCTGGTGATCGAAGTCCTGCGGGTGATCCTCTTTGCGACGGTGTTCTACGGGCTGAATGCTTTCATGCAATTTGCCTTTATGCATAACACAATGGATATGTTCTCCATCGCGCTGCTGAACACCCTGTTCAGGATATCCACGGTCATCGTGCTGGCGCCTTTTATCGGGCTGATCGAAAAGCTGATGATCCGCCTGGTTCCCGGGAATCCCGCAGACGAGGAAAACACCCGGGATATGGACCGGCTGGAGGAACGTTTCCTCGCTTACCCGACCCTGGCTGTGGAGCAGACCCGCCTGACCATCAACAAAATGGCGGAGCTGACCCGGAAATCCATGGACAAGGCCATCGACCTGCTGGACAACTATTCGGAGGCAGGCTTTGCTGAAGTGGGAACCCTTGAAGGCATTGTGGACCGCTATGAGGATAAGATCGGCAGTTACCTGATGAAGCTGACCGGCCGTGAAATGACTGAGACGCAGAACAAGGCCGTCAGCCAGTACCTGCGCGCCATTACGGACCTGGAGCGCATCAGCGACCATGCGCAGAACATCGCGGAGCGTGCCCAGGAACTGAAAGAAAAGAACATCTCCTTCTCTGACAAGGGAGCCAGGGAGATGAAGAACCTGACCGAGGCGATCACGGAAATCCTGAATATCACCTTTGAAAGCTTCCTCAATGACGATGTGGATGAGGCCTATCGGGTGGAACCGCTGGAGCAGGTGATCGACAAGGTATGCCGCAGGATGCGGGACAAGCATACCGCCCGGCTGCAGAAGGGCAAGTGCACCATCGGCCAGGGATATGTGTTCAATGACCTGATCGCGGACTTTGAGCGCGTCAGCGACCACTGCTCCAACATCGCCATTGTTATCGTGGATCTGATCAGCGACTCCCTGGATGTGCATGAGCTGACCGAAAACATCCATGAGGCGCATCCCCACCGCTATGAGGAATATATGGAGGAATACACCCTCAAATATATGCCGGGGAAGAAAGAAAAGGACGAAAAGGACGAGAACCCGTGAGATCCATCAGAACCAAGATCACTATTCTGACCATAAGCTCAGTGATGATTGCCATCATCGTTGCGGCGCTGCTGGGAACCCTGGCCATTCGCAGCATGGCTGAAGACAACGCGGAACGGACGCTTCATCTCCTGTGCGAGACCGGACAAAAGAACCTGGACGCCTATTTTGACAGCATTGAACAGTCTGTGGGAATGGTCGCCTCCTTCGCGGACAGCGACCTGAAGAACCTTGAAGAAGAAGAACTCAGGGCGCATGTGGACCGGACAAGGGACATCTTCGCGAAAGCCGCGAACCGGACCAACGGCGTCCTGACCTATTACTACCGTATAGATCCCGCTGTATCGGATAAGGTAAAGGGTTTCTGGTATACCAACCTGGACGGGGAAGGCTTTGCGGAACACGAAGTAACGGATATCACCCTTTATGATACGGAGGATACTTCCTCCCTGGTGTGGTTTACCGTACCGAAGGCCACGGGCCGGGCACTCTGGCTGCCGCCCTATGTGACAGACAACCTGGATGTGCTGGTGCTTTCCTATAACGTTCCGATATACCTGCATGATACCTTTGTGGGTGTTATCGGTATTGAGATCGACTATTCCACCATGGCGGACCAGGTGGATCATATCCGCCTGTACACAAACGGCTATGCTTTTATCAATGACGCGGAGGGCATCATCATTTACCATCCGCGCATGACCCGGCAGGAGCTGGAGGAAGAGAATAAAAGGGAAACACCCTACGGCATGCTGGATGAGAGCGCGCTGATCCATTATACTTTCAACGGCGTGGCCAAACAGGCAGTCTGGCTTCCGCTGAGCAACGGCATGCGCCTGAATGTGACCGCGCCGCTTTCGGAGATCAACGAAGACTGGTACAAGTGGATCCGGGAGATCCTGATCATCCTTGCTGTCCTGCTGGTGCTGGCAGCTTTTGCTGCTTCACTTCTGTCCGGCCATATCACCCGTCCCATCCGGGAACTGACCCGGGCGGCCGGGGAGGTGAACGCCGGAAATTATGACGTTGTGCTGGAAAGCAAAACCAATGACGAGGCGGGGATCCTGACCAAAGCCTTCAGTAAGCTGATCACTCACCTGAAGGGATATATCCGGGACCTGAATGACCTGGCTTACGGCGATGCGCTGACAGCGGTGCGCAACCTGGGTGCCTTCAATCTGTTCATGAAGGATCTGGAAAAGGATGTGGAGGCGGATCCGGAGCATACGCCTTTCGCGGTCTGTTTCTTTGACTGTAACGATCTGAAGGTCATCAATGACCGGTATGGCCATGACAAGGGAGACATTTACCTGAAAGGCGCCTGCGCGACCATCTGCCACGTCTTCTCCCACAGCCCGGTATTCCGCATCGGCGGGGATGAGTTCGCCGCGATCCTCCGGAACAGGGAGTATGAACGCAGGGAGGAACTGCTTGAACAGTTTGACCAGCGCTGTTACGATCTGTGCGCGGTGAATAAGGAACCGTGGGAAAAGATTAAAGTGGCCCGCGGCATGGCGGTTTATGATCCGAAAAAGGACAAGAGCGTGGATGAGGTGGTCCGCCGCGCAGACCGGCTCATGTACGCGAATAAAGAGGAACAGAAGAAATAAAAAGAAGGCTTTGGCCTTCTTTTTATTTCAGTGAAATTT
>JAEEGL012478815.1_pt1 | contig 12460 bp, 10 predicted proteins | sample 9134231 | NCBI WGS metagenome assembly JAEEGL01 (sample SAMN16246548, study PRJNA631951) | gut metagenome | biome: gut microbiome; feature: rumen; material: fiber-attached | host: Bos | place: Iran: Karaj | collected 2018-10 | reverse complement strand
CCGATGATGGCAGAGTTACCAGCACACATACCATCCATACCGTCGTTCAGGTTGGCACCATTCGACACAGCCGTCACGACAAAGATGGTCATGAGGACAAACAGAACCCATCCCGCTGCCACCTTGTACTTCCCACAGAAAGCCATCACGTCTGAGTAGTTCAGGTTGTGGTTTTTGATAAAGGGAATCGTCGTCTGCAACGACTTCACAGTTTCTGGTTTGTGCTTGACAACAATCTCTTTGTTCTGTTGGGGTTCTGAGGTGTTCTCGCGGACAACAGCATCAGGACTGAGCCATAATGTCAGACCTACGATGAAGCCAATGCTTACCTGTCCGATGATTTTATATAAACCCTTCAGTCCTTCCTTATTCTTTTTGAATATCTTGATGTAGTCGTCCATGAAGCCGAGGAACCCCAGCCAAACGGTCGTCACAATCATCAACAGCAGGTAGATATTGCGCATTCGACCTAACAGCAGGACAGGAACCAGTATGGACACGATGATGATGATGCCACCCATGGTGGGCACACCTTTCTTCTCGACACCAAAGGGATCGATACTCGGGTCACGGGCTGTCTCAGAAATATTGCGACGCTTCATCCATTTGATGAAATACTCGCCGAACCAAGCTGAGATAATCAGCGACAAGATGAGGGCGAGCAGAGAACGGAACGAGATATACGACCAGATGTGTGCTCCTGGAATATCGTACTGTTCTAAGAATCTGAAGATATAGTATAACATGGCTTAATTAATTTTCAAAGATTTTACGTACTTCTTCGCGATCGTCGAAATGGTGCTTCACACCCTTGATTTCCTGATAGTCCTCATGACCCTTGCCGGCTATGAGAATGACATCACCTTTCTCAGCCATCATCGTAGCGGTACGGATGGCTTCACGACGGTCTATAATGCTGACTACTTTCTTCATCTGCTGGGAAGTGAGACCTGCCAGCATATCGTTGATAATATCTTGTGGCTCTTCGTTGCGGGGGTTGTCGGAGGTGATGATGACACGGTCGCTCTGTTTGACGGCTTCCTGAGCCATCAGTGGGCGTTTACCCTTGTCGCGATTGCCACCAGCTCCGCAGACGGTGATGACCTTACCCTGCTTGCCCTCTAAAACCTCATGGATGGCATTGAGCACGTTCTCCAGTGCATCGGGGGTATGGGCGTAGTCGACAATGGCCGTAACTCCTTCTTGGGAGCGGATGGGCTCTAGACGTCCTGCCACACTTTTCAGGGTGCTCAGTACAACGAGAATATCGTCAGGCTGTTTGCCTAACATTACAGCAGCACCATAGACGGCCAACAGGTTAGAAACATTGAACTTGCCGATGAATTGGACGCCTACCTCGTGGCCATTGATCTCAAGGTACATGCCCTCGAAGTGACACTCAATGATGCGGGCTCTGAAATCGGCCATCGTACGAGTAGAGTAGGTCTTCACCTGGGCCTTGGTGTTCTGTACCATCACGCTTCCATTCTTATCATCGGCATTGGTAATGGCAAAGGCATCCTTCGTAAGTCCGTCGAAGAAGGCTTTCTTAGCATCGCGATAGTTCTCGAAGGTCTTGTGATAGTCCAGATGGTCACGTGTCAGGTTGGTGAAGAGTCCACCAGCAAACTTCAAACCACCGATGCGCTTTTGGGCAATGGCGTGGCTGGAACATTCCATAAAGGCATATTCGCAACCTGCCTCTACCATCATGTGCAGCAAGTGGTTCAACTCAATGGGGTCTGGCGTAGTATGGTCAGCCGGGATGGCTTGATCCTCAATATAGTTGCATACCGTAGAAAGCAGTCCGCACTTGTGGCCGAACTTACGGAACATATTATATAATAAGGTAGCGATGGTGGTCTTGCCATTGGTACCTGTAACGCCAACCAGTTTCAGTTTCTGCGAAGGCTCGCCATAGTATACGGTGGCTACTGGTCCGACGGCATCTTCTGTGGAAGCGACCTGAACATAGGTTATACCCTCTTGAAGATTTTCGGGCATGTCTTCGCACAATACCGCTCCGGCGCCTAACTCCAAAGCCTTGGGAATGAAGCGGTGGCCATCCGTCTGAGTGCCTTTCATGGCCACAAAGAGATGCCCCTTTTCAATTTTGCGTGAGTCAATGTTCACGCCCGTAATCTCTGTCTCTGCATCGCCGATGATGGTGATGGGATTGACGTATTTAAGCAGTTGGCTTAGTTTCATACACCTTATTATATTTAATATGTTACTTTATTCTAATATCAAGACGCACTCGCTGCCCTCTACGATTTGCTTGCCGGCAGGATAGCTCTGTTTCTTCACTTTACCACGTCCATGAACTTTGACGCGCAGCCCTCGGTTCTCCAGCATATAGACGGCATCGCGGGCTCCCATGCCTACCACGTTGGGTGTGATGTCTTCGCTAGGCGCGTTTTCCTTTGGCATGCGCTTGTTGATGCCCAGTTTTCCCAGTACGTAGTTGGCTTCACGTGTGTTTCCTTTCTTTATATCGGGAATGGTGACAGAATTCTCGTCGCGAGCATCTTCTACTTTCACTTTCAGACTACGGGCCATCACGCCTTCAGCGATATGGTGGAAAACAACGCCGCTCATGCCACCACCCGAAGCGGGAAGTCCAGACTTCTTCAAGCAGACAATGCATGAATAACGAGGATTGTCGGCAGGGAAATAGCCTGCGAATGAGAGCCAATACTGTACGGTACCGCTCTTATAACCGGCCTTTCCTTGTGAAACCTGAGCCGTACCCGTTTTTCCTGCTACCTTGAAAAGCGGAGAGCCTGCCTTTTTGCCCAATCCCTGACTGACCACATGTTCCAGAATGGTCTGCATGGTCTTGATGGCTTTGGGCTTAGCGATACGTTCTTTGATGACCTCAGGAGGATACTCTCTTACGGTCTCTCCGTTTTTCAGTACTTTCTTGACAAAACGTGGACGCATCATCTTACCATTGTTGGCAATGGCGTTATAGAACGTCACGGTATTGATGGGTGCAATCTGTGTCTCGTAACCGATAGACATCCAAGGCAGCGTAGTGGCATACCAGTTGTCGTCGTATCGGCCATTCTTCTTGCGCTGTGGCATACGGATCAGTGGGGGACGATAGCCAGGAAGGATGTTCTGTAGTCCCAGATCCTGACCGATACCGACACGATACAGCCCTTTGACATAACGCTCGGCTTGATCGTGATAAATCTTGTCAATCACATGGCTCACACCGATGTTGGAGCTGACCTCCAGCGTGCGTGCCATATTGATGTCACCATAACCTCCGCGACGCCAGTTGTGGTCTTTCATCTCACGACCGTACATGCCCCTAACACCACCGCCTGTGTGAATGACGTAGCTGGTGTCAACTTTCTGTCCGTCGATGTTCAGTTCGTCATCAAGAGCCACAAGGAATGAGGCCACTTTGAATACAGAGCCGGGTTCACAACGGTAGCTGATGGCGGAATTGACGGCCTCAATGTATTCTCCCTTATCGTTACGTGACATGTTGACAATGGCCTTTACATCACCGGTCTCTACTTCCATCAAGATAGCCACACCCATTTCACCGTTAATGAGTTTGAGTTCGTCAAGCACGGCCCGTTCGGCTAAGTCCTGCATATTTACATCGATGGTGGTCACGATGTCACCGCCGTCAATGGGCTGGGTGACAGGGATGTTCATGTATTTGTTGAGAATCTTACGGCGACCCGTGATGCCTGGTGTACCTCTAAGGATAGAATCGTAAGCCAGCTCCAGTCCGAAGTAAGCAGAGTCGGTAGCCATCATGGTACCTCCCAGGGTGCGTTGTGCCAGAGAGCCGAAAGGACGGCGTCGGGAGTTGAATACCTCTTCGTGGAAACCGCTTTTGTATCTGGGCATATTGAAGAATGGCAGACTCTTCACCTCCATATAGGTGTTATAATCAATGCGTCTCGGATAGATAGGCCAGTGGCGCGCTCCAATGGTTCCATTACCGTTCTTTTTCTGCTTTCCTTTGGTCAGCAACACCTTATACTCATGAGCAGTATAGGGGAATATTTTACTTAAGCCCTCACATACGGAGTCGACTTTGTCGTTCCATAATGAATCATCCTCAAAGGCGGCAGCCTGGAAGTCGATAAATATCTTGTATTCGGGAATGCTGGTTGCCATCAGCTGTCCGTCGCAACTGAGAATATTGCCTCGGTTGGGTTTCACGCTTACCGAGTCGCGCTTCAATCGGTCGGCCACTTCGGTCCAATACTGTTTCTTGGCGGTCATGATGTAGAGCGCCTTGCCGATGACGGCAAAGCCTATGAGCGTCAACACGATGGCAATCACCATGTAGCGAGGCATCACTTTATCGTTTTCAAACTTGCTCATATCTGTTCTCTACTCGGGTATCTCTATTATATAAGGTGGCTGATCAGCCTGATGCAGCAACGAATCCTTGTTCTGTTTCAGAATGTCGAGGACATGACTCTCGCGACATTTCTCCGTCAGGGTACTGGATGATGAGAGCGCCTTGAACTTGGCGTCCTTCAGCTGTCCTTCCAAGCGGTCGATGGTCAGCATGTCCTGTTGGCACTGGTAGCGGAAAGCCACATAGACGATAGTGAAGCCTACAATCAGGAGGAACAGCCAGATTTGTGAACGTACAATCTGTGTGGTCAGCAAGTCACCACCTAAGATCGTTCGCAAGTTAAGCTGCTGCGAGGGACGCGGATCTTCCTCGCTGGCAGTCTCCTTGATCTTCTCCAGCGTCTTTTTCAGCTCCTGACTGGGATGCTGCTCTTCGGATGGTTCTTCCTCTGAGATGACTAATTCTTCTATCTTGTCGTCTTCGGCCATATTTCTTATACCTTTTCTGCTATTCTCAGTTTTGCACTTCTGCTACGCGGATTCTGCTGTTGCTCTTCGTCCGATGGGGTTGTTACCTTGTTCACCAGGCGATAAGGACTGCTGATGCGTCCGTAGAAATCCTGTTCTATCTTCCCCTCTGCATTGCCTGCTTTCATCACGTTCTTGACGATGCGGTCTTCTAGCGAGTGGTAGGTGATGACGCTGAGCCGTCCACCCGTGCGGAGAAGGGTGGTAGCACCAAGCAGCATGTCACGTAAGGCATCCATTTCGTGGTTCACCTCTATGCGCAGGGCTTGATACAGACGGGCCATATCTTTCTTCTCGCGTTCAGAACGCATCAACGGCTCAATGACCTCGCCTAGGTCGGCTGTGGTCTGAATAGGCTTTTTGCTGCGATAGGTACAGACGGCTTTGGCTATCTTGCGGGCATTCTTCATCTCTCCGTAGAGGTAGAAAACATCAGCCAGTTGTTCTTCTGTATAGTTGTTCAGCACGTCAGCAGCAGTCTGACCTGCCCTTTTGTTCATTCGCATGTCGAGCGGAGCATCGAATCGGAAAGAAAAACCACGTGTCTCATCGTCGAAATGGTGACTCGATACACCCAGGTCGGCCAGTAATCCGTCAATCTGTTCCACTTCGTAGTACTGCATCCAGTTCTTGATATATCTGAAGTTGCTCCTTACGAAAGTAAACCTGGGGTCGTCGACGATGTTCTTCTCGGCATCAGCGTCTTGGTCGAAACTGTAGAGATGACCTTTCTTGCTCAGTCGTGAGAGAATCTCTTTTGAATGTCCGCCACCACCGAAAGTCACGTCTACGTAAATGCCGTCGGGCTGGATATCCAGCCCGTCAACACTCTCCTTTAGGAGAACAGGAACGTGATATGTGTTGGCTGTAGTCGTCATTGTTCTTCCGTTGTCATCAATTCTTCAAGGGCCTGCCCGAATTCTTCTGGTTTCATCTGCAGCTCTTCGGCTTTTTTGTTACTCCATATCTCAATGGTGTCGCCCATTCCGACGAACTTGATGTCTTGTATGATGTCGGCCATGCGTAAGTAGCGTTTGGGAATCAGAAAACGACCGTTACCATCGAGCGTCAGCAACTCCACCTCGCTCACAAACTGGCGGAAAACCTGCTGGTGCTGCTTGTTCCAGCGGTTCAAGCGCGAACGCAGGGCATCCATCTGTTCGTTCCATACACTTTCAGGGTAGAGCACGAGGCACGGCTGGAAAACATCCTTGCGGAGCACCAGTCGTTCGTCGCCTCCACCTTGCAGCACCTTACGGAAGGTGGCAGGTAGGAAAGCGCGTCCTTTAGCGTCGGTTTTGGCCTCTATGTTACCTAAAAATCGCATGCGTACTTCTTCTATTTTTAAAGTTTGGGTGCAAAGTTAATCATTTCTCCCCACAATCCCCCACTTTTCTCCACTTTTTTTAGTGAATATTTTTTAAAACGCGAAAGTATCGCGATTTTTTTCAAGAAAAGTTTAGGTATTCGCAAAGTTTTTCCTAACTTTGCATGCTGTTAGTTATCCTTGAGAGAAATGGGTCAAATTACGGAGAAAACTATCGACATCGATAGCATACTGCAAAGCAAGATGGGTGCGAAGGCCAAATGGGTGCCGCGCCCTTTGGTGTGGTGGTTGAAACGTATCATCCACCAGGATCAGGTGAACGCATACCTTTGGGATTCGCGTGACAAGGTTGGAACCGAATGGTTGGAGGAGTGTGTTCGCTACCTACAGATGTCGTTAAAGCTGGAAGGTATGGAAAACCTACCCGATAAGAACGATGGACGCTTGTACACCATTGTCTCAAACCATCCATTGGGAGGTGCCGATGGTGTGGCTTTAGGGGCTATCATCGGTCGTCATTTTGACTCCCGTTTCCGCTATCTGGTCAATGATTTGCTGATGAATCTGCCAGGACTCGCTCCACTTTGCATTCCCATCAATAAGACGGGTAAGCAGAGCCGTAATTTTCCTGCGATGGTCAAGGCAGGCTTTGAGAGTACCCATCACATGCTGATGTATCCAGCAGGTATCTGTTCCCGTCGTCAGAAAGACGGTAGCATACGTGACATCCCCTGGACCAAGACCTTTATAGTGAAAAGCGTTGAGTATCAGCGTGATGTGATTCCTATCCACTTCAGTGGACAGAACTCCAACTTCTTCTATAAGTTGGCCAATTTCAGTGATCGTTATTTGCCTTTCAATCTGGCCATGCTCTTTCTTGTCGATGAAATGTACAAGAATGTAGGTAAGACCTTTGAAATCAAGATAGGAAAACCTATTCCTTGGCAGACCTTCGACAAGAGTAAGACACCCCAACAGTGGGCACAATACGTACAAGACATAGTTTATAGCTTATAATAAAACATGGAACAACCGATTATCCAGCCAATTAGCAAAGATGTACTCAAAAGCGAGCTGACTCCTGACAAGCAGTTACGCTTGACGAACAAGAGCAACAATGAAATCTACATCATTACGGCACATAATGCGCCTAATGTGATGCGTGAGATAGGGCGATTGCGTGAGATTGCTTTTCGTGAGGCTGGTGGTGGCACCGGCAAAGAGGCAGATATTGACGAGTTCGATACCTGCGAGAACTGCTATAAGCAGCTGATTGTATGGAATCCCGACGAAGAGGAAATTATCGGCGGTTACCGCTATTTGCTGGGTACTGACTGGCAGTATGATGAGAAAGGTCAGCCTATATTGGCTACCAGTCATATGTTCCATTTCTCGGAGAAATTTATCAAGGAGTATGCTCCACAGACTGTTGAGTTAGGCCGTTCATTCGTTTCGCTGCCTTACCAGTCGTCGCGCAAGGGTGCCAAGAGCCTGTTCGCTTTGGATAATCTTTGGGATGGTTTGGGAGCACTTACCGTGATTCGTCCCAATGTCCGTTATTATTTTGGCAAGATGACCATGTACCCCTCCTATATCCGCAAGGGACGTGATATGATATTATACTTCCTGAAGAAGCATTTCGATGACAAGGAGAACCTTATTATCCCGATGAAACCGCTGAAATTAGAAACAAACCAGGATGAATTGGATGAACTCTTCTGTGGTCAAACATTCAAGGAAGACTATTTGATATTAAATCGCGAAATTCGCAAATTGGGCTATAATATTCCACCATTGGTCAATGCCTATATGGGGCTTTCGCCTACGATGAAACTTTTCGGAACGGCTATTAATTATGGTTTTGGTGATGTGGAAGAGACGGGAATCCTGATAGCTGTCGATGAGATTTTGGAAGATAAGCGTAAGCGCCATATCGATACTTTCATCGCTGCCCATCGTGATGAATTGGTCATCACATCTGGTGCCAACAAGGTCATCTACAAATCTAAAGAACAGAAATAAATGCACCGACTTTTGCTGCTGTGGACTCTTTTGCCTGCAATGGCTTTTGCCCAGAGTCTTGATACCCTCCATATCATTGTCGATGCGGAGGCATCTAGTGAGAATCCTTATGTATATAAAACCTTTCAGGAGGCAGCTGCCCATTTTCAAGATGGTACGCCTGAGCATCCGATGACAGTTTATGTCCGCCCTGGTGTCTATTGGATAGATGATCCTGATGATTCCACGGTCAAGGTAGGCAAAGATGGGCGCGAACCTTTTGGCATGACCATTCGCTGCCAGTATCTGAATTTGGTTGGATTGGGTGCTCATGCTGAAGATGTGGTACTTGCCAGTCAACGCGGACAGATGCAAGGTGCGGTAGGCAATTTTACCATGTTCGACTTCTGGGTGAAGACACTTAGGGTATCGAATATGACGCTCGGAAACTATTGTAATGTAGATCTTGTTTACCCCAGGAATCCTCGATTAAATCGGCAGAAACGCAGCGATGCTATTACTCAGGCTCACGTGGGTTATGTGCATGGCGACACGCTGATAGCCAGTCATGTACGTTTCATTAGTCGTCTTAACCTAAACCCATTGAACGGTGCCCGTCATTCTTATTATGAGGGTTGCCATTTTGAAAGTACCGACGATGCTCTGAATGGTACAGCAGTCTATCGCCATTGTACCTTCGACTTCTATGGACAGAAACCTTTCTGGAGTACTTTCGGACGCGGGGTGTTATTTGTCGACTGCGATTTCTATGCCAAGAGCGACAACCGTGAACTCTTTTTCTGTAAGCAGGGTGGACCTGTCACTCTTGTTGACTGTCGCTATCATGCACCAAGCGATAGTGTTTATATTGGTTGGACAGCTTATCCTCAACCTTGGCTTCGCTGCTATCAACACAACTTTACGTTGAACGGGAAACCTTACCAGATAGGTAGTCGTCAACCGCAGAATACTATACAGCCTTCATTTTTATCCTCATCGCAGACTGCTGCTCCTTTCCTCGATATCAATCAGCATACAGCTACGCTACAGACCGGTTGTGATACGCTTGTCCTTTCTACCTCAGAACCGGCCGACTGGCACGTCGAAGAAGGCTATTCGGAGTATGTCTCTCTGAGTGCCCAGACTGATCATTCCGTCACACTTAGACCTACCAATAATACCGATGAAACCGTTAGTTTTTGCGCTGTTGCTGCTACTGCCGATGGACGTGAGGCCGCATGCTATCTGATCGTCAAACCCTCTCAGTTGCCACCACCTACATTCAAAAATACTCCTCGTATCGTGCTTAAAGGTAACGAGTTGCAGTTGTCCTACCATCTCAACTTACAAGGTCGTAGAGATGAATCGCTAATCACATGGAGTCGCAATGGCATACCAGTTGCTGTTTCCCATGTCGCTCCTCAGTTGAACTACCTTTTGACGGAGGCAGATCAGGGACAGCAGATTACTGCCACCATCATGCCAAAACACCAGCGTAGCAACTATGGGTCACCATATGTAGTCCGATACCAAGTCTCCAAAAAATATAAATGTCAACCTACGCGCACTCTTTCTACTGACTTTAGCAATTTTCCCTGTCAGTGGCAACCTGTTGTAAAGGCAGGCTATTGGACTGTTGACGGTAACAAACCTGCGGATACAGCATCATTTCCATGGGCTTTTGATGACCAAAAGCCAATGTGGGAATATGCACAAGGTTTCAATGGTGCCGTTGGAATGGGACTTTTGCAGGCTCAGCGGGGTGCTCGTCTGATGTATACACCCATGCCGCGCTCCTATGGAAAAATGTCGCTGGTTTTGGAGATCGATCCCACAAAGACGGCTGGGCAAGGCTTCGGCTCAGCTACAGGACAATACATGGATGTTTGTTTAAAGTTTGATACTCAGCGGTTGACGGGTTACGGCTTGCGCATTATCCGTACAACGAAGCATGCAAAGGCTGTCGACTTCTTGCTTGTTCGTTATGACGAAGGACGAGTGACACCGATTTCCGATCCCGTCAGTGCTACCTGCTACCGTACGGGTTGTAGGATTTTCATCGATTTCACCGATAATCAATTGTCAGCTTATGTCACAACAAAGACTCCACGTCCTGCTGATTCAACATTGCCCCATGAGGTGAGGCTGAAAGCAGATGTCTCCTCCAATCCGTTTGGCGGCATTCATCTCCAGCATACGGGTTCTTGTGGTGAGAGCACCACGATGCTTCACCAACTTTGTGTCAGCTGGTATTAGACAATGGGCAGTGAGATACCGTTGATTTTCTGGTAGACATCCAACGCATAGACGTCTGTCATACCAGCAATATAGTCGATGACAGCCATCAACCGAGTTTCCAGATTGGGTGCACTGATGTCGTATTGTGATGAGACGCGATCGATAAGTTGCTGTGAGTAGTAGCGTCCAGGGTGCATCACCGCCTCCGTCATCTGTTCCATCAATGTGGCCATAATCTTGTAACCAGACAACTCAACATCCAGTACTGGACGGCTCCGATAGATCCGTTCCATCGACAACTTGGCACATCGTTCGTAGGCGTGTCGCTGTCGTTCGTTGATGTGCTTGATGAGTGAGCCTTCATAAGTACCGTTTAGTATTTCGTCTTCGTGCTGTACGAAAGTTTTGACACACTCATTCTCTAGTTTGCCAATCACACAGGCACGCATGTATACCACTTTCTCATTGGGGTCTCGCAGTTCTTCGTCTGTGATGCGCTGAAGAATTTTATTCTGGTTTTCCTCGTCGAAGAAGCCCAATAGTAGCTCTTCTGTTTCCTGATAGGAGAGGATTTTCAGTTTGTGTGCATCCTCCAGATCCATGATTTCGTAGCAGATATCATCGGCAGCTTCCACCAGATAGACGAGTGGATGACGTGCATATTTTAACGGCTCGTCAATCTTGGATTTGCAAATAATACCCATTTCATCGGCAATTCGCTGGTAATATTCCTGTTCGGTTTGGAAGAAGCCGAACTTGCCTTTTCTGCCTGCAGCTGACGATGCATAGGGATATTTTACGATGCTGGCCAAAGTGGAGTAGGTCATCACGAACCCACCTGAACGACGTCCCTTGAATTGGTGCGTCAGTAGTCGGAAGGCATTGGCATTACCTTCGAAGTGTGTGATGTCGTCCCAGAACTCCGGTGAAACCTGTGATTTTAGTGTACTGCCAGGTCCTTCCGTAAAGAAGGTCTGTATAGCTTTTTCTCCACTATGTCCGAAGGGTGGATTGCCTAAGTCGTGAGCCAGACAGGCTGTAGAAACAATCTGGCCAATCTGTTCAAACATGCTTCCCTTTAGTTCTGGACGCTTCTCCTGCATGATGCGCTGAGCTACATCATTGCCTAGCGACATACCTACGCTGGCCACTTCCAACGAGTGTGTCAGTCGGTTATGTACGAAAATGCTTCCTGGCAGTGGGAATACCTGTGTTTTGTTCTGCAGTCTGCGGAACGGGGCTGAGAAAATCAGCCTATCATAGTCGCGTTTAAACTCTGTGCGGTCGTCGTGGCGTTCCGTGTGGCGGTGTTCCTGCCCCAGCCGTTTGTTTGATATCAGTTGTTTCCAATCCATCATAGTGTGTGCAAAGTTACAATAAGAATATCAAAAATCGTTCAAATATAGAAAAAAAAACTACAATGAACTTTTTTTCTTATTTTTGCATCAATATTTATAGGAAAGAAGGCCAAAAACTTATAATTTTGCAACCAAATCATTTAAGTGTAACCAGAAGTTCCTTGATGCCACACCTAAGGACTGTGTGAAGATTTGCGACATCAACCTGCGCCAGCAGTTCTTCTCGAAGGAGATCCTTGAAGGCTCGTTCAAACGTTGCAACATTTTGAAAATCAATGATGAAGAACTTGTTGTTGTGGCTCGTATGTTCGGCTATCAAGACTTAGACGATGCTAAGGTTTGTGAGCAGATGGTCAAGGACTACAACCTACAGATGCTCGTGCTCACCTGTGGCAGTAATGGCAGTCATGTGTTCACAGCGGACGGCAAGCACTCTTTCCAGGAAACCCCGAAGGTGAAGGTTGCTGATACCGTTGGTGCTGGCGACTCTTTCACTGGTTCTTTCTGTGCAGCCATTCTTAATGGTAAAGCTGTTGAGGAGGCTCACCGCATAGCCGTTGAGGTGTCAGCCTATGTCTGCACCCAGAATGGTGCCATGCCGAAGTATCCTGCTGAACTCGTTGCAAAAGTAAAGTAATTAATAGTTTTAAAAGTGCGAAGAGTGGGACTACCT
>JAEEGL010859352.1_pt1 | contig 12460 bp, 9 predicted proteins | sample 9134231 | NCBI WGS metagenome assembly JAEEGL01 (sample SAMN16246548, study PRJNA631951) | gut metagenome | biome: gut microbiome; feature: rumen; material: fiber-attached | host: Bos | place: Iran: Karaj | collected 2018-10 | reverse complement strand
TCCAGAGCTTCGTACTCCTGGTCCAGCACGGTGACCTCGTAGTCCCCGGAAGGATCGGTGTAGGCGATGTTAAGCGGCTTCTCCACGGAGACCAGCTGGTCCACATAGACCTGGATCTTCTGGGACCGCACGTCCTCTATTGTCAGATTGTCCGGACCCGCCACGACCACGTTGATGTAGTTCTGGCCGGCTCCCAGGTTTGCCACGCTGGCGGTCGCTGTAAAGTTGGACGCTGTGACGCCCGCGAGCTCGTTTCTGGGTGCCTTTATGGTGATGTCAACCGTGTAGTTGCCGTCTCCTGCAATGGTGAGTCCGTTGTTGTTCAGCACCTCCACTCCGGTGAGCTGAACTTCGATATCCCTGATATTCTGGGAAAGCGGGGGATTCACCACGTTGATGACGTAATACCAGAGGAAGCAGGCAACTATTATGGAAATGAAAATATCAATTATTCTCCGTCTTTCCATTGCTGTCCTTTCTGAGCATCCTCGCAAAGAAATCCTTGCTGCCCTCTTCGTTTTCGCTGTCCTTCAGGTAATGGCCCAGCAGGATCTTTTCCACTGTGCGCAGATCCAGGAAGCGGGAAAGCTTGCCGTCCTGCGCGATGGATATGATGCCGGTCTCCTCCGAAACGATCAGGACGATGGCGTCGGAGACTTCCGAGATACCGATGCCTGCCCTGTGGCGGGTGCCGAGATCCTTGCTGAGATTGGTGTTCTCCGTAAGCGGAAGCACGCAGCCGGCGGCATAAACGCGGTCTGCGCGGATGATGGCCGCTCCGTCATGCAGAGGAGAACCCTTATAGAAGATGTTCTCTATCAGCTGCTCGGAGAGCCTGGAATCTATGATGGTACCGGTCTCCGCGATATCCGAGAGAGCGGTATTCCTTTCGATAAGTATGAGCGCGCCTTCCTTGCGCTGCGAAAAATAGTCTATGGCTTTGACTATCTCTCCCACCATCTCCATGGAGCGTTCCTTGCTTACGGAGATCTGGCGGCCGAGTATCTTGCCGCGTCCGATGAAATCCAGGGCGCGCCTGAGCTCGGGCTGGAAAACGACGACAAGCGCGACAAGTCCTACGCTGAGGATCTTGGAAAGGATCCAGTTCGTAGCGTAGAAATGGAAGAAATCAGATACAAAAAACGCGGCGATGAACAGCAGGAGCCCCTTCGAAAGCTGTGCAGCCCTGGAATTGCGCATGTAACCCAGCAGCTTGTACACGAAAAAGCTCATGATGATTATATCCACCACGTCGCTGAATCCTATACTCGTCAGTATTGCGGGTATGTTTATGTTCATGTAAGCCCCTTTCCTTACAAAACATTTACGACAAGTGATAATATCATAAAACGGCCGAATCTGCAAGAAAAAACGGCGGACGTGCCGCCGTTTCTGTATGATTTATTAAATTGTACGCCGGATCGTTTTGTGAAATCCCGAACGTTATCTTAAGCTTTAGTTCTCTATATTCAACATGCCGTAGCTCTCGTCTTTTCTCTTGTAGACGACGCAGACATGATTCGTATCCTCATCTCTGAACACATAGAAGTTGTGGTTGAGCAGCTCCATCTGCACGATAGCCTCGTCCACAGGCATCGGTGTGATCCTGAAGCTCTTGGTCTTTACGACCTTCACCTCTTCCTCCTCCTCGGCAGCGGAAGCAGCATCGGGGATCTCGCTCAGGAGAACTTCCTTCTGATCCTTGTGCTTCTTTACCAGTCTGCTCTTGAATCTCGACATCTGGGAGGAAAGCTTGTCCACCACCTTGTCAAGGCAGAAAATCAAATCATTTCCGGTCTCCTCTGCGCGGAAGATGAGTCCGTCTGCGTTGATGGTAGCCTCCAGCTTGACCGTGTTGTTCTTCTCATTCTTGAGAACCACATAAGCCACGGTATCCTTTGCGAAATACTTGTCCAGCTTGCCGATCTTCTTTTCGATAGTCTGCAGCGTACGCTCTGCGGGATTCAGGCCTTTGCTTGTGATGTTAATTTTCATCTATGTAAACCTCCTTTCAGGTTATAAAACAGGTATTCTATTAATTTCACTTATATTCTAACACATTTTGCAGATAACTGCTATATTGTTATTATATAACTCACGCACAATTAGGCTCGCGATGTGATAGGTGACAGGTGCCGGAGTTTACGGAAGAGAAGTGACTCCTACTCCTCCGGCTGCGCGTGCCAGCCCGAACTTCCAGCAAAACACAGGATCTCCACGCTTTTTGCGCCGCACGATTTGAGCAGTCTGGCGCAGGCGTCCGCGGTGCTTCCTGTGGTGACGACATCGTCAACCAGTACAAGGTCCTTTCCGCAGATCCAGTCCAGATACTTGGGAGATACCGCAAAGCTGCCATCGAGCAGGCTCCGCCTTCTGGACAGACCGTCCGAAAGGCGCATGGAAGCGGTCTTCTGGGTCTTGATCAGAAACCCGGGGATGTGGGGGATCCCAGAGGTCCGTGATGCATACTTTGCAAGGAGTTCCGCCTGATTGAAGCCTCGCCTGGCGAGCTTTTCCCTGTGCATGGGAACGGCAATAAGAGCATCGGGACGGTATTCTGCACCCCGCTCAGTCCCGGCTTCTTCCGGCAGGCCGTCCTCCATTGCCATCACCAGCCGGTCACCCATCAGGCGCCCAATGGACCTGGCAACATAGGGATTGCCGGAAAGCTTGAACCTGTGCATTATCCGCCTTGGCAGAAAGCCGTAAACGCAGCACATAAAAACGCCGTCAAAGGCAAACTGGTCCATATCCCGCTTGAAAGGATTGTCTGTCTTCCAGTTTATCCTTGACGCGCAAACATCGCAGATCCCGTGGATACGGCTGTTTTCCATGGAATCTCCGCAGCAGAGGCAATAGATATTCTGCGGATAGAGCCAGTCGAGGACGCTGTCCGCAGCGCTTATGATCTTTTCTTTATATTCAGCCATAGCATTCTCCTATGGCCCGCCGTTTTTATGTGCAGATCCCTTACAGGGGACTATGCAATGCTCCACACGTAAATTATGATCCCCAGACTGACGGCCACAAGGACCGCGCCCATCACGATGTTGGTTTTTGATTCTCCGGGTTCGAGGAACACATTGGGATCCCTGGGGTTGTACTTCAGAGGAACCTTCTGACCGATATCATACCTTTTGCTTGAAGAACTCATAGAGCTTTCTTTTTCGTAGGTGACCCCGCCCACAGTGTACTGATACACAGGGCAGTATGTAATGGTGGGATCGCCATCGTCGTCTGTGCCTTCTTTTTCAATTATATCCACAACGATAGAAGTCACACTTTTTATGCAGCCTTTTTGCAGCTGTATACTGGCCGCGAGCATCAGCGCCCCGACAATAAAAAATACCGAGCAGCAGAACGTCGTAAATATCGCGGAAAAAATATCCATCATGCGCCTCCTTTGCCATACGCCCTTTATATATCCATTGTACCATAAAATCCGGCAGAGCAAGACATTTTTATATCAGCGGACCCCGGCGCAGCAATCTAGTACGGATCCAGCTCCTCCTGAGCCATGAATTCCAGGTCTGAAACATCGCTTTCCGCAGTCGCAAAGGCCCCGGATTCCACCTCCATATCGAAATCCCATAATGCGCGGAGCCTAAGCGCCAGCCCTGAGTTCCGGGAAGAGCCCCGGTTATTGTCGACCATCGCATTGCATACCCGTTTTGAGCCCACCAGTACGACAGCGGTCCTCGCACGCGTCAGTGCTGTATATAAAAGGTTGCGTGTCGTCAGCACGCCAAGGAAGCGGACCACAGGGATCACGACCACCGGAAATTCGCAGCCCTGGCTCTTGTGCACGGTAAGCGCGTAAGCCAGTTCGAGCTCGTCCATGTTGGAATAATCGTATTTCACCAGTCTTTCATCGTCGAAAAGCACGGTCAGAGTGCCGTTTTCCCTGTCGACGCTGTGCACGATCCCTATATCGCCGTTGAAAACTCCCGTGCCGAAGCTGAAGTCCCTGATATTGCGCCACTCCAGCATGTAGTCGTTTTTAGTCTGGATCAGCTTGTCGCCAAGCCTGAAACTGCGGTCCATAAAGGTGATCTGAGGCTTTATGGGGTTGTCAGGGTTCAGTATCTCCTGAAGCCGTTTATTGAGGGTGACCGTCCCCAGCGGATCCTTTTTAGTCGGAGCCAGCACCTGTATATCCGAAAGCGGATCCAGCCCCTGGAAATACGAAGGCAGGCGGGTGCTGCACAGATCGCAGATAAGGTCCGTTATCTCCTGCGGGTCCTCCCTTTCCATAAAGAAAAAGTCCGAGCTGCGGTCCCCGTAGGACGGGTATTCTCCGCGGTTTATGGCATGTGCGTTGACAATGATCGCGCTCTCTGCCGCCTGGCGGAAGATCTCAGTCAGCTTTACGACTTCGACGGTCTCGCTGGCGATGATGTCGCCCAGGACGTTGCCCGGTCCAACCGACGGAAGCTGATCCGCGTCGCCCACAAGGACCAGCCTGGTGCCGATCCGCACCGCGTCCAGCAGCGCGTCCATCAGCTGAATATCCACCATGGACATCTCGTCCACGATTATGCAGTCCAGATCCAGAAGATTTTCGCGGTTCTTGCCGAAGTACATCCGCGCGTCCCCGGGGTTATACTGGGCCTCCAGGAGGCGGTGGATCGTGGAAGCGTCGCGTCCGGAAGCCTGGCTCATACGCTTTGCGGCGCGTCCGGTGGGCGCCGCAAGGGCAGAATTTACCGCTGCATCGTCCAGAATATCGAGTATTGTATTGATTATCGTAGTTTTTCCGGTGCCGGGACCGCCTGTAATGACCGAAACGCCGTTCGTAATGGCCATCAGCACCGCGTTTTTCTGCTTTTCCGACAGTTTTATGCCGCTTTTTGCCTCGCTGAGCTCAATTATCCGCTCAGCGTTGCCGCTTATATGCGTAAGACCTGCCTGGCAAAGCGCATAAAGCTTGGATGCGACCCGCCTTTCGGCTTCGTAGATACGCCTGAGCATTATGACCCGCTGGCCGCCAAGGTTCTCCTTTATGAGCTCCGCGTCCATCACAAGGTCGAACACCCCGTCCAGAACGGCGCTGCGGCTCACATCCAGCAGGCGGGCCAGCTCCTCCGCAAACTCGTCCTCCGGTATAAAAGTGCTGCCTCCGTCCATCAGGCGCTCAAGGTAGTACAGGATGCCGTAGCGGATGCGGGTGGGATGCTCTGTTGAGATGCCGAGCTGCATGGCGATCTTGTCCGACCGCGCAAAACCGATGCCGTCCACATCCTCTATCAGCACGTAGGGGTTGGCCTTGACCGTCTCGGCGGCTGATGTCCCGTAGATCTCGTACAGCTTCAGGCACATGTGCGGGCTGAGGCCGAAAGGCGACAGCTCCAGGACGGTATCTGCGTAGCCCTTGTGAGCCATGTATCCGTCCACGATGGCCTTCTGCTTGGCCTTCCCGACGCCCGGGACCTGAAGCAGCCGGTCAGGCTCCTCGGATATGACCCTGAGCGTATCCGTTCCGAATACGCGGACCACAGCCTCCGCAAGACTCGGTCCTACGCCCTTTATGACGCCGCTGGAAAGAAAAGCAGCCATCGAGTCCGCGCTGTCGGGCGCCATCTCAGAAAAGCTGCTGAAGGCGAACTGGGGACCGTATTTCGGGTGATTCCGCCATTCGCCCTCGAGCTGAAACCGCCGCCCTTTTGCGGCAAGGGGAAGCTGGCCAGCCGCGGTGATGACGCCCTCCCTGGTGGAGAACGCCATGACGCAGTAGCCGTTGGATTCGTTCTGAAATATTATCCTGTCAACAGATCCTTCGATTGCTTCCTTCATTTCTAATGGCAGATCCCGGCGGATCCGCCGGGATATTTATTTCTTAAACGTGGGTTTATAAAGCATGCGCGCATCCAGCGTACGGACGCGTTCGGAGAAGCTGCCCGGCTCCACGTTGGACAGGGCCTCCTCGAAATCGAACATTTTTGCGTCCACCATATCGAGATAGTGGAGCAGTTCAGCTTCCGGAAATACCGGTTTTACGGGGCTTCCGAACTCCGGCTCGTAGTGATGGGACAGTATCATGTGCTCCAGCATGATCTTCTTTTCGTCGTCCAGCCCCACTTCTCTCGCCATCAGCTCCACAGCCTTTACACCCTGCGCTATATGGCCGAGCATCTTGCCCTCGAAGCTGTACCCCGGGGATACGCCGAACTCGGTGGACTCTATCTCGTTCAGCTTTTCCATGTCATGCAGGATGACTCCGCATACCACCCAGTCGCGGTCCAGGTTGGTGTAGACCTCGCACGCGCGGATGCCCATCATGAGCATGCGCTTAATGTGGTAAAGCAAGCCGGACATCTCCGCGTGATGGTTCCTCATTGCGGCGGGATAGTAGAGAAGGCGTTCCCTGTTGTCCCTCAGGAACTTGAGCGCCATATTTCTGAGGCCTTCGTCCCCTATCGTATTAGCGCGGTTAAGGACCCAGTTGTACATGTCCTCCCCTTTTTCGGGCGCAGCCTTTACGTAGTCGCTAATGTCGATATCGTCCTCTTCCGGGTTGTATTTGCGGATAAGTCCGACGCGGAGCTGTTTGGTGCCGTTCCATTCGTTGACCGTCGCGCGGACCTTCACAAGGTCCCCCTCCTTGATCTTGGAAAGACTGGCTTCCTCTTTGGGGCTTATGTCCCACTTCTTGCCGTTGATCTCTCCGGTGGAGTCTCCCAGGGTCAGATCCAGGTAGCCCTTGCCCTTGGAATCCAGGCGCAGCGCTATGGAACGGACCATGTAATAGTTATCGAAACTGCCCTCCGCGGGCAGATTGTTTATGTAAATTTCCTTGCTCAATTCAGTCTCCTCTGCAGATGCGGGGTGATGCGGTTTTTCCGGAATATATTATCATATTTTTGAGATTTTTGCACGGTTTTGGGCTATACTAATTGTAAAAGAAATCAGGAGGCCGCACCATGAAAAAGACAACGATCGCCGCCGCAAGCCCCAGGCTTGTACTTATGAACCCGATGGAAAACGCCAGAAGGCAGATAGAATGCGCACGCAAAGCCGCCGAGAACGGCGCCGCGCTGATACTTTTCCCCAGGAAGAGCATCTGCGGAGCCACCGCAAGCCCGCTTTGCGGAGATTTCCTGCAGAGAAAGGAAGACGAAGCGCTTAACTGGATGACGGAACAGACTGAAAAGGACCCTCTGCTCGAAAATATCTACATTTTTACGGGCGGAAAGCGCCAGGAGGCCGATCTAGTATGCATCTACCGCGGCCAGCTGCTGGACCCTGTGGATTTCGACTGCATTTTCTACGCTGACAGCACGCCCGCACTTGCAGGCAATAAGGCGAAACGCAGGGAACAGATGCTGGAGAAGAGCCTGGAATACACGGATCCCGTCGTCTACGCCAACGCGAACATGGGTGAATCCACCGCGGACGGTGTTTATGACGGTTACTGTGTGATCGCCCAGTGCGGCAGGGTGATGGCTGAAAGCGCCCAGTTCGAACAGAACACCATAGTCTACGCGGAGATCGACGAGCCCGAAACGCAGGAGGATACCGCGGAGCTCTGGAAAAGGCAAGACGAAAGCATCGCGGAATCCCTGGAGAGTTGGGTGTTCGATGCCGATACAGGCGCATCTTCCGCTGATGATGACGATTTCGAGGACCCATCCGATGATGAACCCCTCGTCCGCAATCCCTGGCTGCCTGCGGATCCCTCAGAGCTTAAGGAATTCTGCAAAGAAGCCATAGATATACAGGCTGCAGGCCTTGCCGAGAGGCTCACAAGGAGCCACAGCCAGCGCTTTATAATAGGCGTCAGCGGCGGTTCAGACTCGACTCTGACGCTCCTGGCAAGCACAAAAGCGCTGGAAAAGCTTGGAAAAGGACCTGAAAACATAATCGCAGTCACCATGCCGGGATTCGGAAGCAGCGCCCGCACGCGCACGAACGCGGATATCATATCTGAGACCCTCGGCTGCACGCACTACGATATTTCGATCGTTCCAGCAGTTGAGCAGCATTTCAGCGATATCGGTCAGGATCCCACGAACTACGATGCCTGCTACGAAAACTCTCAGGCGAGGGAGCGCACGCAGATCCTGATGGATCTGGCAAACATGCACAGCGGGCTGGTCGTTGGCACCGGCGACATGTCGGAACTGGCGCTCGGCTGGTGCACGTACAACGGGGACCACATGTCCATGTACTGCGCAAACGGCGGACTCACCAAGACCGCGGTCAGAGCCTGCATAGCGTATGCAAAGGACGAGATACTCGCAGGAAACTGGCCTCTTCCGGACATAAAGACGGCGGAAAAGATCGAAAACACAAGAGGAATGGGAGCGGATGCCGCGGATCAGCTGGATGCATCCCTGGAAAAGGGCGCCAGAGCTGAGCTTGCGGAGGCGCTCCAGGACATTCTGGACACCCCGATCTCCCCGGAACTGCTTCCGACCGACGAAAACGGCCAGATAGCGCAGGTAACTGAGGACAAGATCGGCCCATACGAGCTCCACGACTTCTACCTGTATCACTTCATGTCAGGCAAGGCGCCATCGGAGATCCTCGAAGCAGCTGAGGAGGTGTTCTGCAAGCCCGCAGGTGGCGACACGACCGGCTCGGACTTCGTTTACGACAAAGAAACCGTTAAAAAGTGGCTCAGGACCTTCATCTGGAGATTCTTCAGCCAGCAGTTCAAACGCAGCTGCATGCCGGAAGGACCGCAGATCCTGAAATACAGCCTGTCCCCAAGAGGCGGACTCATCTTCCCCTCGGATTCGGATCCAGGCGCATTTTTAGAAGAACTGGAATAGCGCTGATAACGTCTGAGAGAAAGGATTCTCAGGAATAAAACCTGTCGCTTCACGAGAACAGTATTGGTGCAATAATTAAGCCGGAGAGAAAAGATTCTCAGGTATAACCCGAAAGAAAGTCCTTCTGAGCACAAAATCAAAAGCCCCTTGCGGGGGCTTTTTTTGTTGAAAACACTTTGTGTGGCTGATAGACAGATTTGACAGGTTTTTGCCAACAAATACAGGGTTATTTCTGACATAGTGTGGCAAGGCGATAAAATTACATTCTTTTTGACAACAACTTGAAGAAATGCAGACGCAAACAAATACATAAGGCATCACAGATACACTATTCAGCATCGCAGCGTCAATATAATTCATTGCATAATTATCTTTCTTATCATATTATTAACAAATATTGGTTGACTATTTCATCTCAATATATTAAAATATTTGCAATTCTAACTTTTATGCTTCAGCAGGCAAGACATCCAAAAGGGAGAGTTCTATATGAATACAAAAAATCTCATCAGAGAATTGTTGGCAGAAACAGAAAAACAAATCAAAGCTGCCACACTTGAGATGAAACGGGCTCCCAGGGGAAGACTTAGTATCTGCAAGCAGGGCGATGGGATACGATTTATAAAGGAAATTTATCAAAACAACAGGCGGATAAGAAAAGGCATCGGAAAAGATCCGGATATGGTTTACAGGCTCGCGCATAAAGCTTATATGGAAGAATACATCCGCAGACTGAGGATCAACCAAGACTGTCTGGCATCTGCCGCCGGACAGCTTCTGGATATGGACGCGCAGACAATTTTAGGGCAGATCCCCCAAAACTATTCTTTTCTGGATCCGGTATATATCATGTATCCGCAGCTTCGGAACAAGGACATCCTGTATCCCTGTCCGTCGCGAAACACCGGCCCTGTCCAGCTGAAAACAGATATCGGGGACCTCAGCCCTTTTGAGTGGGCATGCATGCCATACTGCGAAAACACTTCTCATCTGGAGCACAAGATACACATTACATCAAAAGGGTTCAAAGCCCGGTCAAAATCTGAAGTATCACTGCTGGAAAACTGTGAAAACAGAAGCCTGTTCTATCATTATGATGAGACGTTTTTAATCGGGCGGGAGTGGATATCCCCGGATATCATCATGGCGCGTCCGGACGGAAAACTGATAATTCATGAACATTTAGGGCTTGATGACCTGAAATACAATGAGCGGAACCGCCGCAAGCTGATGCTTTACGAATCTGCCGGATTCCGGCAGGGGCGAAACCTAATTCTGACTTTCGATGATGAAAACGGTGCTCTGGATATGAAACTGGTAAATGCGCTGCTTGATCATTATATGGTATAGGCTGCGGCCGCTTGAAGATCATACTGCCCAAACCGCTGAAGACTGTCAGATCTACAGACGCCAGGTGAAAATCAAGCCGTGCGCTTCAGTGCGTTTATGATGTCCCGCACAAGAGGTACGAAGGTGATCATGCATACAGCATCCGTGTTGATACAAAGTTAGTGCGCCCCTTGCTGCGATCGCTGCAGTATTGTCTGCTGATATGGAACGGCAAGACCGAAGGTGCCGGATGTAAACGCAGTGTACTTACTGCGGAGCGCTTTTTACAGGAACTGGAAGAGGAACAGCAAGACCCTTTTGCTTTATCGTTTGCAGCAACCCTGTAAAACAGCATAAAACAGCCCTGAACACATATATTGCTCAGGGCTGTTTCGTTTAACTATTTAACTACCTGACCGTAGAACAGCAGTTCGGGGTCCTCCGAGGATGTGATCAGAGCGAAGCTGAACGGTCTGTCCGCTGTAAATTCCTTCGGTTCTTCCGGTCTGGGCATTGCGGATGTTGCGCGGACCATTATAGCGGTCACCGCCGCGGCCTCGATCCCGTCTTCGTCCAGCTTTATCTTCGACTTCTGGATGATGTCCGAAATGAACCAGTCCGCGCCTTCGCACATGGCGGAGAAATCTGCGCTTCCGTCCTGTCTGAATGGCAGATCGGCGCCCCTTGCAGCCAGGAATTCTACGAATTCCTGATGTTCGAAGGATGTTTCAACCTCGAACTTCGGGAGTTTTACTATGACGTCACAGTATTCTGCCTGATCCATTTTGCCGGTCAGCCCGTCAGTGCTTCCGAGGACAAAAACCGCTCTGATATCGCCGTTCATGGGCATGATCACGAGCTGGGTCTCGCCGTCTTCGTAGTAAGCGAGCTTCTGTTTCTGTTTCATAAAGTCCTTCTGGACAACGCTGCCGTCCAGGCAGGTGAAGTCTCCGGGCTGGGTAAAGCCTTCATTGAAACGGGTGAGCCAGCTCGTGCGCAGGTACAGCGCATTTACAAGTACCGATGTCTCCTCGGAAAGATCGTCCGCGATGACGGGGATCATTCCGTGAGTCTTCTCATCGCACCAGCCGTTGACCTTTTCCGTGATGCTTCCGCTGTCCGCCTCCTGTGCCTCCGCGCTGTAATTTTCAGCCACGTAGGACTTGTAGAAATCCTTCATCTTCCCGGGCTTATCCGAGTTGTGCCACACGGAATTCGCTATCTCAAAAGCCCCATCCGGTCCCTTCGCATCCGGGCTCATGTACTGCTTGTTGCGCTCAAAATCCTGTTTATCCGCTTCGAGACGCTCCGCGAAAAGCTTTATCGACCCGTTCAGAGAAGCGTACCAGGAGTTCATCTCCTCCACGCTGTCAAAGCCGGAAGCATTGAGAAGCTGCTGCTTCGTCTCCCCTTCCGCGCCGGATACCGCCAGCGCCAGCGCCGCCCTGAAGGATGCCGGAGAAAGCATGTAATTTTCCTGCCTGAACCCTTCCGCGTCTATGAAATTTACGAGATCCGTCTCGAACTGTCCGAATCCGAGATCTGTCTTAAGTTTGCTGTCCGCACCGTCTGCGGTCAAATATGCTGCTGTCATCTGTATTTCCTGTGCTGGGCTGTCCGCCGGCTTTTCAACCGATAAAGCTCCGTTTGCAGCCTCAGTATCCGGAGCCTCCCGGCTATCGTTGTCCGCAGCTGATTCCGCAGGGGTATTAACTGCGCTCACCTTGGACTCCTGCACCAGATCGTCCTCAGCCTCTGCGGTTTCATCAGGCTCCGCCTGCATCTGCTCTGCCACAGCGGGAGCTTCCGCCGCCATTGGCGCCGGAGCATCATTGGAAAACTGCACATTTTTGGAGCTCCCCATCCTGGGGATCCCGCCCCTCAGTGCAAAACCGACGCCAAGCGCCACACAGAGACATGCCGCAAGAACCCGCATAGCCTTTGCGCTGCCAAAACCAGCCAGTCCGGATCTGCCGGACTCCCCCTGCCGTCCGGATTTTGACGAAGCAATGCCAGCGGCCTTGGAGGCCGAAGCGGCATCTGAGGATCCAGCTGCAGCCGGAGCAGCTCCGCCAGCAACTTCCTCCGTTTTCCTGAACTCCCCGGAATCCCTTAAAGCCGCAAGCCTTATGGGGTGCGCGTCCAGGATCATATCATCATCGATCTCCCCGAGACCGTCCAGGATCCTTCCAGCAGCTTCCCTTGCCGTCCCCGGATCCATTGCAGTCTCCTTTTTATCAACATCCCGCATCATATCCCGTAACCCTCTTGTTCCAAAATCTCCCTGAGCCTGTTCCTCGTCCTGTGGAGCAGCATCTTTACCTTGCTCTCCGAAAAGCCCTGATTTTCCGCTATTT
>JAEEGL010180461.1_pt1 | contig 12460 bp, 9 predicted proteins | sample 9134231 | NCBI WGS metagenome assembly JAEEGL01 (sample SAMN16246548, study PRJNA631951) | gut metagenome | biome: gut microbiome; feature: rumen; material: fiber-attached | host: Bos | place: Iran: Karaj | collected 2018-10 | reverse complement strand
TCGGCCAGAATATAACCGATCCGGGGGCTGTATACGCCGTCTGTGTTATGGATTTTCCAAAGTTCTATGGCCTTGTCTGCTTCGCCCAGCCCCAGATACGTCTCCGCGATCCTCCCGCAGATCGTATGCTCGCTGATCTGCGGATCTTCGTTCTGCGGCAGCAGCAGACGGGATTGCTCCAGAAGCTCCAGCGCGCGGCGAAACAGGGCCTTGTCTCCGCTGTCAAACCCGAACGCCCGGTACAGCGCGGCGCTCTCGGTGACAATCCGGAAGGAGTTCGGATACTTCCCCAGTGCCTTTTCCGCCTCCGCAAGTCCGTTCCGATCCTTGTTGCGGCGGTATTCCTGTAAACGCTTTACCGTCGCTTCAAGGCGGTTATCCTTTACTTCATAGCCGAGCAGTACGTCCACAGAGGTGTCGAAAAAGTCAGCCATCTGAATGATCAGCTCCAGCTCCGGTATCGACAGCTTTGCCTCCCACTTATATACCGCGCCTGCCGTCACCCCTAAGGCCTCGGAAAGCTGCTCCTGCGTCAGCGACCGTTCTTTGCGGAAAGCGCGGATGTTTTCTGCCAGCATCATCTTCATACGCCCGCCTCCTTTGCGTTTCTGCAGCTGATTATACTGCTTCGAAGGCGGAAAGGGAACAGACCGGACGTATCAATAAGATGTTATTTTCCATACCGCCAGTAAGAGTTTTGTGGATATGGAATGGCTCGTGCGCGGAAATGGCAAAACAGCAGGCGCTCCGAAGAGCACCTGCTGTTATCCTGTCCCTGCGCCGGCAGCGGCTTTCGCCCGTGACCGGATTGCTTTCTATTCATAGACTCTGCTTTTCCTTCACACCTTCGCAAGCAGGCGCGCCTTTTCCTCCTGCGCATGTTTCAGCCCGGTATCTTCGGTGAAGCCCCACTCGTTTTCCAGAAGATCGATGATCCGGTCATAGGTTTCCGCTGCCTTTCGGTAATCGCCTGTGATCTCGCAGATGTCCGCGATGGCCATCAGTTCATCTGAGAACCGGGGGCGTCTGCTCTGGGCTTCAAAGGAACGCTCATAGAGTCCGATCGCTTTCTGATAGTCGCTTTTTTTCGCGTAATACTGCGCGGCTTCAAAGAGGCAGGCAAAATCTTCCGGACAGGCTGCCACCAGGTCCTCCATGATCCTGTCCGCCGTTTTTTCGTCAAAGCGGGCGAGGGCAATATTTGCGCGGTAAACCTGGACCATGACAGGCCTTGCATCCGGAAGCCGGCCCGCCCGCTCCAGGTACGCCTCTGCCTCATCCGCGCGGTGATCTGCAAGAAGATTGTCCAGCAGATACAGGTACGGCAGACGGACTTCAGGATTGTCTTCGACGATGCCGCGCCAGAATTCAATGGCCTTCGTGTGATTGGCAATGTTCCAGTCCCAGACCGCATGGCCTTCCGCCCGGTCCAGGACCCACTGGCAGTCCTTTACGCCAGGGGCCGTCCGGATGGCGTCTTTGGCGTACCCGGCCGCTTTCTTCGCACAGGCATTCATACGATGCCAGTACAGGTAGGCGATGAGGCTGGTTGCCCGCTGCCTGTTCTGTTCGTCGTCAAGCTGCGTCTTCAGGAAATCCTCATATTCCCGGAAAAGATCCTGGGGGAGTTCCTCTGTGATATCCAGGCTGTTTTCGATCCTGTTCAGGCGCTGCTCGCTTGTCAGGTCAAACAGGTCGTCAATGCTGACACCGAATACCTCTGCCAGAAGGGGAAGTGTGGTGATATCCGGCATTGCGACCGCATTTTCCCATTTGGAAACCGACTGCGCCCCGATCCCGAGCTTCCCGGCCAGCTGTTCCTGTGTAAGCCCGGCCTTGAAACGGAGCTGTCGGATCTTCTTTCCAAGTTCCATATGCTGTTTCCTCCTAAGTGCATTTGTATGGATCCTTACAGGCCTTATTGTACGGGACGGATGCTGTAAATACAATAACGCAGATTTCGAGTTTGGTCGCCTGCCGGTGGAGTTGAAAACAAAAAGTCCTTCACTGCTTGGCTGCAGAAAAGGACTTTCATTATATGGATCATACCGGCGCCGCCTGAAAAGCTGTCTTTCAGGCATGTAAGGCAATACGATACTGTCTCTGTAATGAGTTTACCGGAGAATCCTAAGCGGATGAGTTTCAGTTATTCCCACTCGATGGTAGCTACGGGTTTGGGGGAGAGATCGTAGAGGACGCGGTTCACGCCCCTGACCTCGCTGAGGATGCGGTCTGTGATGTGGCCGAGCAGTGCATAGGGGATCTGCTCGATGCTTGCACTGGTCGCGTCTATGCTGTTGACGGCACGGATCACAACAGGCCACTCGAAGGTGCGTTTGTTGTCCTTGATGCCGGTGGATTTGAAGTCGGGAACGATCGTGAAGTACTGCCAGACTCTGCCTTCCAGTCCGTTTTTCGCAAATTCCTCGCGGAGGATGGCATCGGATTCACGCACAGCCTCCAGACGGTCGCGGGTGATGGCGCCTACGCAGCGAACACCGAGACCGGGGCCGGGGAAGGGTTGGCGGTATACCATGCTGTCCGGAAGGCCGAGCGCCTTTCCGACCACGCGGACTTCATCCTTGTAAAGGAACTTGACCGGTTCGACCAGCTCGAACTGAAGGTTTTCGGGAAGGCCGCCGACATTGTGATGTGCTTTGACCCCGTCGGATTCAAGAATGTCCGGATAAATCGTGCCCTGTCCGAGGAAACGGATACCCTCCAGCTTGGAGGCTTCTTCCGCAAAAACATCGATAAATTCCTTGCCGATGATCTTGCGCTTCTGCTCCGGGTCGGAAACACCGGCCAGCTTATCCAGGAAGCGGTCCACCGCGTCGACGTAGATGAGATTCGCACTCATCTGGTTGCGGAAGACTTCGACCACCTGCTCGGGTTCTCCCTTCCGGAGAAGGCCGTGGTTTACGTGCACACAGGTGAGCTGATCGCCGACCGCCTTGATCAGGAGCGCGGCTACGACGGAAGAGTCAACCCCTCCGGAAAGAGCCAGAAGGACTTTATCTTTTCCAATCTGGGCCTGAAGGGAAGCGATCTGCTCTTCGATGAACGCTTCTGCAAGTTCAGGAGTGTTGATACGGGCCATGCTTGCGGGTCTGAGGTTATCTGCCATGGTTATTTCCTCCCTTTTTCTTATGCGAAACATTATAGCTTTGTCTTTTTTTCATTGCAACTGCGGGCTTTCAATGAAATCGATTTTCATGAAAAACAACAAAGCGGGGCCGGTCAGGTCCCGCTTTGTTGGTCTTATTTTCTTCTCCACATCGTCGGCATGACCAGTACGAGGAGCGGATAGATCTCCAGTCTGCCGAGAAGCATGGCGATAGAAAGGACGATTTTTGAAAAATATGAGAAGATGGCGAAATTTCCCGAAGGACCGACCAGGGACAGTCCCGGCCCGATGTTCGACAGACAGGAGACCGCAGCGGTAAAATTGGTCGTAACGTCGTACCCGTCCACGGAAACACACAAGGTGGCGAGCATCAGGAAGGTCATATACAGGGCGAAAAATGTATAGCTTGCCCGTATGGTGCCGACATCCACCCGAGTCCTGTCGAGCCGGATCACCGAAACGCTGCGGGGAAAGATCATCTGCGCCACATCGGCGAACGCGGCCTTGAAGATGATGATCAGACGGGAAACCTTCAGTCCGCCGCCGGTGCTGCCGGCGCAGCCTCCGATGAACATCAGGAGGACAAGGAGCCACTGGGAAAAGACCGGCCACTTCGTGAAATCGGCGTTTCCGAAGCCTGTGGTGCTGATCACCGTAGCCACATTGAAGTAGGAATACCGCAGTGCGTTGAAAAAGCTGCCGTAGATGCGGGTAATGGACAAGGCAAGGGCAACGACCGCTCCGCACACGATGAGCAGATAGGTGCGGAGCTCTTCACTGCCGAATGCGGTGCGGAACTTTCCGATCAGGATCAGGAAGTAGATGTTGAAGTTCACGCCGAAGAGCAGCATGAAGGTCGCGACCACGACATCGATATACACGCTGTTGAAAGCGCCGATGGAAGCTGCTCTTGTGGAAAAACCGCCGGTGCCCGCAGTCGCGAACGAATGCAGGAGAGCATCATAAAAGCTCATGCCGCCCAGAAGGAGCAGGATCGTTTCCAGGATCGTAAGCCCCAGATAGATGAGATAAAGGATCATGGCAGTCTTGCGTGCCTTGGGGACAAGCTTTCCGACGGTGGGACCGGGAACCTCCGCGCGCATGATATGCATGGAATGGTTGCCGCTCATGGGCATCACGGCCATGATGAACACCAGCATTCCCATGCCGCCGATCCAATGAGTGAAGGACCGCCAGAAAAGGCCGCTGCGGGAGAGACCTTCGATATCATTCAGAATGGAGGCGCCGGTTGTGGTGAAGCCGGAGACCGTTTCAAACACGGCGTCAATATAATTCGGGATGTCCCCGCAGAGGACAAAGGGCAGCGCGCCAAGAAGCGACATGAGGATCCAGCCCACTCCGACGATGGCGAACCCGTCCCGGGCATACAGATCCTGCTTTTTCGGCCGGATCAGCAGCATGATCACACCGAGTATCGCGGTCAGGAGCGACGTGATAAGAAAATTAAGGATGTTCTCACGGAAAAAGATGCCTGCGAGCAACGGAAGGAGCATCAGTACGGCGATGATCAGCAGGACATAGCCGAGAACATGAATGATCATCCTGTAGTTCATCCGGCAACTTCCTTCAGGGCAGCATCAAGGACCTTCACTTTGCCTGCGTCCGTGATGAGGATCACGTGGTCTCCCGGCTGGATCACGGAGGAGCCGTTGGGAATGATCGTCCTGGATTCGTGGATGATGGCTCCGATGATCACATCTTCCCGGAGAGGAAGCTCCTTCAGGGGGATCCCGATGCATTTGGAATCTTCATTTACATGGAATTCCAGCGCCTCGACCTTTCCGCCGGCGAGGCGGTACAGCGTCTCCATGCTGCTATCCTTGGAATTGTCCATGGCGCGGACGTAGCGGGCAATCTGCTGAGAAATGACATCCTTGGGGGTGACGATGCTTTCCAGCATGGAATCATCGATGATCTGTGAATAATGATCGCGGTTCACCTTCGTGACGATCTTCTCCACCCCGCAGCTCTTCGCATAGAGGGAAGTGATGATATTGTCTCCGTCGTCTCCGGTGAGGGCGACAAAACCGCCAACCGTTCCGATGTTCTCTTCCAGAAGGACATCGTTGCTGGTCCCGTCACCGCAGATGATATGGGCGCCCGGAAGCAGATCGCAGAGAACTTCGCAGCGTTCCCGGTCCATCTCGATCACCGAGACATCGATCCCGGCCTCCAGCAGAAGCGTGGAAAGGTAGACGGAAATCCGTCCGCCGCCCATGATGATGGCGTCCTTGATTGGCTTTTTGTACTCCCCTGCCGAGACGAAGAATTTCCGCATTTCTCTGGAGGAACCCGTGATGCTCAGGACATCGCCGCCCTTCAGCGTGAAATCGCCGCGGGGGATGAAAACGTTCCCGTCCCGGTCGACAACACCGATCAGGACCTTGGCTTTAGAGATTTTTTCCAGATCCTTCAGCTGGATCCCGTCCAGCTTCCCGCCTTCACGGACACGGTGGTCGACAAGCTCCGCATTGCTCTTGGAGAAGGTTTCGACGCGGGCGGCGCTCGGAAAACGCAGGATCCTGGAGATCTCCTTCGCACATTCGAACTCCGGGTTGATGATCACGGAGAGACCGAAGGCCTCCCGGAGAAAATCGCTCTGCCGGAGAAACTGCGGATCACGGATCCGCGCGATGACGTCCCTGGTCCCCAGTTTCCTCGCGGAGATACCGCAGACCATGTTGACCTCGTCTTTTTCGGTGGCTGCGATAAGCAGATCCGCTGTGGCGGCACCTGCTTCGATCAGCGTATCGGAGTTGACCGCACTGCCTTCCACGCAGATGACGTCGCAGGTATTCGAAATGTGGTAGATCGTTTCGGGTTTCTGCTCGATGACCGTGATATCATGTCCTTCTTCAGAGAGGATCCTGGTCAGCGTCGACCCGATCCTGCCTGCCCCGGCAATGATGATCTTCATGATTCGCCTCCCGTAAGATAACGACTGGAAAAATGATTTAATAATTATACCATAAGAAACCTGCGATGTACAGGCAGAACCGGATTGAAACCTGTCGGGGGATATGGTAGAATACACGCCGCAAAGTGAGGGTGAGACATGTTCAGCGGTTTTTGCAAAGAGACATCGGAATTTCTCTGGGAACTGTCCTTCAACAACGAGAGGCCGTGGTTCCTGGAGCATAAGCAGATATTCGAAAAGGTCCTGAACGAGCCGTTCAAAGCACTGGCAGCGGAAACGCATACGCTGCTGTGTGAAAAATACCCGGATGACCCCTTCCGCCTCCATGCGGCCAGGATCTACCGGGATGCGAGACGTCTCTACGGACGGGGGCCGTACAAGGAGAACTTGTGGTTCACCATCTGGGAGGAGCCGTCCGATGACATGGGCGGACCGGTTTTCTGGTTTGAGATCAACGCCGCTTTTTACGCGTACGGTCTGGGCTTCTGGGGAAGCGCCGAGCAGATGGAATTGTACCGGAAGACCGTCGATGCGAATCCGGCGGCCTTTGAAAGGATCATCCGCAGAGTCGAAAGGAGCAGGACCTTCAAAGCCGACGGGGAGACCTACAAGCGGGAGAAGGGGAACTATTCCGGAAGCCTTGCCCGCTGGTACAATTTCCGGCATATCTCTGTCTCGTGCCGGAAGGATTTCGGAGGGGACCTGTTTTCAAAAGCACTGCCAGAGATACTTACAGAAGACTATTCGGAACTGATGCCGCTGTTCCGCTATCTGAGCCGCCTGACGACCAGGACCTGATCCGGACGGAAGAGAAAACAAAGGAGCTGCAGCAGCCCGCACGGGCTGCTGCAGCTCCTTTGCGTCATCAGACCGGAAAGGTCAGAATGCGCATTTTTCGATATCCCGTATGTGCCCAAGGACGATCACATGTTCGTCTTCGGAAAAGCGGTAACCGATATCCGGCATCGGTTCCACGTTCACGCCCTTTTTCACGGCGAGCAGGGAGAGCTTGTAATTCTCCCGCATCTTCAGCTCGGCGACCGTCTTGCCTACCCACTCCTTCATGGGCAGGATCTCACAGATGACATAGTCCTTCGTGAGGGTAAGACAGTCGAAAATGCTGTCGGAAATCTCCTGGATGGCGATGTTCAGCGCAATCGTCTTCTCCGGGAAAATGACTACGTCCGCGCCGTTGTGCAGCAGGAATTTTTCCTGCACGTCCCGGTCTGCCTTGCTGAACACCTTCTTCGCCCCAAGCTCTTTCAGAAGGTTTGTAATCTGGAGGCTCACCTCGAAATTGCTCCCGACGCACACGAAGCACGCGTCAAAAGAGGGCACATCAAGGTTTTTCAGGACGTCTTCCTTCGTGCAGTCCCCGACCCGCGCGCTGACGACATAGGGGAGGATGTCCTCCATCGCGTCTGGGTTGAGGTCAACGATCATCAGTTCACACTTCATGCCGGAGAAAGCCCGGCAGAGATGATGGCCCAGACTGCCCATTCCGATTATCAGAAATGATTTCATTCGTTCCTCCGTTCTTCAGCCCACCATGATCTCTTCGGGCGGGAAATCCATGACAGGCCGTATTCCCCTTTCAACAAGGGCGATGGCAAATGAGGTGCTTCCCACTCTGCCCAGATACATAAGCAGAGCGATCAGGAGACGGGAGATAGGGAGAAGATCCCGGGTTATCCCGGTCGTCATCCCAACGGTATCGATCGCAGAGAAGGTTTCAAACAGTACATCTTCCAGAGAAAGCGGCTGGATCAGCAGAATGATCACGGCTCCGGCCACGGCGAGGGTCAGGTTGTAAAAGAAGACGGCCGTAGCCTTTTCCAGCGCATCCCTGCGGATGCTGCGTCCGAAAACGGCGACGGAGCGGGCCCTTTTCGCCTGAGAGAAGGCGAAGAGGATCATCACGGCGGCAGTTGTCGTCTTGATGCCGCCGGCAGTGGATCCGGGGCTTCCGCCAATGAACATCAGCCCGATCGTCAGCAGTTTGCTGCCTCCGGAAAGCCCGGCGGTGTCGACGGTGTTGAAACCGGCCGTTCTCGGGGTGGTGCTGTCGAACAGGGCGTGGAGAAGGCGTTCGGAGAAGGAGCCGCTTCGCTCCATAAGAAAGAACAGCAGGGTCCCGCCGAGGACGAGCAGGCTGTTCACGAACAGTACGAGCTTGGTGTGAAGGTTCCAGTGCTTCGGATGGATCCCGTTTTCAAGGATGTCGGACCAGACCAGAAAACCCAGGCCGCCCAGCTGGATCAGCCCGATCACGGTCAGATTGAAAAGCCAGTCGTCCGCGAAGAGCGTGAGCGAGGAATACGGACCGCTGACCGTGCCCATCAGGTCGAATCCGGCGTTGCAGAACGCGGAGACTGCGTGAAAGACAGAATACCAGATGCCCTTCGGGACACCCAGAAGAGGGATGAAACGGATCGAAAGGAGAGCGGCGCCGCAGACTTCAATCAGAAAGGTCCCTTTCAGGATAAACCGGATCAGCGCGGGGACATCTCTGATCCGCGTGGAATTCAGACTTTCGGTGAGGATCTCCTTTTCGCGCAGGCGCATTTTTCTCCGGAAAAGATGGAGAAACAGCATGGCCATGGTCATGAAGCCGAGCCCCCCGGTCTGGATAAGGATCAGGAGAACGAACTGGCCGAAAAAAGTGAAGGTTTCGGCGGTGTCCGTCACAACGAGGCCTGTTACGCAGGAGGAACTGGTCGCGGTGAAGAAAGCCTCCCCGGGCGAGATCGGTCTTGTCGTCGAGACCGGCAGCAGAAGAAGACCGGTGCCGAGCAGGATCATGATGAAGAAACCGAGTGCGATGATCTGGATGCTGGACAGCTTACGTTTCATTCTGCACACCCTGTCTTTAAAGAAAACTGTAAAATCGATTATAACCCTGAGAAAAATCTGCGTCAACGGGTCTCCGGGCCTTGCCCGGCCGCATATCTGCAGAGAACGGCTTCGGCGCAGCGCATGCCGTCCACGGCGGCGGAGCTGATGCCCCCTGCATAGCCGGCGCCTTCCCCGCAGGGATAAAGACCGGAGACGGAGGAGGAGAGATCCTCACCCCGCAAAATGCGTACCGGTGAGGAAGAGCGGGTCTCCGGAGCGGTCAGAACGGCTTCCGGAGAATCAAAGCCTTTCAGTTTTTTCCCAAAAGCGGGGATGGCTTGCCGGAGGACCGAAGTGATCTGTTCCGGGAGGACATCACAAATGCTGCCCCAGATGACGCCGGGACGATACGTCGGCTGAACGCCGGCCGGCCCGCTGCTCCTCCTGCCCCGGAGGAAATCTCCTGCAAGCTGCGCGGGGGCAAAAGCGTTCCCGCCTCCGCAGCGGAAGGCCGCCTGTTCGATCTGCCGCTGCCAGTACATCCCTGCAAGGACGCCTTCTCCCGGGAAGTCCTCCGTATGAAGCGTGACGAGCAGGGCTGAATTGGCATTCTCCCCGTCACGGGCGGAGCGGCTCATCCCGTTCGTGACGACGCCGCCTTCTTCCGAAGCGGCGGCAAAGACCTCACCGCCGGGACACATGCAGAAGGTGTAGGCGCTGCTCCCGTCCGGAAGATGGACATTCAGGGAATAATCGGCCGGGGGGAGATCCCCGCGCGGGGAACCGTACTGTGCGATGTCGATGTCCCACTGACGGTGCTCGATCCGGACACCCATGGAAAAGGGTTTGCGTTCCATGGGGACGCCTGATTCATGCAGCATTTCGAAGGTGTCCCGTGCGGAATGACCGATGGCAAGGACCAGCGCCTCGCAGGGGAGGTCGTATTCCTGCTCCCCGGAACGGACGCGGACGGCGGTGAGCCTCCCCGCTTCGGAACGGAAGCCGGTCATCTGATGGCCGAATCGGATCTCCCCTCCCAGGGAGAGAATCTCGCGGCGAAAGTTCTGAACGATGTCGATCAGCACGTCGGTACCGATGTGCGGCTTGGCGTCCCAGGTGATATGCTCCGGCGCGCCGTGAAGGAAGAACTGCTCCAGCACCCAGTGCAGGCGGCTGTCATGGATCCCCGTGTTCAGCTTCCCGTCGGAAAAGGTTCCGGCGCCTCCCTCTCCAAACTGCACGTTTGCCCGTTCATCCAGCGCTCCGCCGGCTCGATAGAGGTCGATTGCATCCTTTCGCTCCGGAGCGGAAAGTCCGCGCTCCAGGACCAGCGGCCGGGCTCCCGCTTTCGCGAGAACAAGAGCGGCAAACATTCCGGCCGGGCCGAAACCGACAACGACAGGCCGCGGAACTTCTTTACGCAGCGGAGGGATATCATAGCGGGGGACCGTATAGGGGAGAATGTCCCCGGAGAGTTTTTTCAGCAGGCGCTCCTCGCCGTTTTTTACGGAAACGGCTACGGAGCAGACCCAGTGAATATCTGCCTTCTTCCGTGCGTCCAGCGATTTCCGCACGATCCGGAAGGAATCCAGGTCTTCCCGGCGCAGTTTCAGCTTTTCTGCAGCGCGAAACGGGAGCAGATCTTCGGTTTCGTCTGTTTCCAGACGGAGGTTCCGGATCAGAATCATTTTCCGAGCCTCCCTGCAAGCCGCCCGCTCGCCCATGCCCACTGCAGATTGAATCCTCCGCAGTCTCCGTCGATATCGAGCACTTCCCCACATGCATACAGGCCCGGGACCAGATGGCTCTCCATGGTGTTCGGATCGAATTCCGCCGTGCGGATTCCGCCGGCTGTGACCTGCGCATGATCAAAGCCCTCCGTTCCGCGAACCGGAAGACAGAAGTCCTTTGCCGCGGCTGCCGCGCGCCGGAGTTCTTCGTCCGACAGCGAGGAAAGGGGCACGTTCGCATCGATCCCGCTGTATTTTCCGATCATCCGGCCGAGACGGTTGTGAAGAAGACCGGTGAAGAGTTCGCCGCAGGGCAGCTCCGGATAAAGACGGATCTTTTCCCGCAGCATCTGCAGAACGGCTGCCTCCGGATAATCACGGAGAAAATCAGCGTGAAGGGAAGCCGCGCCTGTATTCACGGAAACGCTTCTGGAAACATCGAATGCCGCGGGACCGGAGACCCCTTTTTCCGTGAACTGCAGTTCTCCGGCACTTTCAGCCAGGATCCTGCCGCCGGATTCGATCCGGACGGAGGCATCGGCACGGACTCCTTTCAGGGCCCGCGGATAATCCGGCGCAGTTGTGATCTGGACCAGTGCGGGGAAAAGCGGCGTCCTCGAGTGACCAAGCGAACAGAGCAGATCATAGCCGTCCCGCACGCCTCCGAGCTTTGCGCCGGCGGAGCCTCCGCAGGCGATGATCACGCAGTCGGCGTCCAGCTGTTCTCCGCCCGCGTCCAGAAGAAAACTGGATCCCTTCCGCAGGATCCCCGTGACCCGGCAGGAAGTGCGGAGTTCGACACCGGCGCGCTCACAGGCAAACCGCAGGATATCGACCACACTGTTGGCGGAATCGGAAAGAGGATACACTCTTCCGCCGTATTCCTCCACCGTGAGGAGACCGAGCTTCCGGAAGAAAGAGATGGTCTCTTCCGCAGGGAAGCGTTCCAGTGCAGAGGAGACGAAGGAAGGGGCCTTCCCGTGATAATGCCCGTCATACGGGAGCGTGTTCGTCAGATTGCAGCGCCCGTTTCCGGTAGACAGGAGTTTTCGCCCGACGCGCTGCTGTCCTTCCAGAAGAAGGACCCGGCTGTCCCTGCCTTCTGCGGCCGTGAGCGCGGCGACAAGGCCGGAAGCCCCGCCTCCGACGACGATGATTGTTTTCATACTATTCACCACTTCCGGATGGATTATCTGTATTTGTATTATAACAATGCCCTGTCAAAACGGCAAGAACAGGCTTTTCAAGTTGAATTTTCCGGTGGTTTAGGGTATAGTAGACAGGCTATAGAAGAATTGAGGTACTGAATATATGAAAAAGATCCTGGCTTTGGTTCTGATGAGCGTGCTGATCCTTTCCGTGTTCTCCGGATGCGGTTCCGGCACGGCGCAGACCGGCAGCGCCGCTGTCAGTACAGTTTCCGGTCCGGATAAGATCACCCTTTCGGGAAACACGGCAAAGTATTCCGGCAAAGGCGTCGTGATCAACGGCAATGTCATCACCATCAACGCGGAAGGAGAATACATTCTCACCGGCAAGCTTGATGACGGGCAGGTCGTTGTGAATACGGGGGAAACGGCGCAGTCGGTCTATCTGTATCTGGAAAACGCGGATCTCACGTGCCTGACGGCGCCGGCGATCTATGTCCTGCAGGCGAAGAAGGTCCATATCGTCCTTCCGGAGGGGACATCGAATCGCATCGTTTCCGGAACGCCTTCGGATATGGAGAATTTCGATAAAAACGCCAGCGGCGGAGCCATCTACGGCGAAGACGACATCGATATCGAAGGCGAAGGCTCGCTGGAGATCTTCGGATACATTAACAACGGT
>JAEEGL017292031.1_pt1 | contig 12461 bp, 3 predicted proteins | sample 9134231 | NCBI WGS metagenome assembly JAEEGL01 (sample SAMN16246548, study PRJNA631951) | gut metagenome | biome: gut microbiome; feature: rumen; material: fiber-attached | host: Bos | place: Iran: Karaj | collected 2018-10 | reverse complement strand
CGGGTCAGCTGTTCCTCCCCATCCGTAAGAGCCTCCATGGAAAAACACCATAACAGTCTTGTTTTTATCTTCACATTTGTTATTTACCCAAACGTTCAGATACAGACAATCTTCACCTTGTTGGTAATATGAAGCTCTCTCAGTCTTCCATTCTGTCTGAATTGGGGTTTTACCATTGTAGTAGGCAAGAAAGGCCTTCTCGCTAGGCTCAACACTCAACGGTCTTTTCCATCTCAATTCTCCTACCGGTTGCTGAGCAAATGGTATTCCCTTAAAAATAAGTACGTCATCTGATTGCTGTCCAACAAAACAACCATTGACGCACTTAACAGACAGAGATTTGTCAAAATCTCTGTCTGCTTCTATATTGTTGCGATATGAAGATTTTAGTCTTTCAACATCATCATCAATCATTGCTTTCTCCTGAATATTCCTTTGATTGTTTCAAAGAAATTCTTCTTGTCGTGTAGTTTAGTCTTAATTTCACCAATTGTAATATCTTTGTGTGAATTGTGAGTAACTAAACACTGAGCTATCTTTACATAAATTGATTTGAATTTTTCTATGCTCTCATCGTTATATCTGCTTGCTGCATAGTCGATCATGAGTTCAAGACCATCCGAACCATCAAGGATTTCCATGTCAAGAATTGTTTGTGATGCTGCTTGATTCTGACGAACATCAATAGGTTCGATGTGGAAGTTCTCAAGTCCGCCCATATCACGAATATCCTGCTGATAGAGCAAGTAAGCTGATTCACCATTTGCAACCTGGTTATGTAAATCAACATAAGGATAACAGCTGTGCTCGATACCTTTTTGTACTTGATCTGAAACATCAGCAAATACATCACGCAAAGTCTTCTTGTCATCAAACTTGATTCCTATCGGCAAGTCACGGAACAGCAATCCAACAGTGCTCATCATCTGCATATCTTCACGTCCGTTATATATCCAGGAGAGTTTGACATTATTGGCATTGTTGTAAACAGAAATTGCCAAAGCAGCAACAGTGATGAAGAATTCGTTTCTTGTTATCTTGTAAGCCTTCTCCATAGCAGTCATCTGTGGCTGCTCAATTCCGAGAGTTGTAAACAACTCGCCCATTTCATTGTTTCTGGAAACATGGTCAATATTTGGATAGCTTGACCACTCAACGCCATCGTATTTATCTTCAAAGTACTTCTTGCTTTCTTCGTAGAATTCGCTCTTAACAGCATCTTCACGTTTCTGAAGCATCAGATAGTAATAGTCAGGTTCAACCGGCATGCCCATATAGGCTTTTCCGATTCCGCCCATAAATACTTTGAGAGATGTTCCGTCAAACAATGAGTGGTGTACATCGAAATACAGGTATCCTGCTTTCTCTGTTTCAAATATACGGCATCTGTATAGTTTTCCGCCTATAATCTTAAATGGATAAACCAAAGTGTCCTTTATGAATTTGAATTCAAACTCGGTTGTCTTCTCAACGTGTATTTTTTCAAGAACTTCAGGTGTATATTTTTGAACAAGTTCTCCATCTTCGTTATATGAGAATGTTGTCAACAAAGCCGGGTGGCTCTTGATAACTTCATACATTGTTTCAGCGATTTTGTTCAAATCGAATATTTCTTTGTCGAGTTTCATAACTGAGAACAGATTGTACATAGTTGAATTCGGTGTGTACAACTGATAGTCAATCATGTATAGCTGTTCTGTTGTTAACGGATGCTCTTTCTTGATTGATTCAGCATTTCTCTCGTCCGGGTCAGTTCCATCATCTTTAGCAAGGACTTCTTCGTATAGTTTTGCAATTTTTTCAGGTGTTCTTCCTCTGAATATTTCTGATGTAGTGAGACCTTTCAGGTTACAAGTTGAAATCAGTTCTATTGAAGCGAGTGAATCTCCGCCCATTTCATAGAAATCATCTTTAATACCGACTCTATCAAGTTTAAGGACAGTTTCCATGCCTTGACAAAGTGTCTTTTCAACTTCATTTGTAGGCTCTACGTAATCATTTAAGAAATCTGTAACATTTGGTTTTGGAAGAGCTTTTTTATCAAGTTTTCCATTGGGTTTCAACGGAACCTTGTCAATCTTTACATAATATGCAGGTATCATGTAATACGGAAGACGTTTCATCAATTCTTTTCTTAGTTCTTCTGTATCAAATTTAATATCTGCTGTGTAATAAGCACAAAGATAGCTCTTTCCGCCTTCTTCAATACCCTTTGCGGCAACCCAATCGATACCCAATACTTCTTTTACTGAAGCTTCAATTTCAGCAGGTTCAATTCTATTACCATTTATCTTAATCATGTCGTTGCTTCTTCCGAGAAGAACGTAGTTGCCATCAGGATTTCTTCTAGCTAAGTCTCCAGTATGGTAAATTCCGTTGACAAATGCTTTTTCTGATTCTTCAGGTAAATTTATATATCCGCGGACATATGGGTTTTCAAAGCATAATTCTCCCATTTCACCTTCCGGAACTTCATTTCCGTCATCACCAATCAAAACGATTTTGGAATTAACTTCCGGTTTTCCTATCGGACATGTTTCGTACGCTTTATCTATTTTGAAAACACCAACGGCAAAGCCGCTTTCAGAACAAGCATAAATGTTTATCAGCTCAACGTTTTTATTATACAAGTTATTTGCAGGTTCACTTCCCACAAACAACATTCTTAAGAATGGTCCGGTCTGATTTCCAAGCATACGAACATATGAAGGAGTCAAGAATGTAATCGTGATTTTTTTGAGAATAAAGAATGACGCCAGAGCTCCGGGGTTCTTAATTGTTGCATATGATACAACATATATTTTTCCTTCGAATACGCTGAGAGCTTTCAAAATAACAATTACAGAAGCAACGAAATTCATCGGAGCAAGCAATGCTAGACGATCTTTGCCGTCAAAAGGAGTAACTCCATTGATTTTTATTGATTCAATTGCATAATTCAGGTTGCCATATTCGTGGAGAACGCCCTTTGGATTACCAGTTGTTCCGGATGTGTAAATAGCATAGGCAGCATCATGTTCTGATACCTCCTCATTTCCAGACAGAGGTTCAGTTCTCATTACTTCGTCCCAGTTCTGAGCAGAAAGTTCAAATTCACATCCGCAATCTTTTCTGATGTAAGCTATTCTTTCCGGTGCGTATGTATCTTCTACCAATGCCCAGGCTGCTCCTGCCTTCCATACACCAATCATTGCGATAATTGGTTGTATTCCTCTCGGAAGATTTAACAAAACAAATTTTTCTCTTCCGATGTTATGATTCTTTAAGTATGCATACACTCTGCCGCTCATATCATCTAATTGCGCATATGTAACACCCTTTGATTTTGTTTCATCAAACAATACTGCAGCGTTAGGATTATTCTGCGTGTATTCCTTTAAAGTGTCAATTATTGTTCTCATCCTTTACTCCTTAGTTTTAAATTACTTTGTATAACCGAATTGTACGAACAAAAAATGTATCGCTTTACTATTATATCATATATTTTTTCATGTAAAAAGAGTTTTTTCTATACATTGATAGCAGTTATTGTGCCCCAAACCATTTGACAAATATTTTTTTTATGATAAACTATAATCATAGTTTATTAAGCAAATTGAAGGAGAAACTAACATGAAAAAGCTATTTTCCATTTTACTTGCTGTTGTAATGATGTTCACAATGTTTGCATTGAGTTCTTGCAACAGCGAACCCACATTCAAAACACCTGAAGAAAGATACGAATATGTGGTAAACAAAGAAGTAAATGCTATCTCAAACCCTGTTTTGACTCAATATTCAAAAGCAGTTGAGAGCGCAAACAACAAAAAGACAACAGCTCAAATAGGAGTTGAAGTCGGAAGCGGATTGAAGAATGTTCTCAAAACAATGCTTTCTATCGACTTGGATTCACTCAATAGTTTGGATCTTAAACTGGAAGCAACTGTTGGAAGCAAAAAATCTGCAGAATCTGCCACACTTTTAGTCAACAAAACGGAAGTGGCAAGCATTGATGCTTTTACAGAATCAGAAACAGGCAAAATGATTGCAAAAATACCATTGCTGTATGATGGTTTTATTTCAATGCACAATGGTGATGATCAGGAAAAAACCACTATGATAAACATTCCTGATTTCAAAAAGCTTATTGATGCTCTTCCAACAAAAGACGAAATAAATGCTCTCATTTCAAAATACGTAGGTATATTTTTGAGCAAAACCAAATCCGTTTCAGTTGAAGATGTCGATTACACTGTTGGTTCACTCAGCGAAAAAGCAAAGTCAATAAAGACTACTTATTCAGCAGCTGATCTCGGTGCTTTAGTGAAAGAAGTATTAGAAAAGCTCAAAGCTGATGAGTCCATCAAGGGAATTATCACAAGAATATCTACAGTAGTAACACCTGAAACTCCAAATTCTGCATATGAAGCATTTGTGCAAAAATTAGATGACACAATTCTGATATTTGATGATATTGACGAAGAAGCAATAGCAGATAACAAAGTTGATGTTGAACTTCTCACTAACAATAAAAATGAACTCCTGGGCTTTGTTTTAAAAGTTACAACCAAAGACACAGTAATTGACAGAACAACTGATGAAGCGGAAAATATGTCATCTGAAATTACTGAAACATTAGTAACCACCGCGCTTAGCGCCGGCTATTTGGAAACAAAAGATAAATATGCATTTAATGTTTCAGCAGTTAGAGGAGAAGAAACACTTTTCAAAGCTGATTCAGAAGGAACAAAGAATAACGATTGCATCACAGGTAAAGTAAATGTCACAGCATCGGGCAAAACTCAAACCTTTGATATTAAAGACCTTGATGTCAAAGCTATGAAAAACGGTGAATTCTCAGGTGAGATTTCAATGTCTATCTCAGGAATCGTTTCCGGCTTCGTAAGCCTTGATTTAATGCCTGATGAAGTTAAAGATCTTGCAAACAGCACTTTGATTATCAAGGGAAAAGCTACTAGTGAAGCAGTTGATATGTCAGTTGAACTCAAGGGAGCAAAAGAGAGTTATCTCACAATTACATTTAAGGCTGGCTTTACAGCTGCTGGTGACTTCACTGTTCCTACAGATTCTGTACCAATGGAAGAAGTCCTGAGCGATCCCGATGTTATCAATAATGCTTCAGATAAACTGATTGCTAAACTTAAAGAGTCAGGCTTATCAGAAGACTTGGTTGCTCTTCTCTCTTCATTGCTGGGTGTGGGTGTAGAACCTGTTAAAGTTGAAAATTAAATACAAAAAAAGAATAAAATTTCTGACCGATAAGAAGGGTGACTTCTTATCGGTCCTTTATTACTATAAATAATCCTTGTAATCTGCTAATATATTAACTAAAATTAATAAGTAGGACAAACAAATCACTATTTTTTTACGGTCGATTATGCAAAAAGTAATAATATCGTTTTTAAACATAAATCAGATAAAACCCAACCGAGAATTCATCGAACAGGAAATTGATGAAAGACGGTTGCAAAAAGCAAACAGATACGTTCATGAAAACAGTGCCCTTCTCTCTTTGGGAGCTGCATGGCTTATACATAAATACGTCGGAGATTATTATGTGGATGAACATGGTAAACCTCGTTCCGAGTCACTGTTTTTTAATGTATCCCATTCCTCAGACCTGGTTGTCATAGCAATCTCGGACAGTGAAGAAATTGGTATAGATATAGAAAAGGATGCTGACAAAAACAAAGAACTTGTTTCGTATTGTCTGAGTGAAGAAGAAATACAGGAATATGACAAGGGTGTTAGTTTCCTTGAATTATTTGTTTCAAAAGAAAGCATAGCCAAGGCTGATGGAAAAGGCCTATCAAGCAATATTAAAAGCATTCCAGCTCTTCCTTTAAACGGTAAGGCTGAATATATGGAAAAATCATTTTACAGACACAATATAAAGAAAGAAGGATACTTCGTTTCTATAACACTTGAAAATAAAGATTTTTATATCATCGAGGAGGAAAACAATGAGTTCTGAAAAAAAACTATTCAATCTAAGCAGCTCGGAGATGGGTGTTTATCTTGATTGTTTGAAAGAAACAACAGCGTATAACGTGCCCATTCTGCTTCCTTTGGAAAAAGAGACTGATATTTCGCGCCTGACAGATTCAATAAAACAATATTGCAATATCCGTCCTCATCTATTTATGAAACTGACTCTTGATGACGAAGGCAATGTGTTCAAATACTTTGAACAAAGTGAAATAAATGTTCCTGTGACATCAATTGAATCTTTGAGTGATATATCATTACGCGTTTTCAATCTCATGGATTCTCCATTGTACAGATTTGAGATATTCAAGGTAAAAGAAGAGCTGTTTTTGTTTATCGACATCCATCATATCGTAGTTGATGGATTCAGTTTGAAAATAGTAGTAGACGGAATACTGGATTTGTATTACGGAAAAACAATCTCCAAGGAGACTGTTACCGCTGAAGATTATTCTGAAAAAGAATTGTCTGCAAAAAACTCAGAAGCTTATTTGAACGCAAAAAAGTATTTTGCGGACAAATTCGGCGCATTGGAATGTTCTTCCATTCTTCCATTTGACAAAAAAGATGAAAATGTATCTCACAAAAACATAGTCAGAACTCTGAAAACAAAAAAATCTATTGTTCTTCCTTTCATAAAATCAAAGAATATAAAATCAAGTGCATTCTTCCTCTCAGCTTTTACATATCTTCTTGCCAAGATCAATATGGAAAAAGAAGCATATGTTGCAACTGTTCACAACGGAAGAAATGAGAGTGTATCCAACACTTTGGGAATGTTTGTCAAAACAATTCCTTTCTACGCGTCTTTTACAAATGAAACCAGTGTTGATGATTTCCTTAAAGCTTGTAACGAGCAGCTGATATGCAGTGTCAACAATGATATCTATTCTTTTATTGATGCAAGCAAAGAACTATCTGTCAACTCTGACATCATTTTTGCATATCAGGGCGACAACATGTACAAAACCATTTGCAATGGCAAAGAATTGTCTATGATTAATGTCGAAGGACGTGACGGAAAAAACAACATGTCCATTGAACTGCACAGAGACAATGATGACTACATTATTTGGTTTGAATATCGCTCTGACCTATACGAAGAAAAAAGCATTCTTCACATCATTGATTTATTTGACAGAGTTATTGAAGAATTCACTTCAAAAGATACTTTGTCTGAAATAGATTTATGTGACGAAGCAGAACTGGCACAACTGGATGAAGCAAATTCAGTAGATGAACAATTGCTTGAAAGTGACAAAACTATCCTTGACTATTTCTATAGCCACTTGAAAAACAACCCTTCAAAAGTATTAGTTGAATTTGAAGACAAAAAATACACTTACGAAGAAGTCGACAAGATATCCAATAAGATTGCAAACAAATTAATCTCTCTGGGAATCGGGAGAGAGGACGTTGTTTCTGTTCTCATACCCAAATGTGAATATACAGTTATAGCAAGTTTGGGTGTAGTAAAATCTTGTGCAGCGTATCAGCCTCTTGATCCTTCATACCCTCAAGAGCGCTTGAATTTCATGATGAAAGACTCTTCAGCCAGAGTTGTTATTCTCGATCGTTCACTAAAAGGTCTTATCAGTGAATTTAAAGGAAAAACTATTTATACAGACGAAATAGACAGTTTAACTGATGATAGCAGACCAGTAGAAATGCCACAGCCGAAAGACTTGTTTATTATGCTCTACACCTCGGGAACAACTGGTCTTCCTAAAGGTGTAATGCTTGAGCATAGAAACATTGTAACATTCTGTAGATTTTGCAATAAGAATTATGATGAGAATGCTGATTCCAAAATGTCTGCTTATGCTTCATATGGCTTTGATGCAAATATGATGGATTTATATACTGCAATTACAGCAGGAGGAACAATTTGTATCATTCCGGAAAACATGAGACTTGACCTTGTCAAACTCGGAGAATATTTTAACAAAACCGGAATCACTCACTCACTTATAACAACTCAGGTCGGAAGGCAAGTGGTAGAAGAACTTGATCTTAAGACTGTTAAGCACTTCTTTGTAGGGGGAGAAAAACTCGTCCCGGTTGTTCCTCCAAAAGGATATGTACTTCACAATGCTTACGGACCAACTGAAGGCACGGTTTTCTGCACAGAATATCCTGTAGACAAATTGTATTATCGTGTTCCGATAGGTAAACATATATCCACATATAAGTTTTACATTCTTGACGAAAATAAAAAGCGTTTGCCATGGGGCGTAAAGGGAGAATTATACATTTCAGGTCCTCAGGTTGGCAGAGGTTATTTGAACAGAGATGAAGAAAACAAAAAAGCATTCTTAAAGAATCCTTTTGACTCAGATCCAAGATTTGAAAAACTATATCGCACAGGAGACATAGTCAGATTCCTGTCCGACTGTACTGTCGATTTTATTGGAAGAAACGATGGTCAGGTTAAAATACGCGGATTCCGTGTTGAACTTACTGAAGTTGAACAAATAATCAGGCAGTTCCCCGGCATCAAGGATGCGACAGTAAAGGACTTTACTGATCCATCTGGAATTAAATTCATAGCTGCATATATCGTATCTAACGAAAAAATTGACATCAATGAACTCAATTCGTTTATCGGAAAGAATAAACCACCTTATATGATTCCTGCATTTACAATGCAGATAGATAAGATTCCGTTGAATCAAAACCAAAAAGTTAACAAGCGCGCTCTTCCGATTCCTGAAATGAAAGCTAAGGAAATAGTTGCGCCAAGCGGCGAAATGGAAGAAAAGATTTACTCAATTCTTTGCGCTATCCTAGGACATAAATCATTCGGTGTAACAACAGATATCTTTGAAGCAGGACTGACATCCGTAACTTCAATAAAACTGACAGTTCAACTCTCCAAGGCATTTGAAAAAACTGTTACTATAAGTGACTTGTCACAAAATAGTACTGTTCGTTCATTAGCTGAATTCTTGTCGACAAAAGAAGAAGAAAAACAGCACGAATTACTCAATGAATATCCTTTGACAAAGACTCAAGAAGGCATATTTGTAGAATGTATGTCTCATCCTGAATCAACCATTTACAATATTCCTTTCCTGTTCAAACTGGATCCTCAAATAGACACAAAGAAACTGAGCAATGCCGTTAAAGCTGCTCTGTCTGCTCACCCGTACGTAATGAGTATACTTGGAACTAATGACTCAGGTGACGTTGTTGCGTACAGACGCAATTATGTGCCTCAAGTTGAAATAATCAAGTCACATGATATTGAACGCAAAAAACTCGTTCGTACATTTAACTTGCTCGGCTCTTCCCTGTACAGAGCAGAAATTCATGAGTGCGATTCAGCTAACTATCTATTCTTAGATTTCCATCACATTGTTTGTGACGGAACTAGTGAAGCAATTATCCTGACCGATATATCAAGAGCATATTCAGGTGAAACTCTTGAGCCTGAAACATACTCTGGATATGAAATAGCTCTGGATGAAAAAGAAAAACGTGCTTCTGACATGTTTGAAAGCGCGAAACAGTATTACACCAATTTGTTGTCTGAAATAGAGTCAGACTACATCATGAAGAGCGATTTGAGGGTTGGCCCGGCTGAACTCAAAACGGCTGACATTTATTCAGATTTAAACACTTCAGCTGTTAAAGCGTACTGTGAAGAAAATGGTGTAACAGAAAATGCATTATTCAATTTTGCGTTTGGTTTGACCTTGTCCAGATTTATATACAAAGACGACGTTTTGTTCACAACTATATACAACGGCAGAAGTGACCCGAGAACTGCAAACGATGTCTCAATGCTTGTAAAGACACTTCCTGTATATATCAAATTCGATGTTAAGGAAAGCATTGCTTCTGCAGTTGCTAAAGTAAAAGAACAACTGCGCTCTTCTCAGGCAAATGATGTATACGCATTTGCAGATATAGCTTCAGCATTCGGAATAAATGCAGATGTTATGTTTGCATATCAAGGCGATTCATTTACCTTTGATCAAATAGGAGGCAAAAAGGCTGAGACCATTTTGCTTGATCTGTCCGAACCTAAATCAACATTCTCACTTGATGTGTTTGTTGAGAATGGCAAGTGCCGCTTCAGATTTGAATATGACGGTTCTAAATATAACAGAAACACCATCGATTCATTCTTTGGTGCAATGAATTGTGTCATTAAAGAAACCCTTACTAAAGAGACAATCGGCGACATTGAATATGTCGGAGAAAAAGAACTGAATCGTTATGATTCATTCAATGACACATATGTTGAGATTCCGAATGTTTCCTTCAACAAATTGTTTGAAAAACAAGTAGGACTGAATCCTGATAAAACAGCTGTCATAGCTAGTGATGGCAAATACACCTATTCAGAACTGAATGATGCCTCGAACAAAGTTGCAAATGCCATCATTTCACTAGGATTGGGAATCGGAGATAAAGCTGTTGCACTTATGCCAAGAGTCAAGAATGCATATGCAGTAAGACAGGGCATCATAAAATCCGGTGCAGCATTTGTTCCGATCGATCCGAAATACCCGGATGACAGAATTGAATACATAGTTTCTTCATCCGAATCAAAAGTAATTGTTTCAACAAAAGAAATAATCAAAGAAAAACAATCTATCATAGACAAGACAGGTGTCAAAGTTCTTGATATTGAAGAAGTAATAAAACAAGGAGACAAAAAGTCCCCTGATGTTGTTATACCCACCGATTCTTTGTGCTATATCATATTCACTTCAGGTTCCACAGGAAAACCGAAAGGCGTTATGATAACTCATAGAAATCTCGTCAATTATTGTCTTGATGATAACAACCTCGCAACTTATGAGTACAGATATGTCAAAGACACTGTTTCCTGCTCATTTGCTTCATTGTCATTTGATGCTTCAATCCAGGAAGAAAATGTTCCTTTGACACATGGATACACTGTAGTCATTGCTTCAGATGAAGATATAGAAAATCCTTTGGTTATGGCAAAGACCATAAAGGAAAATGGCGTAAATCTTATGTTTATGACACCTTCCTATGTATCCAATGCACTCGATTCAGATGTCTTCATTGACGCTTTGAAACAATTGAAAGTTCTTGACATGGGAGCTGAAGCTGTTTCTCCGGAGCTTGTTTCAAAACTTAGATCTTTAGGCGTTAACGCTGAAATATTCAACGGCTATGGTCCAACTGAAACAACTGTTACTTGTACATACCATCACGTAACTGATGAATACATAACAATAGGCAAACCTGTTGGAAACACCAAGTTGTATGTACTTGACAAGTACGGAAAGATTCTCCCGATTAATGCCATAGGTGATTTGACAATAGCAGGAGAATCCGTTGGTAAAGGTTATCTTGGATTACCTGAAAAAACAGCTCAGAGTTTCATCACCTTAAGAGGCGACAGAGCTTATCGTTCAGGAGATTTGGCAAGATACAACAGCGAAGGAAACATGGAATTCTTCGGTAGACTTGATAACCAGGTCAAGTTGAGAGGTTTAAGAGTTGAACTTGATGAAATAGAAAAAGCCATATGTTCTTATGAACCTGTTACAAGTGCAATAGTTGTAGTCAGAAACAACGAAACAGAAGGCGATCATTTAGTTGCATACTACACAGCTTCAAGTGATTTCACAAATGAAGAATTGACAAAGTTTATTTCTAAGACCCTGACACCGTACATGGTGCCAAAGATCATGATTAAACTTGCAAAGATGCCTTTGACACCTAATGGAAAAATAGATAAGAGAGCTCTCCCGGAGCCTGTAGTAACAGTTGAAAAGAGAGACGTCAAAAAGCCAACCACGGAATTGGGCACAAAGATTGCCGCTTTGTTTGAAAGAGCACTTGGAATCAAAGAAGTCGGTGTCGACGATGATTTCTTTGCTATGGGCGGTACTTCCCTGTCAGCATCTAAAGTTGCTATGCTTGCTTTGGCCGGCGGAATATCCATTGCTTATAAAGACGTATTTGATTATCCAACTGTCGCGTTGCTTGAAAAACATATAAAAGATGTTTCATCAACTGAAGTTCACGATGAATTAAAAGTTGAAAGAAAAGATATGGGTGAAGAAGAACTTGCCCATAACATTCCGAAATATGTTGATCAGATTAAATATGAGCGTCCGCTTGGAACAGTACTTCTGACCGGTGCAAACGGATTTTTGGGATCTCATTTGCTCAAAGCTCTTATTGACAACAATAACAAAGTAATAGCATTAGTCAGAGCAAAAGCTCTTGATTCAAAGACTCAATTGAAAGCTATGCTCGCATACTACTTCGATTCCCCGCTTGATGATGAAGTTGACAGACTTGTAACAGTTGTAGATTCGGATATCACATCAGATAAAGTCGACGAACTGTTCAAAGATGTTCATTTTGACACAATCATCAACTGTGCTGCATGCGTAAAACACTTTGCTGCTGACGACATCATTGAGAGAATCAATGTTGGCGGCGTTAAGAACATGCTCAGAGTTGCAAAGAGCCACAAT
>JAEEGL017264256.1_pt1 | contig 12461 bp, 4 predicted proteins | sample 9134231 | NCBI WGS metagenome assembly JAEEGL01 (sample SAMN16246548, study PRJNA631951) | gut metagenome | biome: gut microbiome; feature: rumen; material: fiber-attached | host: Bos | place: Iran: Karaj | collected 2018-10 | reverse complement strand
GCGACGAACGCCAGTGGATAGCCCGTAGCCTTCGAGGCTAACGCCGATGAGCGACTGAGCCGGGCGTTAACCTCGATGACACGATAGTCCTCGCTGTTAGGGTCGAGGGCGTACTGCACGTTGCACTCTCCCACGATGCCGATGTGGCGGATAATCTTGATAGCCAGTTCGCGCAGCTTGTGGTACTCGCCGTTGCTGAGCGTCTGCGACGGCGCCACCACTATCGACTCGCCGGTATGTATGCCCAGCGGGTCGAAGTTCTCCATGTTGCAGACGGTGATGCAGTTGTCGTAGCGGTCGCGCACCACCTCGTACTCTATCTCCTTCCAGCCACGGAGCGACTTCTCCACGAGCACCTGCGGCGAGAACGAGAAGGCCTCCTCAGCCTGCGCCAGCAGCTCCTCCTCATTGTCGCAGAAGCCGCTGCCCAGGCCGCCGAGGGCGTAGGCGGCACGCAGTATGACGGGGAATCCCAGTTCGTGGGCCGCCCGCTGCACCTCCCCGACCGTAGCGCAGGCCTCGCTCTTGATGGTCTTCACGCCAATCTCGTCGAGGCGCTTGACGAAGAGGTCGCGGTCTTCGGTGTCGATGATGGCCTGAACGGGAGTGCCCAGTACCTTCACGCCGTATCTCTCCAGCACCCCTCTCTGATATAGCTCCACACCACAGTTCAGTGCTGTTTGCCCTCCGAACGAGAGCAGGATGCCGTCGGGACGCTCCTTCTCGATGACACGCTCCACAAACTCGGGCGTCACGGGCTGGAAATAAACCGTGTCGGCCACGTCTTTGGAGGTCTGCACCGTGGCGATATTCGGATTGATGAGCACGGAGCGTATGCCCTCCTCCTTCAAGGCCTTCAGGGCCTGCGCCCCGCTATAGTCGAACTCGCCGGCCTGGCCTATTTTCAGTGCGCCAGAGCCAAGGAGGAGAACTTTGGAAAGAGGGGGCCTGCTCTCTTCCCTTGCGGGGAGAGGGCTCCCCGCAAATATGCTGGGCACCCTGCCATCGGGAAGAGGCTGGGGACGGGACTCGGCGGAGGCGAGGCTTCTTGAAAACTCGTCGAACAGCCATTCGGTATCTGTCGGGCCGCTGCAGGCTTCCGGATGAAACTGAGCCGAGAACCAAGGATTCTTCTTGTGGCGGATGCCCTCGTTCGAGCCGTCGTTCATGTTGACGAAGAGCGGCTCCCAGTCTGGGGGCAAGGTCGTGTCGTCGACAGCATAACCGTGGTTCTGCGAGGTGATGAAGCACTGCGTAGCGCCCACTCGCTGCACGGGCTGGTTGTGTGAGCGATGGCCGTATTTCAGCTTGTAGGTCATAGCCCCAGCGGCACGAGCCAACAGCTGATTGCCTAGGCAGATGCCCATACACGGACGGACGGTCTTATTGGCCAAGAACGCACGGATATGCTCCACCGTCTTGCTGCATTGTTCGGGGTCACCGGGGCCGTTAGCCAGGAACAGTCCGTCGAACTCCAGCTGGCTGAAGTCGTAGTCCCAGGGCACACGAACCACTTCAAGTCCCCGCCGCATCAGGCAACGGATGATGTTGGCCTTCACGCCGCAGTCCACGAGCACTACGCGTTTCCCGGCCCCCTTGTTATAAGTAATAATCTCCTTGCAACTCACCTTCTCCACCCAGTTCACGCTCCCATATTCCTCCGGTTCCGTATGCTGCGACGATGTCGCAGCCCCCTCAACAATCACTCTCCCCATCATCACGCCATGCTCGCGGAGCACCTTTGTGAGTCTTCGCGTGTCGACGCCCGTGATGGCAGGAATCTTCTCGCACTTGAGCCAGGCTGCCAGCGACTCCTTCCCATTCCAGTGTGAATATGCCTCGCTATAGTCCGCGACCACCAATGCCTTGGGATGAATATGTTCGCTCTCCATAAACAACGGCAGACCATCGCTGCCTATGCCTGTATCGGGCACACCATAGTTGCCAATCAGCGGGAAGGTTGTCACAAGAATCTGTCCTGCATAGCTGGGGTCTGTCAGGCTCTCGGGATATCCGGTCATGGCGGTGTTGAAGACCACTTCGCCCACCGTCTCGGCCTCAAAGCCAAACGACCAGCCGCAGAACGCTGTGCCATCTTCGAGTATCAGTTTTGCTTCTCTCATCTGTCTGCTTATTGTTGTTTCTTCTGTTTGGTGTCAATATAGTTTACGAAGGCTGCATTGCAGAGCCGTGTACCGCCAGGCGTAGGATAGTGGCCGGTGAAATACCAGTCTCCGGGGTGGTTGGGGCAAGCTCTGTGCAGGTCCTCAATGCCCTGGAACACCAGCTCGATGGGCGCCTGCATGCCCTTCGGGCGTAGCATCTCCACCATCTTCTGATTGATTTCGCCGACAGTGAACGGCTCGTACAGCGCACGTACATGATTCTCTGTTTGAGGGTTGCGCTGGCAGGCCAGGTAAGTGTCGTTTACCAATTGCCAGAGGCCACGTTCCTCAATAAGCGCCATCGTGGCGCGGAAAGCACAAAACTCCTCCAGCCGTGCCATGTCGATGCCATAATAGTCGGGATAGCGAATCTGCGGCGAACTGCTCACCATCACAATCTTCTTGGGATGCAGGCGGTCGAGAATCTTGAAGATGCTCTCCTTCAAGGTTGTGCCACGTACTATCGAGTCGTCGATGATGACGAGGTTGTCCTCATAGGGCCGCAGCGAACCGTAGCTGATGTCGTAGACGTGGGCTGCCAGGTCGTTGCGCTCGCTGTTGTCGGCAATAAAAGTGCGCAGCTTGATGTCCTTCCACCCCACCTTCTCTGTCCGTAAGTTATAGCCCTGCTGGCGGAATCCGTCGGTCATGCCATAGAAAGCCACCTCGGCCGTGTTGGGGATATATGAAAAAACGGTGTTGGCTACGTCATTGTCAATGGCTTTGAGGATGGCGGGCGTTAGCTGTTCGCCCAGGCGTTTGCGCTCCTGATAGATGTCGCGGTCGGAGCCTCGACTGAAGTAGATGCGCTCGAAGCTGCAGGCACTCAGCTGCTTGGCAGGTAAAATCTGCTCCAGGTGGCTCTCGCCGTTGCGGCGGACAATGAGCGACTGGCCAGACTGCAGCTCACAGATGTCCTCAGCCTGCAAGTCAAAGGTTGTCTGCAATACGGGGCGCTCGCTGGCCACGGCCACCATCTCGTCGTCGCGATAGTAGAATGCCGGACGGATGCCCCAGGGGTCGCGCATGGCGAACATCTCGCCGCTGCCCGTCAGACCGCACATCACGTAGCCGCCATCGTAGTGCGCCATCGTCGTTCGCAGCACGTTGGCCATCTCTACGTGGTTGTCAATGTAGTCGGTGATGGCCGTGCCCTGCAACCCCTGTATTCCCGAGCAAAGCTCGCCTGCACGTAGCCTTTCCTTTGCGATGGCATACAGCCGCTCCACCTCGCGGTCGAGCCGGTGGCCCATCAGTTCGAGGGTGATGTAGGAGTCGCCATAGACACGGGGCGACTGGCCCTGCGAGGTGAGGAAACGGAACACCTCGTCGATGTTGGTCATGTTGAAGTTGCCACACAGGCAGAGGTTCTTCGCCCGCCAGTTGTTTCTTCTGAGGAAAGGATGCACGTATTGCAGCCCGTGCTTGCCCGTAGTGGAATAGCGCAGATGCCCCAAGAAGAGGGAAGCCCCTTCCCAACCTCCCCCAAGGTTGCTGAATATTTCGGCGATGGCATCCTTGCCCTCTGCACGTTCACGAAACATATATTCCTCGCCCACAGGAGCATCCAAATTGACGCAAGCAATGCCAGCCCCCTCCTGTCCTCGGTTGTGCTGTTTCTCCATCATCAGATAGAGCTTGTTCAGTCCGTAGTGGCGTGAGCCGTGTTTCCGTTCGTAGTAGCTCAACGGCTTCAGCAGGCGAATCAAAGCCACGCCACATTCATGCTTCAGTTGCTCCATATCAGATACACGCCTTTATGAACGACATAAACAGCGGATGCGGATGCAGCACCGTTGACGAGTATTCTGGATGGAACTGCGTGCCGATGTACCAACGCTTGTCGGGTATCTCGACTATCTCCACCAGGTTAGCGGCTGGGTTGATGCCTACGCATTTCATGCCGGCCTGCTCGTATTCCTCCTTATATTTATTATTGAACTCATAACGGTGACGATGGCGCTCACGAATGAGACCCACTTCACCGTAAGCTTTAAAGACACGACTGTCTTTCACCAGTTCACAATCGTAGGCTCCCAGCCGCATCGTGCCACCAAGATTCGTCACCGTTTTCTGTTCCTCCATCAGGTCGATGACGGGATGGCTAGTGTCCGCAGACATCTCGCTGCTGTTCGCATCCTGATACCCTAACACATTCCGGGCAAACTCAATCACCATCATCTGCATGCCTAAGCAGATGCCGAAGGTCGGAATGTCGTGAGTGCGTGTATATTCGGCGGCTATGATTTTCCCCTCTATTCCCCGCTGTCCGAAACCGGGGCAGATGATGATGCCTGCCATGCCTTCAAGTTGCTCGGCAATATTATCCGATGTCACCTCCTCGCTGTTCACAAAATGAATCTTTGCCTTCACGTCGTTGTAGATACCGGCCAGATTCAGACTCTCGCGGATGCTCTTGTAGGCATCCTGCAGGTCGTATTTCCCCACCAGTCCGATGTGTACCTCGCGGGTGGCATGCCGCTGTTTGTCAAGGAAGTCATTCCAGGGCTTCATGGCTGGCGTTTCTCCAACAGGTATGCCTATCTTGCGCATAATGGCAGCATCGAGTCCCTGTCGCTGCATATTTACCGGCACTTCATAGATGCTGGGCATGTCCTCGCTCTGCACCACGCACTCCAAGTCGACATTACAGAACGATGCCACCTTCATGCGCATCGCGTCATCAAGGTGGCGTTCGGTACGGAGCACGAGGATGTCGGGCTGAATACCCATGCTCTGCAATTCTTTCACGGAGTGTTGGGTGGGCTTCGTCTTCAACTCGTCAGCGGCTTTCAGATAAGGCACATAGGTCAGGTGTACGCTCACCGCATCGCGCCCCAGTTCCCAGCGCAACTGCCGGATAGCCTCCATAAACGGCGCGCTCTCGATGTCGCCGATGGTGCCGCCGACTTCAGTGATGACGAAGTCGAAAGCCTCCCCAAGACCCTCACGCAACATCCGCCGCTTTATCTCGTCCGTGATGTGTGGTACCACCTGAATGGTCTTACCTAAATAGTCGCCGTGACGTTCGCGGTCAATAACTGTCTTGTAGATACGTCCCGTGGTGATGCTGTTGTTGCGGGTTGTCCGAATGCCCGTGAAGCGCTCGTAGTGTCCCAGGTCGAGGTCAGTCTCGAAGCCGTCCTCCGTCACGTAGCACTCACCGTGCTCATAGGGATTCAATGTCCCAGGATCGATGTTGATGTAGGGGTCGAACTTCTGGATGGTGACCTTGTAGCCGCGTGCCTGCAGCAGCTTGCCTATTGAGGCAGAGATGATGCCCTTTCCCAACGAGGATACAACACCGCCCGTCACAAAAATGTACTTCGTTTGCATATTACATTGTTCATTTATCATTCTTCACTTTTTCTCTGATGTGCTCTTCATACTCTGCCAGCTCGCGCTCACCGATATGGGCCAGACCGTAGTGCTCGTCATGCTGTGAGAGGTCGAGGCCTACCTTTTCGCTGTAGGTCGAGACACGCATGGGAATGAGACTGTCGATGAGTTTGTAGCCCAGCCAGCTCATGGCGAAGGTATAGACAAAGACGATGACGATGGCCAGCAGATGGTAGAGGAAAATGACGAAGCCATCCCATGTGCCGGCGATGAGGCCCTCCTGGATGAAGATACCCGTCAGGACGGTGCCGAAGATGCCGCCTGTGCCGTGGGTGGGGAACACGTCGAGGGCATCGTCAATGCTGGTGTGGGAGCGCCAATAGACAGCCACGTTGCAGATGAGCGTGATGACGAAGGCAATGAAGATGCTCTGACCGACGGTGACATAGCCTGCCGACGGCGTGATGGCTACCAGACCGACCACGCAGCCCACGGCGGCACCCATGGCCGATGGCTTGCGGCCGCGCAGACAGTCGAAGAATATCCACGTCATCATGGCTGTGGCTGAGGCGGTGTTGGTGTTCAGGAATGCTTTGACAGCCTGACCGTCGGCATGCAGCGACGAACCGGCATTGAAGCCGAACCAGCCTAACCAAAGCAGTGCAGCACCCAACAGCACAAACGGGATGTTGGCGGGCTCGCTCTTCTCCGTGCTGCGGCGTCCCAAGTAGATGGCTCCGGCGAGAGCGGCTATGCCCGACGAGGCATGAACGACAATGCCGCCGGCAAAATCGACTACGCCCCAGCGCAGGAAGAGTCCCTCGGGGTGCCATGTCATGTGGGCCAGCGGACAGTAGATGAAGAAAAAGAAGAACATCATGAAGAACATGTAAGCCGAGAAGCGCACCCGCTCGGCAAACGACCCCGTGATGAGCGAGGGCGTGATGATGGCGAACTTCATCTGGAACAGGGCAAACAGCGCCAGCGGAATCGTTGCTCCGCCCAGCACGTTGCCTGCCGGAGTGGTGTAAACTTCGGCTCCCACGTTCTGGAACATCAGGAACGTCAGCGGATTGCCAATCACGCCGCCAATGTCGTCGCCGAAGCACAGCGAGAAACCGATGACCACCCAAAGGACGGAAATCAGTCCCATGGCAATGAACGACTGGAGCATCGTCGAGATGACATTTTTCGCACCCACCATGCCACCATAGAAAAACGACAGACCCGGCGTCATCATCAGCACAAATATCGTTGCAGTAATCAGCCACGCCACATCGGCAGCCGAAATCTGGTGAAGGGGATTTGCAATCCCCGCCATGTCACACTCGAACGTAGGCTCTCCTACGAACACACCTGCGACGGCTATCAACGTCATCGCCGCCATCAGGATTATCCAACGTCTTTTTACCTTCATATATAATAATAGTATTGATTTCGGCGGCAAAGGTACGGCGATTCCTGGAAAAAGGCGTATAAATTTCCAACTTTACAACAACAAATTCTTGCAAACTGACAAAGTGTAAAGCAGAGGGCCGACGATGGCTTGCTTTATCTTTCGTTTTGCCAAAGAAACTGTTGTGTTTGCAACAAAATGCCACCCGTGTACGATTCCAAAGTAAAATAATGTCGCAATTATGATTGTTATTCTAACTTTTTGTATTATCTTTGCACCCAAAAAGGAGACAAACGAAAGATTAAACAAGGATAATATGACAAAAAGTAAATTAGGCGGACTATACCAGCCACAGTATGAGCACGACGCTTGTGGCGTGGGTATGGTGGTGAACATACACGGAAACAAGAGCCACGAACTGGTTGACAATGCACTAAAGGTTCTGGAGAACATGGAGCATCGTGGTGCTGAGACCCGTGACAAGACGGGCGACGGCGCTGGCATCATGCTGCAGATTCCCCATGAGTTCATACTGCTGCAGGGCATCCCCGTGCCCGAGAAAGGAAAATATGGCACGGGATTGGTGTTCCTGCCGAAAGAAGTTAAGGAACAGCAGGAAATCCTCTCGGTGATGATTGCGGAGATTGAGCGTGAGGGCCTGCAACTGATGCATCTGCGTACGGTACCCACTTGTCCGGAGGTACTGGGAGCCGCCGCTCGTGAGGTTGAACCAGACATCAAGCAGATTTTCGTAACGGGCATATCGGACGAAGATGCGCCCGTGTTTGAGCGTATATTATATAAGGTACGTAAGCAAATTGAAAACCGCATCGATAACCAGGACTTTTATGTCTGTTCGCTGTCGAACAAGAATATCGTATACAAGGGAATGCTGACCAGCGGGCAGTTGCGCCGGTATTTCCCTGATTTGTCTAACCCCTACCTGACAAGCGGACTGGCGCTGGTCCACTCACGATTCAGCACAAACACATTCCCCACGTGGTCACTGGCCCAGCCCTTCCGTTTGTTAGCCCATAACGGCGAGATAAACACCATTCGCGGCAACCGAGGATGGATGAAAGCCCGCGAGCGTGTGCTCAGCAGTGAGGCACTGGGCGACATTAGGGAGATTTCGCCCATTGTGCAGGAGGGCATGAGCGACTCGGCTTCGCTGGACAATGTGTTTGAGTTCCTGATGATGAGCGGAATGTCGCTGCCACAGGCGATGGCCATCCTCGTGCCTGAGTCGTTCAACGACAAGAATCCGATATCTGAGGATTTGAAAGCGTTCTACGAGTATCACTCGATATTAATGGAGCCGTGGGACGGCCCAGCCGCCCTGCTGTTCTCTGACGGACGCTATGCCGGCGGTATGCTCGACAGAAACGGTCTGCGCCCCAGCCGCTACACGATTACGAAGCAGGGCATGATGGTGGTGGCCTCAGAGGTGGGCGTGATGGACTTCGAGCCGGGCGATGTGGTCTCGAAGGGACGGTTGCAGCCGGGAAAGATTCTGCTCATCGATACGCAGGAAGGCAAAATCTACTACGACGGCGAAATCAAGGAACAGCTGGCCAAGGCCCATCCCTACCGCCAATGGCTCAGCGAGAACCGCGTGCAGTTGGAGAAGCTGAAGAGCGGACGCAAGGTGGAGAACTCGGTGAGCGACTTCGAGCGGAAGCTTGTCACCTTCGGCTTCGGTCAGGAAGATATCGACAAGACCATCATACCGATGGCAACGTCAGGTCAGGAGCCGGTTGCAGCTATGGGCAACGACACGCCGCTGGCTGTCATCAGCGATCGTCCCCAGCTGCTTTTCAATTACTTCCGCCAGCAGTTCGCTCAGGTGACAAACCCTGCCATCGACCCCATTCGTGAAGAGTTGGTGATGTCACTGACGGAGTACATCGGTGCCGTGGGCACCAACATCCTGACACCCGACGCCTCGAACTGCAAGATGGTTCGCCTGCCCCAGCCCGTACTGACCAACACACAACTCGATATACTTTGTAATATAAGGTATAAGGGATTCAAGACGAAGAAGCTTCCTATCCTCTTCGATGTTGAGAAAGGTGAAGAGGGATTACGCCAGGCACTTGATGATCTCTGTCATGAGGCAGAGCGTAGCGTGGACGAGGGCGTTAACTATATTATCCTGACTGACCGCGATGTTGACAAGGAACATGCGGCCATCCCGTCGCTGTTAGCGGTCAGCGCCGTTCATCATTATCTGATTTCAGTGGGCAAGCGCGTGCAGACAGCACTCATCGTGGAGAGTGGTGAGATACGCGAGACGATGCACGCTGCATTGTTGCTGGGTTATGGTGCCAGTGCGCTGTGTCCGTATATGACCTTCGCTATTCTCGACGACCTGGTGAAGCGCGGAAAGATCCAGGAGGAATACGCTACGGCAGAGAAAAACTATATCAAGGCCGTGGACAAGGGGCTGAAGAAGATTATGTCGAAGATGGGCATTTCAACCATCCGCTCGTATCGTGGCGCAAAGATTTTCGAGAGCATCGGTTTGAGTGAGGACTTGCTGCGCAGGTACTTCGGCACAGAAGTGAGCACCATCGGCGGCATCGGGCTGACGGAGATTGCGAGGGACGCCATCCGCCTGCAGCGCGCAGGTTCGGTTTGTTGCTGTAATACAGCAACAAACGGGACGACAACGCTCAAGAACCACGGGCAGTTCTCATGGCGCAAGGACGGCATCAAGCACGCTTGGAATCCAGAAACCATAGCGAATCTTCAGTTGGCCACCCGATTGGGCAGTTATAAGAAGTTCAAGGAGTGGGAATCACTTGTCGATGAAAAAGACTGTCCCATCTTCATCCGAGACTTCTTTGGTTGGAAGAAGGCGGCAAAGCCTACGCCTATTGACGAGGTAGAGCCAGTAGAGTCCATCGTGAAGCACTTTGTGACGGGAGCCATGAGTTTCGGAGCCTTGAGCATCGAGGCCCACGAGGCTCTTGCACTGGCCATGAACAAGCTTGGCGCTCGCTCTAACACAGGAGAGGGCGGCGAGGACAATGCCCGCTACCACACCGAGGTGGACGGCGTATCGCTGTCGAGCAAGACCAAGCAGATAGCCAGCGGCCGCTTTGGCGTGACGGCAGAGTATCTGGTGAACGCCGAGGAGATACAGATCAAGGTGGCGCAGGGCGCGAAGCCCGGCGAAGGCGGACAGCTGCCTGGCTTTAAGGTGAACGATATTATTGCCAAGACGCGCAATGCCATCCCCGGCATCTCGCTCATTTCACCGCCGCCTCACCACGACATTTATTCCATCGAAGACTTGGCACAACTCATCTTCGACCTTAAGAACATCAACCCAACAGCTGCCGTCAGTGTGAAGCTCGTAGCCGAGAGTGGCGTGGGAACTATCGCCGCTGGTGTAGCCAAGGCTAAGGCCGACCTCATCGTCATCAGCGGTGCCGAGGGCGGTACGGGGGCTTCGCCAGCCAGCAGCATGCGGTTCGCCGGTATCTCCCCCGAGATTGGTCTCGCCGAAACGCAGCAGACGCTGGTTAGAAACGGCCTGAGAAATCAGGTACGCCTGCAGACCGACGGCCAGCTGAAGACCGCCAAGGACGTCATCATCATGGCCATGCTGGGAGCTGATGAGTTCTCTTTCGGCACGCTGCCGCTTATCGTCTTGGGCTGCGTGATGATGCGTAAGTGCAACACGAACACCTGCCCGATGGGTGTGGCGACGCAGAACCCCGAGCTGCGCAAGCACTTCGAGGGCCGTGCCGAGTACGTGGTCAACTATTTCACATTCCTTGCCCAGCAGGTGCGCGAATACCTCGCAGAGATAGGCGTTCACAGCCTGAAGGAAATCATCGGCCATACGGAATTGATGGAGGTCCGTATGCCCCACGGTTCTGCTGTCGGGAAATGGCAGACAATCGACTTCGGACGTCTGCTGCACAAGCCTGAAAGGCTAGGCGACGAAACGTCGGGAAGGGCGGAGAAAGCACTCTATTGGGATCGTGGCGCCTATACGAAGGTGACGGGTGTCAAGGACGAGGAAATCATCAAGGCTGCACAGAAAGCCATTGACGAACAGGAGGAAGTGACGCTCGACTACACCATTAAGAATACCGACCGTGCCGTGGCGACGATGCTCAGCGGTGTCATCGCAAAGAAATATGGTGAGGCAGGTCTGCCCGATGGCACGATAAAGATGAAGTTCAAAGGTTCTGCCGGACAGAGCTTTGGCGCTTTTGCCGTGAAAGGACTGGACATCCGACTGGAGGGCGAGTGCAACGACTACTTCGGCAAGGGACTCAGCGGCGGTCGCATCAGCATTCTGCCGCCAGCACGCCGCAGCGACGACTTTCAGGCTGAAGAAAACATTATCGCTGGCAACACGGGCCTGTATGGTGCCACCTCCGGCGAACTTTACATCAATGGTAAGGTGGGCGAGCGCTTCGGCGTGCGTAACTCTGGAGCCATAGCCGTCATCGAGGGTGCTGGCGACCACTGCTGCGAATATATGACCGGCGGACGCGTCGTGGTGCTCGGCGAGACAGGGCGCAACTTCGCGGCCGGCATGTCGGGCGGACTGGCTTACGTCTACGACCCCAAGCACACATTCGACTACTTCTGCAATATGGACATGGTAGAAATCAATCTCGTCGAGGACAGCGTCTCGCGTAAAGAGCTACTGGAGCTGATTCGTCAACACTACCTCCACACAGGTTCAGCTCTGGCAGGGCAGATGCTCGATGACTGGAACCATGTGGTCGAGGACTTCGTACAGATAGTCCCTATTGAGTACAAACGCGTGCTGCAGGAGGAGCAGATGAAGAAACTGCACGAGAAGATAGCTGACATCCAGCGTGATTATTAATTGGTAAATGGGGATATTAGTCGTTTCGTCGTTTGGCGACATTACAAATGACGACTGTATAATCCCTAAACGGCTAAACAACAAAACCACTAAACGACTAAAAGATGGGAAATCCGAAAGCATTCTTAGAGATACACCGCCAAGAGGCGGGCTATCGTCCGATTCACGACAGGATTCACGACTTCGGCGAGGTGGAGCAGACACTCAACACACACCAGCGCCGCGAGCAGGCCTCACGCTGCATGGACTGTGGCGTGCCCTTCTGCCACTGGGCCTGTCCGTTGGGCAACAAGGCGCCTGAATGGAACGACGCCCTGTATAAGGGCGACTGGGAACTGGCCTTCCGCCTGCTCACGAGTACCAACCCCTTCCCGGAGTTCACCGGCCGCATCTGTCCGGCACTCTGCGAGAAAGCCTGCGTGCTGAACCGTTTCAACCACGAGCCGACCACCAACCGCGAGGATGAGTGTGCCATTGTCGAGGCTGCTTTCCGCGAAGGCTATATCCAGCCGCGAATGCCTGAGAGAAACGGGATGAACGTGGCCGTCATCGGAGCCGGCCCTGCCGGGCTTGCCGCCGCCAACGCCCTCAACCAGATGGGCTACACCGTCACCGTCTTCGAGAAGAACGAGGCCGCCGGTGGCCTCCTCCGTTACGGCATCCCCAACTTCAAGCTCAACAAGGCCATCATCGACCGCCGCAT
>JAEEGL016532717.1_pt1 | contig 12461 bp, 11 predicted proteins | sample 9134231 | NCBI WGS metagenome assembly JAEEGL01 (sample SAMN16246548, study PRJNA631951) | gut metagenome | biome: gut microbiome; feature: rumen; material: fiber-attached | host: Bos | place: Iran: Karaj | collected 2018-10 | reverse complement strand
GGGATGCTCGGGTCTACCATAAGCAGATGGAGTTTTTCTTCTTCGCCTTCCTTATGAACGGCGCTGATCAGCATACCGCAGGAATCGATGCCCATCATCTTGCGAGTGGGCATATTGGTGATGGCGATGCAGGTCTTGCCGATCAGCTGCTCGGGCTCATAATAAGCGTGGATTCCGCTCAAAATCGTGCGGTCTGTGCCGGTTCCGTCGTCCAGAGTGAACTGAAGGAGCTTCTTGCTCTTGGGAACGGCAACGCAGTCCTTGACCTTCACGGCACGGAAATCGGACTTGCTGAAGGTCTCGAAATCAACAAGATCCTCAAACAGCGGCTCGACCACGAGGCTTGCGAAGTCGGGTTTCTGTGTGTCGAAGATAGGCATGGACGGATCGCTTACGTTCACCGCCGGAGCCTCTTCGGATGCGTTTTCTATTGTTGCAGCATCCTCAGATTTCTGTACACCATTCTTGTCCTTTGGTGTATCTAAGGGCTTCATGGTCGGGAACAGGATCACGTCCCGGATGGAATCGCAGCCGGTGAGAAGCATGACGCAGCGGTCGATGCCGATGCCAAGGCCCCCGGTGGGCGGCATGCCGTACTCCAGGGCGTTGATGAAATCCGTGTCCATCATGCCGGCCTCCTCGTCCCCCTTCTCCCGCAGTTCCATCTGCTTGAGGAAGCGCTGCTCCTGGTCAATGGGATCGTTCAACTCGGAGAAGGCGTTGCCCATCTCGCTGCGGCAGATGAACAGTTCGAAGCGCTCGGTGAGACGGGGGTCCTTGGGGCTCCGCTTGGCCAGGGGCGAGACATCCACCGGGTGCATGGTGATGAAGGTGGGCTGGATCATCTTCTCCTCCACCTTCTGGTCGAAGCACTCGTAAAGGGCATGGCCCCAGGTGGGCTCTACCTTCTCCATGTCCACGCCGGCGGCTTTGGCGGCCCGGACCGCCTCTTCATCGGAGGTGATGGCCATGAAATCGATGCCCAGATGCTCCTTCACCGCCTCGGCCATGGTGAGACGCCGGAAGCCCGGCGCCAGGGAGACCTTCTCTCCTTGCCAAGTCACATCGTAGGTGCCCAGCAGCTCCAGGGCAGCCCCGGAGAGGAGCTCCTCGAAGAGGTCCATCATATCATTGAAGTCCGCGTAGCTCTCGTACAGCTCCACGGTGGTGAATTCGGGGTTGTGCCGGGTGTCCATCCCCTCGTTGCGGAAGATGCGGCCGATCTCATAGACCCGCTCGATGCCCCCCACGATCAGCCGCTTCAGGTTCAGCTCCGTGGCGATACGCAGGTACATGTTCAGATCCAAGGCATTGTGGTGGGTGATGAAAGGTCGGGCCGTGGCGCCGCCGGAAATGGTGTTCAGCACCGGCGTTTCCACCTCCATATAGCCCCGCCCGTCCAGATACCGGCGGACATAGCTGATGAAACGGCTGCGGATCTCGAAGTTGCGGCGGCTCTCATCGCTCATGATCAGGTCCACATAGCGCTGCCGGTATTTCAGCTCCGTATTCGTCATGCCGTGGAACTTTTCCGGCAGGGGGCGCAGGGACTTGCTGAGAAGGATAAGCTTCTGGACGTGGACGGAGATTTCCCCCGTCTTGGTCTTGAAGACATATCCCTCGGCGCCCAGGATATCCCCGATGTCGTACTTGCGGAAATCCGCGAATTCCTGCTCGCTGAGGGCATCGGAGCGGACGTAGAGCTGGATCTGCCCCCGGTCGTCCTTGATGTGGCAGAAGGCCGCCTTCCCCATGCCCCGCTTGGACATCATCCGTCCGGCCACGGAGACGGTCTTCCCCTCGTAGTCCTCATAATGCTCCAACAGCTCTCTGGACCAGACGGTGCGGCTGTATTTCGTGACCTGGAAGGGGTCTCTTCCCCCCTCCTGCAGCGCGGAGAGCTTGTCCCGCCGGACCTGCAGAATCTCGGAGAGAGACTGCTCCGGCGCTTCGTTTCTCGTTTCGTCAGCCATGCTCAATGCCTCCTGTGTCAGCGCTGCTCCGCCGTAACGATGCGGAAGCGCAGGTCCCCGCCCGGGGCCTCCACCAAGATCTCATCTCCGGCGTGCTTGCCCATGAGCGCCCTGCCGATGGGGGAATCCTCGGAGATGCGGCCCAGACGGGGATCGGACTCCTGGGAGCCCACGATCTCGTAGACCTCCTCCTCCGTCGCTCCGATCTCCAGCAGGGAGACCCGAAAGCCCATGCCGATGGCGTCACCCTCGGTGACGATCTCGATGACCTCGGCGTTGTTGATCAGCTCCTGGATCTCAGCGATCTTGGAATAGAGCTTGCCCTGCTCGGTCTTGGCCTCGTCATATTCGCTGTTTTCCGACAGATCGCCGAAGGAGCGGGCCTCCCGGATCTGTTCGGCCACTTCCTTTTCCCGGACGGTCTGCAGGTAGTTCAGTTCTTCCTTCAACTGGTCCAGGCGAGCCTGGGAGAGCTTATACTTTGTTTTCATGGCAAATGCTTCCCTTCCTGATGTCGTTATTGCATTATATCCGAATTCCGCGGCCTGTCAAGGCGAATTCGCGGGGATGCCCGCCAGGAGCTGTACCGCGGCCTGAAGCTGCCGGTCCTCCTCCGGCTCCAGCAGCCCGTAATAGAAATCATCCAGCTCTTCCTCCGTCACCGGTATCTCCAGATCCGGGACGACGCCCACCCCGTCCAGGGAGACGCCCTGGGGGGTGAAGTAAGCGATGTGGGAAATGTGGATGGCGCTGCCGTCCTTCATCGGGACGGTGATCTGGGCATAGCCCTTCCCCGTGGAGGGAGCGCCCACCAGGGTCGCCCAGCCGTATTCCCGCAGGGCGGCGGCAAAGAATTCCGCCGCGGAATAGGTCTCCTCGTTGATGAGTACCGCCATGGGCAGGGATACGCACTCCGGATCGGAGGTTTCCACCTCCTCGCTGCCGTCGATATAGCGGCTGATGAAGAGCTTCCCCTCCGGCAGGAGATAGTCCAGAAGATCCAGCAGCTCGCCCAGCTGGCCCCCGGGATTGGTGCGGACGTCGAAAATGATGCCTCCGCTGCCCTGGGCGCGGAACTCCTCCACGGCCCGGATGGCATCCTCGGCACTGCGGTCTTCAAAATTCTCGATCCGGATATAGCCCAGGCCGTTTTCCAGGACGGAGGCCCTCACCGGCTCCGTCAGCACAACGCCGGGGGTCAGCGCGTAGCTGCGAACTTCCCCGTCCGGACAGAGAAGGCTGAGGGCCACCTTGCCCCCTTCGATGGCGGCGGTGATTTTCTCCAGCACCGCATCTCCGGGAAGGCCGGAGACATCCTCTCCTTCCACGGCAAGGACCCGGCTGCCGGCCTGGATGCCGGCTTCTCCCGCGGGAGAGTTGGCATAGACCCGGGCCGTCACCAGTCCATCCTCCGTGTTGCGCACCACGATTCCGATCCCGCCGTAGCGGTTGCCGGTGCGATCCCGGTAGGCCTCCAGCTCCCTGGCGCTCATGTAATAGGACCAGCGATCGTTCAGGCTGGCCACCATGCCGGTGATGGCGTAGTCCGTCAGGGCCTCTTCGTCCACCTCGCCGATGAAGTTCTCCCGGATCAGCTCGGCCGCCTCGGAGAGCTTATCCTGCGTGGCCATTTCCGCCGTTTCCCTGCCGGGGATGCGGCGAAAGCCGAAGACGCAGGTGAGGGTGATTGCCGCCGTCAGCACGCAGGCGCAGACGCAGGTAAACAGGCTGACCTTCCTCATCGCTCAGCCCGTGATCACGTAGTTGGAGAAGAACTGGAGGGGGTCCACCCGGGCTTCGTTCTCATAGACCTCAAAGTGGAGGTGAGGACCCGTGGCATACCCGGTCATGCCCACCAGCCCGATCACGTCGCCCTGCTTCACTGTGTCGTCTACCGAGACCAGCCGCCTGGACATGTGGGCATAGAGGGTGTAGCGGCCATTTCCGTGGGCGATCATGACGTAGTTGCCGTAGGAATAGCTCTCCTCCGAGGTGACGACGATGCCGCCGTCTGCAGCGTAGATGTTCGTCCCGTAGCTGGCGCCGATGTCCACGCCGTTGTGATTGCGCCAGTAGCCCAGGATGGGGTGCAGCCGTGGCCCATAGAGGCTGGTGACGTAGTAGCTGTCGGCGCTGGGCCAGAGGTAGGTGCCCGTGGCGTTGACCCCGGCGTTTTTCATCAGTTCCTGCCGCTCCAGGTCCTGAATGCGCTGGAGGATGCGGCTTTCCTCTGCCTCACGGGCCGAGATCTGCTGCTCCAGGGCGCGGATCCGCTCCTGCAGCTCTGCCGCAGAGGCCTCCTGCGCCGCCTTCTCGTCCTCCAGCTCCCGGATGCGGGCGGAGGCCTTGTCCACCAGATCCATCAGCTCTTCCTGCTTGTCCAGCTGCTCCTGCTGCTTGACCTCGCACTCCGCCTTGGCTTCGTACAGGGCCTGCTGGGCCAGGGCCACCTCCTGCTTGGCCTTCTCCATGGTATCGATGATCCCGGCGTCCTGGGCCACGATCTCGTCGATCATGTCCATGCGGGTGAGAAGGTCGCCGAAGCCGGTGAGGTCGTCAAAGAGGATCTCAAAATAGGAGATGTTCCCCCGCTCCTCCATGGCCCGGAATTTCTTTCGGAAGATCGTCCACTGGGCCTCTTCCTCTTCCACCGCCGCATCGTATTCGATGCGCTTGAATTCGATCTGCTCTTCCAGAAGAAGGATCTGACGGTCGAGGTTCGTCAGCTCCTCCTCCGTGAGCTGGATCATCCGGTCATAGGCCTCCTTTTCCGCCTGGATGGTGCCGATGGTCTGGTCCAGATTGGCGATGGTGGTCATCAGCGCAGCCTTTTCCCCGGCCAGGGCAGCCCGCTCCTCCTCCAGGGCAGCCCGCTCCTCCCGGTTGGCGGTCTTCTGATTCTCCAGCTCGTCCAGCTCGCTGCTGGCCCCGGCGGAGGAGATCAGGGAGGTGATGATGGTGAGTCCCACCGCCCCCAGCATGAGAATGGCCAGAATAATGGCGATGATTTTGATAAACAGCTTTCTCTTCTTCATATCAAATCCTCATGTAGTTGCGAATGGCGATGCGGCTGCCGAAAATGGCCACCAGCAGGCCAAGGATCAGGAACACCCCCAGCATGGGCAGCGCCACGTTGGAGAAGGGAATGATCTGCAGAAAGCTCAGGGACGAGGCGGCGATGCGGCCGGTGATGGCCGTATACAGAAGCCACTGGGCCAGGAAGGCCACCAGGGAGCCGGTAAGCCCCAGGATCATGCCCTCGACGTTGAAGGGACCCCGGATGAAGGCGTTCGTGGCGCCGATCATCCGCACGATGGCCACCTCGTTCCGGCGGGTGAAGGCCGCAAGACGCAGGGTATTGGCCATGATGAAGATGGAGACCACCATCAGCAGCAGGACCATGATGACGGAGACCACGTTCACCACCCGCCGCACGGCCACCATGCCCTGGGCGATGCCCAGATGGGCGTTCACCAGGGCAATGCCCGGAACGTCCTTCAGCCGGTTCTGGGTATCCGCCATAATGCTGATGTCCTTCAGGTATACGAGATACCGGTCCCGGAGGATCTCCGGCTCGACCTCCTCGAAGAGCTCGCTGTACTCCAGCTGGCTGAGATACTCCTCCAGGGCCTCGGCCCGGGTCACAAAGGTGACGGATGCCACGTTTTCGATCTTGCGGATCTCCGACTCCAGGCCCCGTGCCTGGTCCTCTGTCCAGTATTCGTCCACAAAGGCCAGCAGGGAAACCTGCTTCTCCAGGCCGCCGATGATATGGTTCACATTCAGGGCCACCGTGGCAAAGGAGCCGATGATGAGAAGGCATGCCAGGATCACGCACACGGTGGCAAAGGAGATCAGGCTGTGGTTGAAGATGCTGTCCACGCCCTCCCGGAAATAATAGCCGATCCTGCTCATTCCTGATACCACCCCTTCGTGTCGCTGGCCAGCCGCCCGTTCACGATGCGGATGACCCGCTTGGCGAACAGGTTCACCAGGTCGTGCTCATGGGTCACCACCAGCATGGTGGTCCCCTGCTCGCTGATTTTGGACAGGAGCTTCATCAGCTCGGCGCTGAGCTCCGGATCGATGTTGCCGGTGGGCTCGTCAGCGATGATGGTCCTGGGGTTGTTGGCCAGGGCCCGGGCGATGGCCACCCGCTGCTGCTCGCCGCCGGAAAGCTCCCGGGGCATGTCCTTCATCCGGTCCTCCAGCCCCACCAGCCCCAGCACGTAAGGGACCCGCCTTTTGATTTCGCTGTTTCTCGCGCCATAGACGTGCATGGCCAGAGCGACGTTTTCGTACACGTTGCGGTTTTCGATCAAACGGAAGTCCTGGAAAATGACCCCCAGGGTGCGCCGAAGCGCCGGAAGCCGCCGCCGGGAAATGGTGCCCATGTCATAGCCGTTTACCATTACGCGGCCCTCTGTGCTGGCGATCTCCCCCGTCAGGAGCTTGATAATGGTGGTCTTGCCGCTGCCGGAGGGGCCCACCAGAAAGGCGAACTCCCCGTCTTCCATGGAGAAGGAGATGTCCTCCACGGCAATCGTGCCGTTTTCATAGGATTTGTATACGTGTTCCAGGCTGATCATGTCCGGTTATTAGCCTCCATTAAAACTGCTGTTCCTGGGAATTCAGGTATTTCTTCACCATCAGCGCCACCTTGAAGACGATGGCATGGTCGAATTCCCGCAGATCGAGACCTGTCAGCTTCTTGATCTTCTCCAGGCGGTATACCAGGGTATTCCGATGGACAAAGAGCTTCCGGGAGGTCTCCGATACGTTCAGATTGTTTTCGAAAAAGCGGTTGATGGTATCCAGCGTCTCCTGGTCCAGAGCGTCGATGGGGCTTTTCTTGAACACCTCTCCCAAAAACATCTCGCAGAGGGTCCGGGGCAGCTTGTAGATGATCCGTCCGATGCCCAGATTATCGTAGTGGATGATCATCTTGTCGTCGTCGAAGACCTTGCCCACCTCGATGGCCACCTGGGCCTCCTTGTACCGCTCGGCCAGCTGCCGCAGGTGATAGGACACGTTGCCGACGCCGATCACCGGCTTCAGGAACAGCTCGGAGGCCAGGGTATCCTCGATCTGCTGGGCGTACTGTTCCAGCTCCCGCCCGTCGCTGCCGGGACTCAGCTCCTTGATCAGCACCACGTCTGTGTCGTTGACGCTGAAGATAAAATCCTTCTGCCGGTCGGGAAAGAGACTCTGCAGCACCTCCACGGCGGCGGAATCCACCTTCTCCGGCTGGCGGATCAGCAGCACGCCCCGGGGCGCCGTCACGTCGATGTGCAGCTCCCTGGCCCGGGAGTACATGTCCACCAGCAGGGTATTGTCAGAGATGATGTTCTTGATATAAACGGATTTGTCGAATTTTTCCTCGTAGCTGAGCTTGGCCTCGTTGAAGGCGACGGCGGCGAGACGGCAAACCGTCTGACTGCCGCTGTCCTCCCCCTTGGCAAACACGATATAGTCGAAATGCCCGCTCGTGCCCCCCAGGACGCAGAAGCTCCAGCCCTGGAACACCGTGCAGGCCGTGCCGCTGTTCATCACCGCCGCCACGGCGCCCTCCATCACGGAACCCACCATATTCAGGGCGCTGCAGGCCTGAATATATCCCTCAGCGTCCATGACGCCGATCACCTTGTCCGTGATCTCCTTCAGCTGAACGATCACGCTCTGGAAAATTCTTCCTGACATGGCTGCTCCTCCTTTATCTGATCTGCCGACGGCAGAAGGTATCCTGGCAGAAACCCAAGTCTTATCATGGTATGATACCGTTTTTTGTGCAATTTTTCAATACCCGCCCGAAAGCAGAGCTGAAAATTATTTATGAACAAACAGGAGGGCGCACAACAGAAAGGGAGACGGCCGAAAGCCGTCTCCGCAAATGGGAATGCCCGTTTATTTCAGCAGGCGGACCTTTCCGATCACCGGAAGCTCCTTTGCCCGCCCGTTCACCGCGTTGACGATGCCGATGACGGCAAGGATGAAGGCCAGGATCCCGCCGATGGTGCCCAGGAAGCTGACGATCCTTCCCAGGAGGGACACCGCCAGCTCGCAGACAAAGAGGACCAGGCCCTGGTTCGTGTGATAACGGGCGTAGGGCGACTCCTTGGCGGCGAAGAGAGGGATCAGCACCAGGACGCCCAGATAGGCCAGGACGGACATGACCTTGTTTTGGGCAATGTCCCCCTCCCGGAAGGCGCCGGTGCTGTCCGGCGTGTTGTTCAGCTGCGTGATGCGCTCGTCCAGTGTCGGCGCCGCAGGGGGTTGGGAAAGGGGCTCCTCCGCGATCTGCGTTTCTTCCGGCCGGTACTCCTGGGCCTGGACCGCGGCGGCAGATCCCGTCGGCTGGGACGGTGGCACCTGAACGGCGGCCGGTGTCCCGCATTCGGGGCAGAACTTCTGGCCCTCCTCCAGCCGTGCGCCGCAATTGGTACAAAATGCCATTCTTCTCTCTCCTTTCGCAGGGGTCCCGGCAGAAAGTCAGCCGGGCCGGAAGTAAAGGGAGGGCTGAAAAGCGCTTCCGCCTTTCACCCCTCCCGGCTTTCTCATTTAATAACTGCCTGCTGCGCCTCTTTGCCCGGAGCAGACCCGTCAGTTGGTGATGGTCTTCTCCGTGTCGTAGTCAAAGAGGTGGACGCGGGAGGCCTCGACATACAGCCGCACCCGGTCGCCCATCTTGCAGTTGGTGCTGCCGGTGGTGACCACGGCGGTCATGCTGACTTCCCCGTTCGTCAGGTACAGGTTCGTGTCGGCGCCCAGCAGCTCGGTCATGTCCACCTCGGCCTCGATGACCTGGTTGGGGGCCTTCGCGATCAGGTCCGCGTCGGAATGGATGTCGTTGGGGCGGATACCCCAGATGACCTTCTTGCCCGCGTAAGCCATGACCTCGGGCTTCCGGCCCTTCTCGGGAGGCAGGGCGATCTTGCAGTTCTCGCCGAAGGTGAGGTAGGTGGTGCCGTTCTCGTCCACCAGCTCGCCCTCGCCGGTGTTCATCTGCGGAGTGCCGATGAAGGTGGCGACGAAGAGGTTGGCGGGAGATTCGTACAGGGTCTGGGGAGCGGCCACCTGCTGGATGAAGCCGTCCTTCATGACCACGATGCGGGTGCCCATGGTCATAGCCTCGGTCTGGTCGTGGGTGACGTAGACGAAGGTGGTGGCCAGCTTCTTGTGAAGCTTGGCCAGCTCGCTGCGCATGGCGGTACGGAGCTTGGCGTCCAGGTTGGAGAGCGGCTCGTCCAGAAGGAAGACCTTCGGGTTACGGACGATGGCGCGGCCCAGGGCGACACGCTGCCGCTGGCCGCCGGACAGAGCGGCGGGCTTCCGGTCCAGCAAATGCTCGATCTCCAGGATCTGGGCGGCCTCCGCCACGCGGCGCTTGATCTCGTCCTTGGGCATCTTGCGAAGCTTCAGGCCGAAGGCCATGTTTTCAAACACGGTCATGTGCGGATAAAGAGCGTAGTTCTGGAACACCATGGCGATGTCGCGCTCCTTGGGAGCCACATCGTTCACAAGCTTCCCGTCTATGTAGAGTTCACCCTGGGTGATCTCCTCCAGACCGGCGATCATCCGCAGCGTGGTGGATTTGCCGCAGCCGGAAGGACCGACCAGGATGATAAACTCCTTATCCTCGACATCCAGATTGAAGTCGGAAACGGCGACGACGCCGCCGGCGTACTTCTTATAGATGCCCTTCATGGTTACACTGGACATGCTGATTTCCCCTCCATAATCAAACGGTTTTCGGCTCGAATAACAGGCTTATGATAGCATACTCGCTCCCAATCTGCAATTTGCCTATCCTACAAAGCTGACCTGATTTATTTGTGCAAATTGTCAGAAATGTGAAAGCGCTCTTCCTCGGTCAGTTCCCGCCAGCCGCCTGGCTCCAGGGCCGGGTCCAAGACCACACCGCCCACGGACAGGCGCTTGAGATAGCTGACCCTGGTCCCTGCCGCCAGGGCCATGCGCTTTACCTGGTGGTACTTCCCCTCGGAGAGAAACACCCGGGCGCTCAGCCGGTCCTCTGAAGGGAGCAGCCTGGCCGGAAGGCACTTTTCTCCGTCCTCCAGGCACAGTCCCTGCCGGAACAGCTCCTCCGCCCCCGCAGGGAAGGGGTGGAGGACCCGGATGAAATACTCCTTCTCGATGCCGCTCCGGGGCGAGATCACCCGGTGGCAGAAATCCCCGTCGCTGGTGAGCAGCAGCAGCCCCTCGGAATCCTTGTCCAGCCGTCCCGCCGGGGAGAGGTTCCGCCGCCGCAGCTCCGGGGGCAGCAGCTCCAGCACCGTGGGGCCCCGGAGATCCTCCGTGACGCTGAGATACCCCGCGGGCTTGTTCATCATGAGATATAGATAGGGCTGCCAGAGGACCGGCGCGCCGTCCAGCTCGATCCGGGCGGCGTCCCCGCAGTGGGCGGCGGGGTCCGTCACGGTCCGGCCCTCCACCGTCACCCGTCCGGCGCGGATGGCCTTTTTCGCGTCGCTGCGGGAGAGGAGGCCGGCCCCGGCAATCCATTTGTCCAATCGCATCTCCGGCATAGGTATCAATGTTCCTTCCCGCTCATATATATCCCTCGAAAGGCCGGCGCGAAGCTCTGCCGGCAGGAAATGGAGGAGCGCATGTTCGTCTTTACAGCCAAACTGAATCGAAAGAAAGCCGTCGCCGCCGTCATCGCCCTGGCGGTCGTGCTGGCAGCCGTGATCCTGCTGGTCAGTCTGCTGGGACAGCGCCGCGCCGGGACCCCGGAGTCGCGGCAGACGACGCCCCTCAGCGTCACGGGTCCGGAAGAGGCGGCGGCCTATCTGGAAGCCCTGGGCTGGAAGGTGGAGCCGGAGCCCCTGGAAACCAAGTCCCTGGTGATCCCCCGCAGCTTCACCGGTGTATATGCCGACTACGCCGCCCTGCAGGCCCGGCAGGGCTATCCCCTTGCGGAATACGGGGGCATGGAGGCGGTACGCTATTCCTTCCGGGTGCTGAACTACCCCGGCGGCTCGGAGGAGATCGTCGCCGACCTGGTGGTCTGCGGACAGACGGTCATTGCCGGCGACATTCAATCCACTGCCCTGGACGGCTTTATGAAAGGACTGAAGGGAGAGGATTGAAGCCTGGCGGTGATGCCTTAAAACCGTCCCTTCATGGCGTCCAGCAGCACATCCCCGCAGTAGGCCAGATCCTCGGCGCTGAAGGCCAGGGCGAAGTTGCTGGAGAAGAGGAACTGAGCGGCGGGGGGAAAGTCCTCCTCCGCCGGCCAGAGGGTCAGCCGGACGGTGAGCTCCGGCAGGAAGAGGATGTCGAAGGAGAGGCCGCTCCCCCCGGCGGGTTTTCCCCCCAGGGAGCGGCAGGCCGCCTCGAACTTCTCCGGAGAACTGCCGTAGGAAAAGGCCAGCCGCTGGATGCAGCGGCCCCGGAACTGGGTCAGGTAGGTCTCTCCCCAGGGCAGCTCCGCGTAGGAGAGGAGCTTGCCCGTGGCGGGAGCCAGGGTCCCCCCCGTCAGCAGCCGCAGGAGCAGGATCTCCGCATTGGGGCGGAGCGGCAGACCCGTCTCCTCCCAGAAGGCCTCGCCGGAGGGAAAGGACAGCCCCACGTCCCGGCCCAGGAGCCGGGTCCGGAAGCGCCCCTCCGCGTAAGGGATCCCCGTGCGGGCGGACACCGCCGCCGGGTCCATGGCAGAAAGCAGCCCCCGGTAATGACGCAGGGGCTGCTGGTTTTTGTTGTCCCGGATCTCCATGTCAATCGAAAAGGGAGGCGTCCGTATGGGGAAGGAAGCAGGCGGCCACGAATTCCTCCATATAGCCCGGATGGGTGGAAAGCTCCAGATAGGTCATGTTGCGGCCCAGCTCGAACACCTTCTCCTCCGCGTCGTCGGAGATGAGCATGGCGCAGGCCCCGGTGAGGGAGCTGTTGCCGATGTAGCTGAATTCCCGGATCGGGAGCTTGGGCAGCATGCCGATGGTGACGGCGTTTTCTATGTCGATGCCGCTGCCGATGCCGCCGGCGATGAGGACGTGCTGCAGGTCGTCCACGGTGAGCCCCGCGGCGTTCAGCATGGCGCGGGTGGCGGAGAAGATGGCGCCCTTGGCCTTGATGAAGTTGTCGATATCCACCTCGTTCAGGGTGATCTCCCGACCGCTGCCGCTCTCCTCCGGGAATGCCAGCACGTAGTAGCCGGTGCCGTAGACATCCCGGCCGATGCGCCGGTTCTCCCGGACGAAGCGGCCCTTGGGGCTGATGGCTCCGGTGCGGAACAGCTCGGCCACCAGATCGATGAGGCCGCTGCCGCAGATGCCGATGGGCTTTTCTCCCGGCGCGCCCACCACATCATAGCTGGGCTCCAGGGTCTCCGGATCCAGCTTCACCCCCTGGACGGCGCCGGTGGTGGCCCGCATGCCGCAGCTGATCTCGCCGCCCTCGAAGGCAGGCCCGGCGGAGCAGGCGCAGGTGAGCATATAATCCCGGTTGCCCAGCACCAGCTCGCCATTG
>JAEEGL015987025.1_pt1 | contig 12461 bp, 10 predicted proteins | sample 9134231 | NCBI WGS metagenome assembly JAEEGL01 (sample SAMN16246548, study PRJNA631951) | gut metagenome | biome: gut microbiome; feature: rumen; material: fiber-attached | host: Bos | place: Iran: Karaj | collected 2018-10 | reverse complement strand
TTCGGATCTGATTTTGCTGAAAATGAAAAATTTAAAATTGCCTATCCTCAGGAAGATAATAAAAACACTAAAAGAATTCAGGGCCATACAAATAAAAAATTAAAATTAAAGGATAATCATTATTTTGCAGGTTCTGTAATTTCCCAGGAAAATACTTTATCTGTTCAGCTTAATTCAAAGAGTCTTTCTTTTGATGTAAGAGGATTTTTCCAGTCTAATCTTTTTGTATTTGAAAAAGTCGTAAAACTCATATCTTCCCTCTTACCTGGAGGAAAAAATATACTTGATATGTATGCAGGCTGCGGTTCAATTTCCAGCTTTCTTACAGATAAATATGAAAATGTTGTTCTTGTTGAACACAACCGGGATGCAATTGTTTTTGCAGAAAAAAATCTTTCAGGAAAAGGTCATGTAAGTTATGGAATGAGTGGTGCAAACTGGGTTAAAAACTGTGCTTCTTTCTGTGGAACTTTTGATGCCTGTGTAATAGATCCACCACGTTCAGGCATGGAAAAAGAAGTGTGTGATTATTTATGTAACTCAAATATCCCTCTTATTGTTTCTTTATCATGTGATCCTGCAACACATGCAAGAGATTGTGCCAGACTTATTAAGGCAGGATATGAGATGGATAAAATTTATCTGCTGGATTTTTATCCTAATACAAGTCATATTGAGAGTCTTACAATTTTTGTAAAATAAGTTTCTATAATTATGAAAAGATTTTTTAAAAAATATATTTTTCTTCTGTCAGTTTTGCTTTTTACACCTTTATATGGTCAACAGATTTTAAATGATTTGAATACAAGCTGGCAGAATGTTCTTCCTGGAATTGTAATTACAGAACCTGCTTTAACTTCATATGGATTTTGTTTAATTACCGATGCCAGACTTTTAACCGCTTTTTCAAACGAAGGAGTTCAACTGTGGGAAAAATCAGTTGCCCGCTCACGTAATCTTATTCTTTCTTCTTTGCCAGGCGATTTTATAAGCCTTATTGATAATAATTCTAAAACAATAAAAATACTGAATCCCAGCGGTGGAGAAATCTGGTCTAAAAAATTAGATTACACTGTAACTAATCCACCATTTGCTGGTCGTGACGGACGCTTTTTTCTCAAGGGAGAAAATATTCTTGAATGTTACGGAATGAATGGTGTTTGTAAATTTAGTCTGGAAACTGAAAATCAAAAAAAGATGTTACCTCAGGAATTGCCAGATGGTTCTTTAATTCTCTTTGTTTCTGAACTTGCTGGAAAAACCAGAGGTCTAAGAATTTCTCCTTTTGGTGAGATTCTGGAAGAAATACTTTTTGCAGGAGAAATTATAAACAGTTTTACCTGTGACGATGGAGTTCTTTTGACATTTACAGATGGAAGTTCGGGGCTTTTCACAGTAAATAATGGACTTTCTCAGAATAAATGGACTGTTCAAAAGAAAAGTTCAAGCCCATATTTTTCTGTATCTCAAGATGGGACTGACTATCTTTTTCTGGAGTTACTGGCGGATGGTGTGCAGGTAAATCAGCTTGATAAAAGAAACGGGCAAATCACCACTTCGATGAAAATTCAGGGAATAAATACCAGCAAAATTAAAAAGATTTCCTACAACAAAAACGGACTTTTTATCAGCGATAATAAATCAGCTTGTCTTTATAACACAAATGGAAATGAACTCTGGTCTGCAAACCTGCCCTATTCTAAATCACGCGAACTGTGGAATTATCTTCTTTACACCAGCAGTAATTATCTTGTCTTTTGTTTTAATGACTGGTCCATCAACGCCTATCATATTGCCCAGAATAAAGATAAAAGTGTTCATGAAAAAACATTTTCAAAATCATATAACGAATATATAAAACCTGATTCATATAATTTCAGCATAGTTTACACCCATTCTTTTGATGCAGAAATGATTTCGCAGGAAAGACTTGAAAAGCTTCAGACGGGATTTTATGGTCAAAAAGAAGATGACTGGGCTTCCGAAATCCTTTCAGTTTGTCTTTTATATGCACAAAATCTTTCCCAAAATGAATTTGGAACCCGCACAGAAGTTTCTGTTTTCGAAGAAGATTCTAGAGGATTTGCAAACATTCTGGAAGGACTTCTTTCATTAGGAAACATTGATGCACAGAACTGTGCTGCTTCAATTCTTAGTAAAACTCCAAATAAATCTTTTCAGAAAATAATTTTAAATGGAATTGCAAAAAATGGATATGATCCGGATCAGCATTTATTAGATTCTCTCGAAGTTTATGCAAGTAAAATTAATAATAAAGAAACTCTGATGATAAATAGTATTTGTGATGCAGTTTATTCAATCTGTCTTTTTATGGGACGTCCTGCCTATAACACAAAAGGAAAAGATATAATCAAAAAATTTCTTTATCCAAATTACAATTCCAAAACAAGACAATATGCACGGAATACCTTAAAAAAAATTATGGAACTTGAACTGTAATTTTATGGAAAAAAGCCCCTGCTTGTGTTAAAATTATTTAACTTTAAAAGGTGGTCTTTATGAAAAAACTTATTTTAACTTGTGTCTTTTCAATTTTAGCTCTTTCAGGTCTTTTTGCACTTGAAGTAAATAAATCAGAACTTCAGACAACAGACAATCAGATAATTGAATTCATTAACTATTCAGGACCTCATAAGGTAATTGATTCTGCTGCGGCAATCAGAGGAATTGGTTCTGATTTAGGAAAAACTGTTTCAGCATCACCAGAAAAATCAGCACAAACTGGAAATACCAGCCGCTACTATGTTATTCATGCAGTAGATCCAAATGAAAGTGGAAAACTGGATGCAGATATTCTTTTTGTAGGAAAAGATGCTACAGTTGATCATATTGATAACCTTAGAAGAATTATTTCAGGTTATTTAAGTTCTGCTTATGGATATTCAGAAGCAGATGCAAACACACTTTCTGTATTTATTACAGTTTATAATGCTGTTTACCGCGGACAAATTGATACATACAAAAATAAATATAAAAATGAAGTTGTAAAAAATCTTTCTTCAGATAATTGTGGTCTTTCTGTAAATTATAAAGACTGGCCTGGAAAATCTGAAATTGTAATTCCTCTTTTTGATGTTGCAAATGGAGGTCTTTCTACTGTTGATACATCTGTTATCAGTGATACAAAAGTTATTGAATCTATGAAAGAAGATGATGACCGTAATGTTGAAAGCAGAAAGGAAATGGTTGATATAAAAGAAAGAGAATCTGACCAGGCAACAGAAAAAGCTCAGGAAGCACAGAAGAAAGCTGTTCAGGAACAGCAAAAAGCTACTGAAGCCAAAAAAGAAGCAACTGAGGCTAAAAAAGAGGCAGAAGAAGCAAAAAAAGAAGCTGAGAAAAAACAGCAGATAGCAGATGAAAATCCTGAAGATAAAAAAGCTCAGGAAGAAGCTAAAGAAGCTCAAAAAGAAGCAGAAGAAAAAGAAGAAATAGCCGAAGAAAAAGAAAATCAGGCTCAGGAACAACAGAAAGAAGCTGATGAGGCAAAAGAAGAAGCTAAAGAACAACAGGCTGTAGCTGATAAAAAACAGACAGAAGCTCAGCAGGAACGTAAAGAAATTGCACAGGATCAGAAAGAAGTAAAGCAAGAAGAAGCTGAAAAAGAAAAAATGCCTCTTGAATATGGAATTATCCTTACAGATGAAGCAGAACTTCTTTCACGACTTGTAAAATTCAATAAAGACAATGGTGATATTATTCAGAACTCCCCTGTTTCAGTTATTCGTAACCGAACAATTTTCAAAGGAGCTGAAGCATACTTTGCAATCGCAGGTGAAAATTCTGGCAATGGAGCAGTAAAACTTGTTTCTATTGACCCAGATTCTCTTGAAATTACAGGAGAAACAGATTTACCTGTTGCACAGAATTCACTTCTTGTTCAGGATGGCTCTGATTACTACTGTGTTGTAGAAGAAAATAATCAGAATTATCTGGCAAAATTCGGAGAAGATTTATCATTAAAATCTAAATCTCAGATTCAAGTAAAAAGTGCAACACCAATTACAGTTACACCATCAGGAATTGTTGTTACTGATTCAAACGGTAAATTAAAAGTTCTTGATAAAAACGACTTGTCTGATATTTCAACAAAATAATTATGAACACAATTAACTTAAACGGCGAATGGAAACTTACTGGTGGAAACATCAACTGTAAAGTAAATATTCCTGGTGATTTCCATTCTGCCCTCATCTCAGAGAAAATTATTCCAGATCCATTTTATGGATTTAACGAAAAAGATGTTCAGTGGGTTGGAAAGACCGACTGGACAATTGAAAGAGAATTTGATTTCACAGTTGAAGAAAAATCAGAAACTTATCTGGAACTTAACGAAGCAGATACATTTTTTACAGTATTCATTAACAATAAAAAATGCGCATCCGGAAATAATGCCTTTTTAAGACACCGGTTTAATGTAACTAAGTTTCTTCAGAATGGAAAAAATACTATAAGCATTTTATTTGAATCAGCAGAAAAGAAATCTATAGAATATTCAAAAAAACTGCCTTATAAGATTCCATACATGAAATACGATGTTTATTCTCCAGCCAGAAACATGGCCAGAAAATGTCAGTGCAATGGCGGATGGGACTGGGGACCATGTATTATGGTTTCTGGAATCTATGGAGGCATATCTCTAAAAACTGTTTCTACAGGACTTTTTAATTCAGTTCATGTTGAATACAGTCATAAAGAAAATGATTGGATTGCAGATGTATCAGTTTCTTTTGATTCTATCAAAAATACTAAAAAAACATTTGTATTTTCTATTGCCGGTAATGATATCGAAACTAGTCATGTAAGTAAAAATATCAGCCTTCAAAAAGGAAAAAATACAATTCAGGCAAAACTAAAAGTTAGCAATCCTTCTGTATGGATGACCGCTGGTGAATTAAAAGAATCTGGACTTTCAGAAAATACTTTATATGATTTGAAAATCAAAATTGAAGATGAAGAATCATGCCAGCTGACACAAAAAATTGCCTTCAACACCTTAAAAGTTATTTCCAAGAAAGATAAAGCTTATGGAAAAGACGGACGTTCATTATATTTTGAAAATAATGGCAGAAAGATTTTTGCAAAAGGTTCAAACTGGATTCCTACAGACTCCCTGCCTTCAAGATTAACATTCAAACGTTACGAAGATTTATTGAAATCCGCAGTTGCTGCCAATCAAAACTGTATTAGAGTCTGGGGCGGTGGATATTACGAAAAGGACTTCTTCTATGACTTATGCGATAAATTAGGATTGATTGTATGGCAGGATTGTATGTTTGCCTGCTCTCTTTATCCTGTAACAGAAGATTTTCTTGAAAATGTGAAATCAGAAATTGAATACCAGGTTGGAAGACTTCAGCCTCATGCCTGTATTGGAATCTGGTGTGGAAATAATGAAAACTTTGGAGCTCTAAACTGGTTCCCTGAAAGTAATCAAAACCGAGACCGTTATCTGGTAGATTATGACCGGCTTTATGTTGATACAATCGGTAAAAAAATTAAAGAACTGGATCCTTCAAGGATTTACTGGCCAAGTTCACCATGTTCTGGTCCTGACGATTTTGCAGATAACTGGCATGCCGACTCTATGGGTGATATGCATTACTGGAGTGTATGGCATGAAAGAAAAAGTTTCGATGCTTATCTTTCAATAAATCCAAGATTTGTTTCAGAATTTGGCTACGAATCCTTCCCTTCTCTGGAAACTATCAGATCTTTTGCTCAGGAAAAAGATTTTAATTTCACGAGCAAACTGATGGAATATCATCAGAGATCTCCAAGCGGAAATTCAATCATGCTGGAAAATTTCAGCAGATACTTCTGTTTCCCAAATGGATTCGAAAACATGATTTACCTTAGTCAGGTTCAGCAGGCTCTTGCAATAAAAACTGCTGTCGACTGGTGGCGTTCATTAAAACCTCATTGTATGGGAGCTCTGGTCTGGCAGTTAAATGATATCTGGCCTGGTCCATCCTGGTCTTCTCTGGAATATAATGGCAAATGGAAGTTATTACATTACGAAGAAAGAAAATTCTTTGATATTGTTTATCAGCCTTTATATATAAAAGACAATAAACTTTATGCCTTCTTCTCAAATGACACACAAGAAAAACTTTCTGTAAACTTAAAGATTTCATATTTGAAATTTGATGGAAGTAATTTTAAGCAGGAAATAATTCTTAAAAAAAATGTTTCTCCAGATACAACAATTTATCTTTTTGAAGAAGAAATTGATACTGAAAATAAGAATAATTATTTTATTTATGCAGAATATCAGGCTGTTTCAGAAAAAGGAAAATCATACCAGGGATGTAATACAGTATTCCCGGGACTTTTCAAACATGCTGAAATTGAAAATCCTGAGATTGATATTTCTTTTATTGAACAAAATGATTATTTTGAAATAAAATTGAAATCACAAAAACCTGCTTTCTTTGTGTCTCTTGATAATGATGATTTACCAGGAATCTTTGATGATAATATGTTTACCCTTCTTTCGGGCCAGACAAAAATCATTAAATTTGTTCCTGCTAAAAAAACAGATTTAAAAACTGTAATTAAAAAAGTTTCCTTAAAACACTTGAAATCTACATTCTAAGAGTATAGATTTATTAAAAAAGTTTTTATCGGAAAGAGAAAAAATTTCGGAGGAAAGAAATGAAAAAACTTTTATCATTAATTGCAGTAGGATTTGTTTTTCTTACTTCAACATTCGCATTAGACCTTGGAGATGTTAAAGGTACCTGGAAAGATACAAACTGGGATGCCAAATGGACCTTCTCTGCTGATGGAAAAATCTTATTAACAGACAAAAATGGAGATACTGTTTACACTTTTACAGATGAAAATGTAAAAGATTATAAGCTGGATGTAAATACATCCGGTGTAAGTATTTCTTTTTACTGTAAAGACACTCAGAGAGCCTATAAATTTACAAAACCAATTACCTTAAATGCCGATTTAGACATGCACATCAATCCAGACTGGACATCAGAGGATTATGATGTAAAGATTAACTGGCAGTAATAATTTAGATTCTTTGTTAAAAGAAGAAGGACTGACTTTTTGAAACATTTTAAGTCAGTCCTTTTTTTTTACTCATCAGCTTTAGATTCGAATTTTGAATAGCCTGGAATAAAGATGATTGGTATGTCACCAGTTGCACCATTTCTCTGTTTTGCCAGAATAATTTTTCCTTCCTGTGCTGCAACTTCTTCTTTTAATCGGTCACGGTGAAGGAACATTACAACATCGGCATCCTGTTCAATAGAACCAGAACCTCTTAACTGTGCAAGGTTTGGTTCAGAACCTTCTGCATCACGAGCAACCTGGCTTAATGCAACAATTGGAATTTCCAGCTCGCGGGCAAGTGCTTTTAAAGATTTGGAAATTTCACTTACCTGTTCCCACTGTTCTTTTTTTGTATTTTCAGTAGTTATCAAACCAATATAGTCAATAAAAATGATTTTTACACCATGATTTGTTACAAGTCTTCTTGCCATTGCTCTTAATTCAAGAAGTCTCATGTTTGGTGTATCTATTGTATATAAAGGAGCTTCATACCATCTTGAAGCAGCCTGCTGTACTTTTTGAACATCTTCAATTTTTAACATTCCGGAACGAATCTTATGCATTGGAACACGAGCTTCCTGTGCAAGAAGACGCATACCAATTGATTCATAAGGCATTTCAAGAGAAAAGAAACCACATGGAATTTTTTTCTCACAGGCAATATTTTGAATCATTGAAAGTGCAAGAGCTGTTTTACCGATGGAAGGTCTGGCACCAATAATAATAAGTTCTGAATTTTGAAAACCAGAAGTATATGTATCAAGTTTTGCAAATCCTGTTGGAATACCTGTAAATTGATTTTTGCTCTTATATCTTGCTTCAATAAGTTCAATTTCCTTTACCATCATCTGTTTTGCATCATAAACAGTTGTTGTTTCATTTCTTTCAGATAAGGCAAAGATTTTTTGTTCAGCACTATCAAGTAAAGATTGACTTTCAGTCTGTAAATCGTATGATGAAGCTCTGATTTCTGAAGATACAGATATTAAATCTCTTCGTGCAGCTCTATCTAAAACAATATCAGCATAAGATTCAATGTTTGCTGAAGAAGGAACTGTATCTGTAAGGGATGCAATATAGGCACTTCCACCAGCCTGTTCAAGTTTTCCCATTTGAGTTAATTCGTTTGCAAGCGAAACAGAATCACCTCTAATGTTTTTTGTATAAAGCTTGAGCATTGCATCAAAAATTAATTGATTTTGTAAAGAATAAAATCTGTCAGGACGTAAAAAGGAAACTACATTTGCCATTGCATCCCAGTCTAATAAAAGAGCGCCTAATACTGCTTGTTCAGCTTCGATATTCTGAGGGGGTACTTTATCTGCTAATGAAACTTCCATTTTATTTCCTTTACTTAAATAGATTTGTCGAAAAAAAAGAGACGGTTACTTAATTGTAATCCCGTCTCTTGATTTTATAAAGAACTTCTGAATAAATTATTCAGCTTTTTCTTCTGCTGCAGGAGCTTCTTCTTTTGGAGCTTCTACAGTTGTACCGTCACTAGTTTCTGCTTTTACAGTGATTGTAATTTCAGCAGTCTGTGCTTCATAAAGTTTGATTGTTGCTTTGTAGTTACCAACAGATTTGATAACGTTTCCTGGGATTTCGATACGTTTTCTTTCGATTTCGAAACCAAGTTTGTTCAAAGCATCAGCAACAACATGTGCAGATACTGCAGCGTAAAGTTTTCCGTTTCCAGCAGCTGGCATCTTCAATTCGAGTGCTGTTGCTTCGAGTTTTTCTTTCAAACTTGCAGAATCCTTACGTTTCTGTTCCTTGCGTGCTTCGATTTCAGCCTTACGACCTTCGAACAAAGCTACTGTTGCTTCGTTGTATGGTACAGCAAGATTACGTGGAAGGAGGAAGTTACGAGCGTAACCATTAGCAACGTTTTTTACGTCTCCTTCTTCACCAAGTGATTTTACGTCTTCATTAAGAATAACTTTCATTTTTTCAAGCTCCTGTTTATTTTATTTGGACAACTCGGAGTATGAGCTGTCCATATTTAGATCTAAAATTAGTCAGCTACGTATGGCAACAAGCTGATTGAACGTGCACGTTTGATAGCCTTAGCTACTTCACGCTGATGTTTTGCACAAGTTCCAGTAATGCGGCGTGGAAGAATCTTTCCGCGTTCTGTCATATAGCGGCGGAGTGCATCTGCATCTTTGTAGTCAATCTTTGTTTTGTTAGCACAGAAACGACATACCTTCTTGCGGAAGTATGTTTTTCCTTTTGAACGTGCAGCACGATCTTCTTCGCGACCTTCTGTTGCACTTGTATCTGTTGTCATTGCAGCTTCCTGATTCTGCATTTCAATTTCCTGTGTATTTTCTTCAGACATAGTTTATACCTCTTAAATAATCTGATTAGAATGGAATATCTTCAGAGAAATCATTACCAGAGTATCCGTAAGGATCTGATGTATAATCCTGAGATTGAACAGGGGTATTATTAATTGCCTGGAACTTAGGAGCACCCCCAGCCTGATAATTCTGGCTGTTATCTCCGTTTCCGTAGCTATTATTTCCACCACTATTTCCTAAAAGCTGAACAGAATCTGCAACAATTGTAACTCTACTCTGTTTCTGTCCATCTTTTTCCCAACGGTCCTGCTTTAAGTGTCCTTCAACACAAATCTGCTTTCCCTTTGTAAGATATGGTTTTAAATTTTCAGCGGTTTTACCCCAGATTGTAATATTAAAGTAACTAACTTCATCAATCCACTGGTCACCGTTTTTCTTAGCTCTATTGACAGCAATACTTACATTAGCTCTTGCCAGTCCGTTTCCGATATATCCAAAACTTCTCTCATCAGAACCAATATCCTGGGTGAGGCGACCAATAAGAACAACGTGATTTAAATCTGTCATTAGAAACTCCTTTTTATTTAAAATTTCGAATACTATTCGTCAATTTTAACGAACTGATACTTCAAAAGATTAACATTAATCTTGAATGTAGAATCAAGTTCCTTGATTTTTGAAGGGTTCAACTTCAATGTGAAGAGAACAAAATGTCCTTTCTTCTGTTTTTTGATTTCGTAAGTGAGATCGCGATCACCGAAAACTTTTTCTTCTTCAATTTCGGCACCGTAGTTTGAAAGTGCAGCTTTAAGATCTTCTACACCTTTTGCTGATTTTTCGCCATCAAGTGGGAAAATAGCCATAAGTTCATACTTTTTCATAAGTATCTCCTGAAATTTTTTGTCTGATTTTACAGACGTATTTCGGAGGACATGTAATACAATCCTCAAATCAACGATTTTAGACTGTAAAATAGCCAAATTTTATAAAAATTTAACTATTCCTCCTTATGGATAAAGAGAATCCTGTTAAAGATTCCCAAGGGGTGTTTGATTAATATACTTAAAATACTCAAGTCAGTCAATTCTTACTTGTCGCTTTTTACTTATTATAATATAATTTTTTTATGTTTTATAATTGCAAAAAGGTAAAGTTTTTCATTGTTTTTTTAATAACAGTACTTTTCTCGACTCAGAATATTTTTTCTAAAAATAATAAGGGGATTTTCGAAAAAAAAGTTCACCCTCGTGTTTATGAATTTGACCTTTGTGATTCTTTAAATACCATTTTTTTAGGTTTATCAAAAGAAAGAAATATTTTTGAATGCAATGAAATTGATTTTACTAGATTTGTAAAAAATGACCTGCCTCAAGAAGGTGATGTAATTAAATTTTATTTTAATGGTTATGCCACAAATGATGCTGGAACCCTTTATGCACAAATCTATGATTCTAATTTAATAGAAACTCTTTGTGATGATGAACAAATTATGTGCGAGAATTTAACACGCAATACTCCTTGTGAAGGAATAATTACTTTTCATGTTGATTATGATTCCTATAATGGTCTGCATCTTTATATTTATAGTGATAAAAAAAATAAGGCTGGAATTGATCAGGTATTTTTTAAGTTTAAAAGAGTCATAAAATCTACAGATACCGTAAAAGAAAAGGCTGAAGAAGAAAAAGCAATTCGTAAAAACTTGGAAATTGTTGAAGTTAAAATTAATCCTGAAGAATATATCCAGGAAGAAAGTCCAGTTATTGCTGATGAAGAAACTTCTGTTACAGAAGCAAATAATGAAGAAGATTTAACAGTTAAAGAAGATTTAGCAGTTGAAGAAAAAGTTCAGTCAACAACAGAGGAAAAACTAAACAAAGAGGATGAAAAAGCGGCACTTCAGTCAGCAGAATTGGAAAAAGCTCTTCAATTAGCTAGAAAAAATAAATCTTCTTACGGAAAAGAATATCTAAGTGATTATATGATTCCTGAAGAAGATGAATTTGAAACTGAAGAAGAGGATGATGGACTGATTGAAAATCCAAATAAAGCTGATGTTTATGGCCGTACTTTGCTTATGAAGGCTGCTAAAGCTGGAAATGACTGGCAAATAAGAACTCTTCTAAATTCTGGTGCTGATGTAAATATAAAAGATAAAGATGGTTGGACTGCTTTGATGTATGCTGTTCGCTATCAAGAAAGTTTAAATACTGTAAATATTTTATTAGATTCAGGTGCTGATATTAAAGCTTTGAATAATTTTAAGACTTCATCACTAGCTCTTGCTTCTTGTTATAACAATAATCCAGAGATTATAAAAAGACTTTTACAGGCATATAATCCATCTGATAAGGAAGTTTTAAAATCTTTTGTTCTTTTACTTACAGAAAATCAATCTTCTGAGTATACTCAGATTTCAAAAATTAATATTTATATTCAAGCAAATGTACCTGTAAATAATTTTTACAATGGTAAAACACCTTTAATGTATGCTTGTGAATTTGGTAATTCAACAAAAGTAATAAAAGTATTGTTAGATAATAACGCTGTACCAAGTCTTCGTTCGACTGAAGGAAAAACAGCTTATGAATATGCCTCAGAAAATAAAAAACTTGCACACGATAGTACTTACTGGGAGCTTAATAAGAAATAAAAATGCGAATAACTGGCGGTAAATTAAAAGGCAGAATTATAAAATGTCCAGATGGAGTTATTAGACCTGCAATGGACAGAATGCGAGAATCGGTTTTTTCAATTATTGGTGATTTGGATGGTAAATCCTGGTTAGATTTATTTTCTGGTTCTGGAACAATTGCAATTGAAGCTGTTTCCAGAGGTTCAAAAGACGTTGAACTTTGTGAAAAAGATAAAATAAAAGTTAATACTGTTTTAGATAATGTATCTGTTACTGAAAAGGAATGTGGTGTAAAAATAAAATGCCATTTTATGCCTGTTGAGTACTTTATTAAAAGGTGCAAACGATCCTTTGACTGTATCTTTTTTGATCCCCCCTTCCCTTATAAATTGAATAAAGATTTAAATCTCAATGACAATAAAAATGGC
>JAEEGL013803961.1_pt1 | contig 12461 bp, 20 predicted proteins | sample 9134231 | NCBI WGS metagenome assembly JAEEGL01 (sample SAMN16246548, study PRJNA631951) | gut metagenome | biome: gut microbiome; feature: rumen; material: fiber-attached | host: Bos | place: Iran: Karaj | collected 2018-10 | reverse complement strand
TTGTATTTTATTATACCATTAAAAATAGGCAAAATCAAACTTAGGGATAATTTGTGAAAAAAGTTGCTAATGGGATTTTTGGGGCGGCGACGGCCGCTAACGAGGCGCAGCGTAGAAAAAAACCAGCTACTATGATAATAGTAGCTGGTTACTTGCACTTGCAATGGCAGTTGCGATTTATAGGAAGCTTTTACAGTTTTCAACTTTTTCTTTCATTTCCTGAATAATCTGTTCTGCCGATACGGGCGCGCAATCATGAGAGTCTACACCGACATGATACATAAAAGGATAATCTAAATAAAAATTTGTTTTTTGATGCGTATGCCCATATAGATTAAGTGTACATTGCTTCAAACTTTCTTTTTCAAGATTTGAAGTAATTGTTGGAAAATGGCTCATGTAAAAATGATAGCCATTAATCTTTTGATAATCTGCCCATCCGGCAGCTACTACATTAGGCGCAGCATTATAAAGGTTAATACGATTAGCAGTATCATGGTTGCCATAGACGATATGAATTCTTCCTTTGAGCCGTACAAGATATGATATATTATCGTAAGAACCAAGCATGATATCGCCAAGATGCCAAACATCATCTCCATCTTCAACCCTTTCATTCCATCTTTCTATAATAGTTTCATTCATTTCTTCACATGAATTAAATCCACGCACTTTCCATATAAATTCTTTATCATGTCCGAAATGAGTATCTGAACTAAACCAAATCATTCTATATTCTCCTGTACTCCTAAAATCTGATAATATTTATATTTTTCATGCTCATGCGGCGGCTCATAGGTAAAGCACATGCGGCGAATCACCGAACGCGGCACTTTAGCACGACCAGATCTTTTTTCATTACGGTCTAAACATACTTCTACTCCTGGATTAATATTAATTGGAATGATTTTAATATCATTAGGAAGATTAAGAGCATCTAAAGTTTTATTTCTTGATCTTTCAGAAAGATGTGTAGCATCAGCAATAATATAACAATCTTCATTTGAATTTAAATGAGATTGAATTCGAGAAATCCATTTTTTAAAAACTTCATCTTCTTTAGCAAAATAATTATCTTTATTAGTTATTATCGAAAAACGAACTTCATCTCTGGAAATATAGTAAATAGGAACTTCATGATGTCTATTCATAAAATTCTTTGCCCATGTACTTTTACCAGATCCGCTAGGCCCACACATTAAGATGATACATTTTCTAACCATTTTGTATACACCCCTTTCTTAAAATTCTTTTGGAATTTTTCTACATCAGAAAGATTGCGACATTCATAATGATTTACTTCTTCACCACAATAAATACAATAAAGTTTCTTTAAATGCCCCCGACTATGTTGGTATCCTTTACGCCGCTGACATGGGATTCCTTTCTTACCGCATTTTATACAATAAAAATCATGAGACTCAAAAGAACGCACTCCTTTCGCCATATATCCTCCGTTAATTAGTCATATTTTGCTTCTGGATCATAATCAGAAGTATAAAACTTATGCTCCTCAAAAGTGTCAAGATCTAAAAGTACTGTGCATAATTTATAAAAAGCACCATTATCAATACAGCATTTATGATGATTGCTATACCAATAGGCACATGGCAATTCTGGCAGTTCATATGTGCCGCGATAAAATCTATGCCTATCATCAACGATATATGGGATAGGTGTATGCCCATGCACAATAATTATATCATCGGGGGCGTCATGCGGCCATTCATACCAATAATGATCTCTATCCCATATTAAACTCTCTTCTTCTGGAAAATCATTATAATCATATGGAGTAAAACCGGCATGACTCATGTAAATCCATTTTCCATCTTTATTTTTATATTCAAAATGTGTTGGAAGTTCTTGGATACGTTTATACCATTCGTCTCTTTCTAAAAAACTTTCTTTTGTCCATCCTTCTAAAGTTTTACGTCCGCCATTTCGATTAAGAAGAGCTGCATCATTAGAATACCAAAAATACTCTTTTTCATCTTTTGGAACTTTAAACCATATTTCCATAGCTTTTACAAGCATATCTTCATGATTTCCTTTAAGACATTCAAATTGAGGATCGTTCATAGTTGCTTTAATCGTTTCCCAGCAATTAGTTCCACGATCCCCCATATCACCAAGACAATATACTTTATCATCTGGTTTAAGAAAGTCTTTTATTTTTTGATATAATTCAAGCATGCCATGAAGATCCGCCACAGCAAATACTCTTCCCATATTACCACACCCTTCTTGTAGGAGTAAATTTTACTTTTGTCCAATCAGTCTTATCTGCTTTAACAAGATCAATGTTTTTCCAAACGCCACTATCTTGACAGATGAAATCATTTACTGCACTCCAAAGTTTCCAATTAAAATCATAGCTATCAAAACGAAAACCTCTATAAAGACCTGTTTTTTTATCGCGTATTTCAAGCCAAACAGTTAAACAACCTCCAGACCCATCTTCAAAACGCTCCCAATTTGCATCGGTTTGATGCACATAAAAACGTCCTCGCCAAAGATCATCAGTAAGAAGGTTCTTATTCATCATATGGACTTTTTTGTTTATTTTCTTTTGCGCTTTCTTACGATCTTTCCACATAAAATTTACTCCTTTCTTTATTTTCTATATATATTATAATATATTTTTTATAAAAAATCAAAGGGAGACTTTTTAGCCTCCCTTTTAATAAAAGTATTTTTAATATTAAAATTATTTTTCTGGAACAGAATTATTATTTAATGATATAATTGGCATTGTATCCCCGCCGATTACCAACGGTTCTGCACCATTCCATGCAAGAATCTTATTGTTTTCAATAAGTTCTGGAGTCAGAGACTCAGCAATCTTTTTATTTGCTTCTGCCTCAGCTTCAGCCTTAATTTTGATAGCTTCTGCTTCACCTTCTGCTTTGATTTTAGCTTTTTCAGCATTAATCGTAGCTACTTCTTTTTCCTGTTCAGCAGCAATAAGAGCAACTTCCTTATCCTTCTGAGCCTGAACATTTGCAGTCTTCTGTTCAATCTGCGCAAGTTCAAGTTCCTGCTGTGCATTTACTTTACGCTGTACAGACGCTCTTGTTTCCTGATCGGCATCAATATCAATCAAACTAACATTTTCTACAACAATTCCATAAGGTGCAAATTTTGCAGAAATATATTCTGACAATGCTGCATTAAGATTTGCACGTTCATCACCAAGAATTTCTGTAACAGGATACTTGGCAGTTACTTCTTTTGTCCAGCTGATAATGTTAGGCTTAATAAAGCTATCTCTTACATCTTTACCAGACTGACCTTTGAAACGAGTGAAAAGAGCAGTAACAGACTCGGTATCATATCTATAAGTAAAAGTAAGATCCACTTTTAGTCCTTTACCATCTGAGCTGGGAACTTCAAAACTATCATCATTTCTTGAATCTCCATTTTCACCAGCTGTCAAATAACTCTGTTCAATTCCAATAGAATAAAGAGTAACTGATTTTGTCGGTCCTACCCAATGCCATCCCTGCGTCAGCACTTTTTCTTCGATACCGCCATTCATATTATAGACAATACCTACATAGCCGGCAGGCACTTTTTTAGCACCAGAAAATCCTATAATTAAAGCAAGCAGAATAGCAATTCCTACAACAACAGCGCCAATAAAACCATTTCTTTTTCTTGTCATTTATTATCTCCTTTTATATCATTATTTTCATCTTCAAACATTGCTTTCTTTGCGTCATCTTTTAATCTATTAGTAAATTTACCAAAAAATCCAAAACTAAAAGAAAGCAAAAACCACAATAAAATTGCTCCTAAAATAATTAATAGCACTAATACCGGATTCATTTTATTACCACCTATTTAATTTGTACTCTTCGCTTAGCCAAACTCCGCCAAGCAAACCTAAAACTCCTACACATACTCCAAGAGTAAAACAAAAAATATTATTTTTCATATGGTCTCCCCAGTAAACATTCTTCAGTATCAAAAAGTCCATCATATTTATAAAGCATACATGATTCACCAATACAAATTTCAAACTGCTCAACTTCAGAAATTATAGTAGGTTCATATTCTGGTCCTACTAAATCATACATTTTAGTAACACTTTTGCGAAAAGGACAAAATCTTGGATTTTCAATATTAAGTTTTGGCATTAATTTAAGACTCCTCCTTGAGCTAAACGGCCCCGCTCAATAAAAAGTTTTTCGATTAAATTATCATATGAAGTGCTAAGAAATTTGAATGATTTTTTATCAATATAATTGGAGCAACATCCACGCATCATAACACTATAATCAGTATCGGCAGGAGCCATTTCTATAATAACAACTTTTTTACCTTTGCCAAAAGCATATCCTGCTTCCCAAGCCGTTCCTGCAGTTCCATTTCGACCATAGTCGCATACAACTACCCAGTCGGCATTATCTATTGCAACGACATCTAAAGCGAAAATACATCGCGCCCATTCGTCCATAGACATACCCCAGGCATTAGGAACACCATGTTCTTTTGGATCATAAAATGAAATTTTTCCATACTTATCCATTTCAGAAAAAGTATGCTTAATTTCATTAATTTCTTTTTCCATTTCTGGTTGCAGCCCCACAATAGGGGCTGCAATATAAACATTTATCATTCTTGAATCTCCTGTGCTTCTTCCATGTCAGGCGCATCAGCATCAACTTTAACAATACCTTCAAGAGCTTTGAAATACCAGTTTTTATGCTTATACGCAGTAAATTTTGGACGATTTACAATACGCACTACTACACCTTCTCGAATATGAGTTTTACCGATAGGGTCTGGTCCATCATAGAAGCTTTCTGCGATAGAACGGATTCTATCTCCCGGAGAAATAGAACCATCACCTTCAAGATATCCGTGCCAAAGTCGTTGAACACATTTACATCCCATCTGTTCACAACGATAACGCATATAATCAGGAGTATATTCAACTACATCGCCATCTTCATTAGTCATAGTCATTCGATATACATAGAAATCTGATTGTGGCACTTTTGATAGAATTTCAAAGTAACCAATATCATCACGACCATACATAGCCATTTTCCCAGTAGGATCACAGCCATAAGAAAAACGAGTAGTTTCTCCATACTGCTTTACGAAATCTTTATCATTAAGTTTTTTATTATTAGCATCACCCATAATAGGCTGTCCAGTAGTAGTAAAACCTACTACCTCATAATAAACTTCTTCGCCCTTATGAAGTTTTCCTTCAAAGAATTTGGCGTGAGGCTCTCTGAAAGCGTCAGATCCATAATAGCCGCCATCATAATCATTAAGAACAGTGCGGCGAGTGCCAGTTACATATCCCCATTCATAAATAGGAGTTCCTTCTCTACGAAGAATTCTATCAAGAATAGTTCTTTTATAATGATGCAGCTTCGGCACATATGCAGTACGCTGAGAAGTACCGTGCATTTTTAGGGTAATCTCAATTAGATCACCATATTTAAAAGCGTCAAGATTATATGCAAGCTGCTCGGTATCAGCATGCTCTATAAACAATGGCGCAACCGGCACTTTTTTCTTTCTAACTCTATTTCCTTTTGGATTAGAATTAGAAACTTTTCTCTTTGGAATATATTTTTGGCAAATTTCATGCCCATTTACAACAGTAATCTGATCTCCAACCTGAAATCCAATTTCATTAGTATAATCAAGACAAGAAAGTGGAAGGAAAAGACCATCAGATTTTTCGCCACGCAACTTAATAGAAGTTACATTGCGTTTATCTGGATCCATATAACCGCCGATATTATTACCATTTTCATCTTTTTTACGAAGAAGGTTATTATATTCTGCAAATTCTACAGAAAGCTGTCCATCAGTAGGAAAATAAACACCTATCTGACCTTCAGTGTAATCAGTAGATACACAAACAACATTACCAAAGCATTCGCCAAGCAATAGTCGATCGGCATTAGGATGTTTACGAACATTTTTTAGAGTAGTTACATATCCGCAATAAGCCATTTTTTCTCCTTTCACTTATTTTCTATCATTTTCCATCTATAATTTCTATATCTCTTATTAGGATCATTTGCAGCTTTCTTTATATTACGAGCAATTTTTTTAAGAGAAGCTTTATCTCTCTCTGCTCCTTCTGGAATTTGTTCATAAGACCAACGAACTGCAGCTCCTAATGACGGATAAGTTTCAATAGTTTTATTACCTTTTATTCTATGGATAGTATAAGTTCTATCATTTAAATCCGATGATTCATCTTTTAGTTTATTTTCAAACTGTCTATTTTTATATTCGGGAAAAGCATCAAATTCATGCTCATTATTTTCAACATTTTCAAATACTATTCTAAGCATTTCTGCATCTTCAAGTGCATTATGCTGCTGAATTACATCATTTTTTACATAATGATCATATACTTTTTTAAGTGAAACATGTTGGCATAAGCCAAATAAAAATTTAATTTTCTCTGCATAGTCCTGCATATCTGCATAAAGATAAGCAAGCATTGTTGCAGCTTGAAAATCTTTACATTCTTGAAAGTTCTTTTTTACAAATTCTTTATCACAGTTGCCGTAACAATAGAAATGAGGTTTATTTTTCTCTTCATTGGGAGAAACAGCTCGAACCCAATCAAGAAGTGCTTTAAAAACAACTTCTGGTTCTGGTGCCATTTCAACTTCGGCAGCTGTAATACCTGTAAGATTTGTAATAAAAGGAGTGACTTTGTGCTTTGTGTTGACTAAAGTATAAAACTTATCATCTTCTTCAGATACGCAACCTACAGCAATAATTCCATTTGAAAACTGTGTTGCTTCAAAATCAACAAAAAAATTCATTAGAGAAATATCATTCCTTTCTATATTTTATATATATATTATAATAAATTTTTATAAAAAAATCAAAAAAATGGGAAGGTATTTAACCTTCCCAATCTACACATCCTCGTTCTAATAAATATTCTCTTGCTTCCATAGCTGAATTCCATTTACGATCAAGGATTACATAATCATAAGCAATCATGTAATATGAACTTGCTTCATCAAATAAAATGAAAACATCAAAACCTTTTGAATCTTTATATCTAAATTTTTCAAATTCCTGCATAGGGGCTCCTTTCAAACCATTCTTCAGGCTTTTTTAAATTCGTCCATCTATCCCATATCGTTTCTAAATTTTCTTCTGTTTTAAAAAATTGTTGTACTTTATATTTTTCAATACGGTCTGCATGAAAATGGCCGAAAAGCCAAACTTTATATTTAATTACATTTTTTATATCATCAAGCCAATTTTCCATAGATTTATCAATATTACTTTGATTTAATCCGGCAATAAATAAATCTGTAGGTTCCCAGGCTCGCGGGCATGTATGAGTTAAGACGAAGTCGAATTCTTGTCCTTTAACTTTTTCAAAGATTTCTTCCCTTTCTTTTGGATCTAATTGTTCGTTTTCGAACCATTGATATGGATATCCACGAGAAAGCCTATAAAACTTGTCCACGCTGTATGCGCCACCCACAACCAAACAGCTATGATTATTAATATTATAGGTATCACCATCGCGGAAATAATGGATTGCAGGGAAGAGGGTGTCTATGCCGACTATGCCATTAACATCATTGTCATATTTCCATTCAACTCCTTCACAATCTTCAGGACGAGCTTCATGGTTTCCTCTTACTAAATAAAATTGATAACCACTATTTTGAAGTTTTTTCTTTGCGCTTGTATCTCTATTATTCATATAATAGTTAACTCCGGCGTCGCCAAGTATAATGATACCTGTAGTCCCGTCTCTGGGATACACATAATCGGCAAACCGGCTCATATCACCATGACAGTCGCCTGTTACAATCCAAGTTTTAATCATATTTGTCACCTTTATAATAAATATTTTACAATAGGAAAATATTTTTGTCTTAACTTATCGCTAAGTGTTTCTTCAAGCATAAGATGATCTTTCATATCTGCACGTTTGATAATTCTTGCATATGCTAAACTTTTTACCTGCATTTCATCATGAACATTGCTATTATCACAAAGTTTTATGATATATTCTTCATAAGTATCTTCTTCTTGATGAGTGAGTCTTTCTAAAGCTTCTATAAGAGAATGATAATGAAGAGTTTCTGAAACAGTGTTTTTTGGACATTCTGTATCTTCTAAAATATCATGCAAAATTGCTACTTGAAAAATGTCTTCTATGTCCTCTTCATCATACTCCAGTAATTTAGCTTCTTGTATAGCATAATTTGCTACTCTCATAGAATGTGCTAATTTACTTTTTGAATACCACTTTGTAGCAAGTGCAATTGCTTTTTCTGTATTTCTTTCCATTTTATTTTCCTTTTATTTTTATTATAAAATAATTTTCTTAAAAAATCAATAAAAATATTTTTTATTTTAATTATTTATAATATACAAATCCGCTAAAAAGATTATTAGGATCATCTTCTGTGCCAGAAAGGAATCTAATTCTTAATCTATTAATAGAACATCCTACATTAAGTATTGCTGATGAGTTATTAAAATAACTACTATATTTTTCTCTTGTATATATTTCTCGTTGTGTTGTTTGATCTTTAAATATATTAATTAAAGGAATAATAATACTTACTGTTAAATCATCATTTATTGAATAATAATTTGCTAAAATATATATTTCATTCCAAGAATTAGGAAGAGTTATTACCTATGTACTTTCTGAATTTTGTAATTCTGCTAATTTTTTCCAAGAAATAGCATTTTTAACTTTAACTAATAGATCAGTTATAAATTCTTTCATATTTCTTCTCCTTTCTTTTATTATGAATTAAAAATTTCATCAATCTCAGATTGAGTAAAATAAATTGTTGTATTATCCATCATTTCCCATCGATGAGTATTTGAATTATAAAATAATGGATTTGAATGATTAGAAACGTTTGTGTAAATAGCATTAATATCAATAGGCGGAGTATAAATAAAATTAGAATTTGTAAGAACTTGATTTACAGAATTCTTATAAACTGAATATCCAATATAATGATATTTCATAAAATTAAATATATTTGTATAATTATCCATTATTTCTTGAATAGACATATTTTGTATTTTAAAAGTATATAACAATGTTTCTTGCATTTCTAAAGTAGCCTATGGAAGACGAGAACTAATTCCATTAGGAACATTATCTATATATACATATCTCCAAGATGGAGCTGTCTAAGTGCCTATTAAAAAATTAGTAAAATTAGAACCATTTGCAATTCCTAAATTGGTAGAAGTTACTAATTGATCTCCCTCCCCTAAAGTATATGTTAATTGTCTTTCATTTGTTGGTAAATTATCCCAATTTATTGTATTTTCAAAAAAATTTATATTTTCTAAATTTTCTAAATAATAAGATGCATAATCATTAAGATCTATATTATGCTCTATAGCACCATCTTCCCAATATTTTAAATGAATTTTACAATTAATAAAATGCACTGGACATGCATGTGTTAAATGCTAATCTTTAGAAAAATTTTCAAAATAAATATTTGTTTTTAAAGGGAAAAAAGGATTGTCACTTGCATAACCGTAGGCTAAACCTAATAATGTTTTTCCTGGATAATTAGAACTTGGCTATGCCATTTCACCCATACCATCATCAATATTTCTCTATGCCGCAATATAAAATATATATACAGAACCATTTCCAGAATCTAATAAATATATTTTGTTATTTTGTATATAATTAGGATTAATTTCTAATGTATTATTGTTCTCATATATTTCAAAAATATCAGATGATTTTACATTAGAAAAATCATAAACATAAGGAACAAAGGGGTATGGATCATCTAAAATAAATTTATAATTTTTATAAGTATTAGGAAATAATTGATGAGGCGGATAAGAATGTTCATTTTCTCTATAATATCTATCATCTGTATTTGTTAAAGTTAGAAATACATCATTAAAAGTATATGTATCATTATTTCCATATTTTAATTTTTTTATTACTGTCATATATAAAAATCTCCTTTCTTAAGATTTTATATTCTAAAGAATATCAAAAAAATAATTAAAAAAATGAAGGTTTTTGGCCTTCATTAAAAAGTCAAACTTTATTAATAATATCATAATAATTTTTATTAAAATTGGAGGTGTTTATTTATATGAAATATGACTTAATTAAATATTTTTATGAAATGGGCGTATTTGATCTAAAAGAGATGGTTAAATAGGTTGATTTAAAAAATATTACTGAAGAAGAATTTCATTCTATAACATCATACAGTTATAATGGTGTAAAAAATGATTTGAAGCATTAAAACTTCCAATAGAAAATAAAAGAGGGGTTGAGTCGTTATGACTCAACCCCTCTTTTTTTGTGTTACTGAATGCAAGCGTAACGCTCACTATCCAGCTTATCCATCATGAGGTCATATCCAGTCTTGCCAGACATGATTGTCTCAAAGATGGTCGGTGACATACCAGACACGAAGCTGATCGGTCCGTTGCCCAACATCGGAATGTTGTTCTGGCGTGCGTCCACGTTCCAGAAGATCAGATGAGGCATCTGATAGCCACGTGCAGCCCACTCGCGAGCCTTGCCTTCAAGGACAGTCTCAACATTGCCAGCGTTGATGCTGCTACGAGAACGCCACCCACCGCCAACTGCCATATTAAACTCCATGTCGGAGATAATGATGATGTTCTGCGGCAGGTCGTCCTGAGAACAACGATTTCTAATCGCTGTATCCAGAAGCAGATCAAACACAGCTTCAATGTTGGTGTCGTCGACGAGGTTAGTGCGATAGATCCGCTGAACCTTATCACAGAAATCTACGCCATCAGTTTCGATCAGCTGCGGACGGCTTGCGAAACTGATATAGTGATTTGCGAACGGGCCCTTTGCCTTCTCAGCGCAGTACAGTCCCAGAGAGATTGCTACGTTGATCGGCGCGGATGCCTCACTACCAGTCATAGAACCAGAGGTATCTACGACAGCCAGACCGTTGAATGTTGCGCCGTTAAAGTAATCAGCAAGGTTATCCCAGTACTTGTTTACCATCAGGCGATCAACATTGTCAAGAGCCGGCTCCTCATAGTGGTAGTAGCCCCAACCGCTACGGCGTCCACCCATAACCTTAATGGCTTCTGCGACACACTCGTACGGATACAGAGTCTTCGCATTAACCTTGGTTGTGGTGTCCTTAGCAAATGCCTCATACTTCGCCTTGATAATATCGCGGCGAGCGAAAGCATTCTTATACTTCAGACCAGCCTTAGACGGGATCTTATCGAACTCGATCTCATCCCAGCGGTTCTCGCTCATCAGACGCTCAAGAACGTTGATGCGCTCACGCAGAATGGAAAGAGTCTTACGATACTGCTTGTGGTTCATACCCATGAAGGTGCGAGTCACATTGCCGAGTCTGCGGCTCTCAGCGCTGGAAGTATTTTCAGACTTCAGCCACTTAGCCAGAAGAGAAGGTGTCTTGCACTCCATGTCAAGCACAAGCTGATCCTTCATAATCTGAAGGGCGTCATTCTGAAGCGGGGTACCAATGAAGGTATACAGATCGTCCCAGCGACCGAACTCTGGCACATACTGCAGGTTTCTGCGGGCAGCATCAACCTCATGCATAGCCAGATCCTTCATGATAACGCGGAAAAATCTGCGCTCACCCTGTCCACCACGCACGTCACGGATATAGAACAGGCACTTCAGAGCATAAACAGGATTCTCCGCAAAAGCCTTGCGAAACATCAGAATTACATCTGAGTCGCTACGATTACGCATAGCTGCGCCCATAGCAAACATATCCAGCAAATCAGATCTGGTAGTTCTATGGGTTACTCCACCATTCTCGGTAAGAGTGTAGTTAGCAGCATTCTTCATTCCATTAAGCAGAGCGTTCATAGTTTTTTTTCTCCTTTTTCACATTGTTTCCTCTTGGACAAGAGGATTTTTATTTTTCTTTTTCTTTAACTTTGTATATATATTATAAAATATTTTTTTAAAAAAATCAATTTTTATGATGTTTTTTGTAGATAAAAATTGTTATATCAACAATTGCGGCGAGAGCTATAATAGCAATAAGTGCATATAATGCAATTTTAGTATCATCACCTGTTTGCACTGGAGTTGTTTTACCTGTATCGCGTTGAATAATTTCAGTTTGTTGAGTTATTTCAGTTTCAACTATAACTTTTATTTCGACCTTTTCTTTTTTGGGTTTTTTAGGTTTCTTTATATCAGGTTTCGTCGGTTCTGTTTCTTTTGGTGATTCAGTTTGTTTACTTCCAGAAGGATCTGGTAAAAAATCAGTTCGTTTTTCGGTTTGAACCTCAGTTTGTTTTTCTGTAATAGGTTCAGTTTGTTTTTCTGTTGCCGGCTCGGTTATTTTCTCAGTCTCAGTCTCAGTCTCAGTCTCAGTCTCAGTCTCAGTCTCAGTCTCAGTCTCAGTCTCAGTCTCAGTCTCAGTCTCAGTCTCAGTCTCAGTCTCAGT
>JAEEGL013748465.1_pt1 | contig 12461 bp, 11 predicted proteins | sample 9134231 | NCBI WGS metagenome assembly JAEEGL01 (sample SAMN16246548, study PRJNA631951) | gut metagenome | biome: gut microbiome; feature: rumen; material: fiber-attached | host: Bos | place: Iran: Karaj | collected 2018-10 | reverse complement strand
TGGAAGGATCCACATTGGACGCGTTTTCGCCCGGGTAATCGATGGGGATACCGGTGCGGCCGGGGGCGATGAATTTATAGCACTCAAAATAGAATCCGGCCTGTTTGGAGAAATCAAGATAACTGTAGTCCATGAGACCGCCCATTCCCTGACCGCGGACATAGGTCCCGCCGCCGACTTCCTCGCTGAACTGGCGGACTTCCGCATAGCCCTCTTCGGTCTCAAAGGCGAGATGATGCAGTCCGCTTCCGTGCTTATCCACCCATTCCTTCTGAGGGCAGGGCTGCAGAGGCTGAATGAGCTCGAATTCCATGCCGAATGCCTTGGTGATCGCAATCTTGACAGGAGGTTCCGTATAGGACACGCCGTTGATGGTCATGTCAGGGGGAGATCCGGCGGAGATCTCCCAGCCGCCGATGCCCAAGTTCTCCTCATAGAATTTGACCATTTCATCCACGTTCTCTACAAGAAGACCGATCTGAAGGAGCTTTTTGATTTTGATAGCCATTTTCCGTTTTCCTTTCTTTTATTACCAGTATATCGGCTTAAGCACCTGATGCACGTAATAGGCGTCCAATGCCATAGACGCGAGCAGGTCGGGAGTTCCATCGTCCTCGACAGAGACCCAGCCCTTGAAGCCGTGCTTCTTCATCAGCGCCCAGAGCCCAGGGAAGTCGAGAACGCCCTGACCGGGCTCCCAGAACCAGCGGTGACCATCCTCCTGGATCTCGACATTGGGACTGTAGCGGATGCTATCGGCAAGCTTAGGATCTGCGGTGTCCTTGAGGTGGAAACCGCACATCCTTTCATGATAGTCGTCGTAGAACTTGAGCAGATCCTCACCTATGATGGAGATCTGCGCTGTATCGAGATAATACCAGGTATAGCGCGGATCGGTCACCTCAAGGAGATAAAGATGGTTATCCTTGTTGATGGAGCAGAAGAACTCGTTGTGGATGCCGAGTCTGACACCGTGGTCGACGGCGTACTCGCCTATCGCATCGAGCACTTTGCCGACGTTCCGCACTTCTTCCGGGGAGAGCGGATGCCCGACGCTGGCATAGTCGTTGTTTGGACAGGTACCCATCGTCTCGCCGCCGAATCTTGCGATGAGATCCACGGCATTTTTGCCGGCCTGGACCTGCGCGTCGAAGTTCTCAGCTATGTGAGCGCCTGTAACGCCGTGGAACATGCCGCTGACCGCCAGCCCGTAATCTGCTGCAAAAGCCCTGAAATTCTCCGGAGTGCCGAACAGAGCCATCATCTCGTGCATATCCCAGGGAGCGAGCTCGATTCCGTCAAATCCGAGAGCCTTGTGATACTTCAGGATGCGGTCCCAGTCCTGGAAATAGACCAGGTTGGACTTGTCCTCATAGTAATAGTCGCGAAAGTTGTCGATCTGCTTGTACGGAATGGTCTTCCAGTGGTTCATATGTGAAAGCCTGATATTTGCCATAACTTCTCCAATCTGCCGTATTAGGCCTGTTTTTTAGTGTTCGGACGGATAGCGCTCATTCGGGAAGCTTCGTGCTGATATAGTAGCGCGCGCGAAGGATCGAACGGCAGATATCGTATGGATTTCTGGCCGTTACGATCACAGGACCTTCATAGCCGACTTCTTTCAGAACAGACTCGATCTTCGGGAAATTGACCTTCCCGTCGCCGAGATCACGGTAGACTTTTGTAGCCTTGACGGACGGGAACTCGGGATTCATCTGCCTGTAGCACTCCTGATCGTCTACAAAGGCTGTGTCGGAATAATGAACGACGCCGACGAGTTCGGGATTAGCCTTGATCACGCAGGCGGGGCAGCAGTCCGCGATCTTGAATTCCGCCGTGTCTATGTCCAGATAGACCTTTTCCTTCAGGCCTTTCACAAAGTCAACGACCTTGTCTCCGCGGAGAAGACCGTAGAATTCGTTCTTCAGGCAGAATATCACGCCCTTTCCGTTGGCGTAGGCCGCAAGTTTTTCGACCGCCGCCGCGGTGCCCTTGAGCACTTCTTCGGCTCCCTTTTCGAAATCCGCTCCGTATGCCGCCTCGATCTCGCCGATCTTCGGCGTTGCAGACATCGTGACGTAATCGCCGCCGATGTCGGCAACATAGTCGATCGCACCTCTTCCGAAAAAGTCGAGTGCGCCGAAATAACCCTCAAGACTTACGCCGCCGTTCGATTCCGGACTTGCGCCGGAGAAAAACAGGCCGGGCATGAAGTGAACACCGACGAGCCTGTCGATACCGCAGGCATTGAGATGCTTCAGATAATCCGGTGCGCTTCCGAACTTGTCCAGAACGTTCGCATACACGAGAGGAACACCGGTACGGCCGCCGAAAGCCCACATGGGATCATACGGGGTCTCGACCTCGGAGAATCCGCCCGCGGAGACCAGCGTATAGATCTCATCCCAGAAATACTTGCTTTCCCTGCGGTTCCGATTCGGCTGCTGGTTATGTGTATCCACGATTTCCATGCTGATGCCGTGTTTCATAGTTGAGCTCCTTTTGTGAGAATAGTATTGTACTTAACTGCTAACATAATTAAGAATAATCGAAATCAGAACGATAGTCAATGCCTTTTGCAAGTTTTTTTGATATTTGTGATAATATAAAAAATATATTGAAATTTCCTTAAAAACAAGGTAAAGTATAGTTATCCTGAGAACCGTTTAAAAGCAATTTCTAATACAAACAATGAAAAGGAGAAATGAAATGCAGGTTTTAGCAGTATCATTCGGCCGTGAGGGCGGCAATTGCGATATTCTTGCAAAGAAGGCGCTTCTCGGAGCGAAAGCAGCGGGATGCGACATCCGTTTTATCAACACCAACAACTTGATTATCGATCGCTGCACGATGTGCGGAGCATGCGACAAGCTCTTCGATAAGGGCGTTACGGATGCGAAACTCTGCACCAGGCCGGATGATTTCCGGTTTGTGCGTGACGCCATCATGGATGCGGACGGCTGCATTTTCGTAGCACCGGTCTATTCCGTCGGCATCACGGGACAGTATAAGAATCTTCTCGACCGTATGGGAGCCTCCCACGACAGAGCTGCTATGATGGCCGCTGACGAGCAGCGCAAGGCGGCCGGTCAGCCCGGCGTCGACCCGAGACTTTTCAAAGACCGGCCTGTTGCCTACATCCCGGTCGGCGGTGCGCGCACACCCGGCTGGACCTCTCTGGGACTACCAATGATGCATCTGCTCGGAGTATCCAACCTGATGGTTCCCGTAGACTATATGGAAGGCTACGGCATGGGCGACAGAGTGAATCCTCTCGTTGACAAACCGTTTATGGAAAGAGTGTTCCAGATGGGCAAAAACGTCGGCGAACAGGTCGGCCTCAAACCGGAGGAAATGGAATGGCGCGGAGACTGGGAGGGAGTCTGCCCCTGCTGCCACGGCACCACCCTCACCTATCGCGGCGAAGGCACTAAAGTGGAATGCACTGTCTGCGGGAGCATTGGTGACCTCCAGATTGTTGACGGCAAGATCAAGGTCAACTATCCGGCCGAACAGATAGCCCGTGCCCGCTATAAACTGGGCGGCCTCATAGAGCACCATGCGGAGATAGCAGATATGTCTACCAAATATGGAAAGTTTTTCCAGGAACACGGCGATGAGGTGGCTGAGCTTGCGAAAGAGCTTGACTGCATCGTGTCCGACAAGCCAGAAAAGAGAACGATCCTGAAGAAGGTTGACTGACCACTCAAGATGAATAAAAAGCCCGGCTCCCCCTGATGGAGAGCCGGGCTTGACCGTTAAACGGAGTATTCCGATCAGTCAAGAGATTCCAGATAATCTTCGATGCCGTCGCCTGCGAGACGACCGGAGTTGACGGCGAAGCCCATGGAGTTGCCGGGGAGCTTGAAGTTATAGCTGTCGCCGTAGATGGTGTTGGCATCTGTGCCGGCGCTGTAGAGACCGGGGATCGGTCTGCAGTCCTCGTCGAAGACCTGCATCTTGGCATTGACCTTTACGCCGCCGATGGTGCCGTATGCACCGGGACGGCATTCGCATGCATAGTAGCCGCCCTTACCCGTGAGAGGACGAAGATCCTGGCGATCCTTGCCGAAGTACTCGTCGTAACCCTGATCACAGAAATCGTTGTATTCGTCTACGGTATCTGCGAGGACTTCCGGATCGATGCCGATCATCTCGGCAAGTTCCTCAACGCTGTCTGCATGCCAGATCGTCGGGCACTTATCCTCTTCCGCCGCCTTGAGATCATTCATTACATTGACATGGGATTCGGTGCCGTGGACTATGCTGATATGCGGATAACCGTATTTCTGATAGCGTCTTGCGATGGAGCCGTCTATGATGGAATAGGCCACTCTGCCGGGCTGATCGCCGATAGCGTTGCCAAAGAAGGTTGAGTTGAGGGAGTCAGACTCAGCCATAAAGCGAATGCCGTCCCGGTTGACGAGAAGGTCGCCCTGGGAGAAGACCATGCTGGTGGAGGAGTAGTTGCCTGCGAGAACGCCGCCCGCAACTTCCATGTTCATGCCGTATTTCTGAGCACCGGCCTTCCACATCATCTTCAGACCGTCACCCACGACGCCCGGGACCATGAAGGTCATCTGATCGACTCCGAGAGTCAGGCCGAGCTCGGACTTCAGCATCTCGGCGCTGCTTCCGAAACCGCCGGTTGCAACGACAACAGCCTTGGCTCTGCATTCGATCTCTTCGCCGTTCTTGTCTCTGGCAAGAACACCGCAGACCTTTCCATCCTCCACGATGAGATCATAGGCCGGAGTTTCGTAAAGGATCTCACAGCCAAGCTCTATGGCGCGGTTGGTCATGATCTTGATCATGCCGCTGGCAGCGCGGGGACCGATGGGGCCGTTCTCGGGCTGCACGACATGCCATGTGGCTTCCGAGTCTTTTGAATAGCGGTAGGATCCGGCGAAGACAACGCCCATATCCTGCAGCCATTCGACTGTGTCGGCGGATTTGCGGAAGTATGCGGAGACCAGAGGTCCGTTTACTCTGTAATGGGTGTACTCCATATGTTTGCGAAAGGCGGTCTGGAAATCAATGTCGTTGAAATTGGAACGCTGGATGCTGGTGTCGATGCCGAGGACACCCATGCCCATATTGGCGGCGCCGCCGGTGGTGTTGCTCTTCTCGAAGAGTACGGTCTTGCGGTCGTTTTCACATGCGGTGATAGCAGCTGCCAGTCCTGCGGGGCCGCCGGCGACAACGGCTACTTCAACTTCCATTTTTTTCATGGGTTTCTCCTTTTCTTTTTTATCAATTATTGTTTGTTTTACTTTCTGAATCTTCCGACCTTGGTGAGGCGCTCAGGCAGTTTGGGCAGTCTGCCGGTGGCGAACTGGATGGCTCCGTTTTCGCAGGCCTCTATGCACTTGCCGCAGCGTGTGCACTCATAATCATCCAGCATGCTGATGTATCCGGCTTTTCCCTCGATGGCATCCACTGGACAGACATCCATGCAGTCTCCGTTGCCTTCGCACTTGAAAGGATCAATATAGAGCGTGCTGAAAGCGGAGCATTCGCCCGAGGGACAGGAACCCTTGCCGCAGTGAGCCTCGAATTCGGAGCGGAAGAGATCGATCGCCGTAAGCACCGGAAGGGCGGTCTCTTCGCCGACGGGGCAGTTGCAGGAGCTGGTCATGGCATCAGCGATCTCAAGCGCAAGATCGAGCTGTTTTTTATCGGCGCCCGGTTTCGTCATCGCATCGATGATTCCCGAGAGCTGGTAGGCGCCCTCACGGCAGAAGGTGCAGATTCCGCAGCCGGTGGCTCTGAGTTCCGTCAGCATTCCGGATACGGCGCGCACGACACAGTTTTTGCCCGTTAAAACGGTGATTTTGCCGTTTCCGAAATCGAATCCTTCGCTCAGTTCAAGAGAGAGGATCTCGGGTGAGAAGAATCTCTGACCGATGATGACGGCCTTCGCGTCATCCGCCTTGATGGTTTCATCCAGACGGCTGTCCGAGGTGAACTCGAAGCTTTTTCCGTCGGAAGTGCGCAGGCTTATCTTGCCGTCTTTCCATTCTGCGCGGTCAACTACGTCAGGATTATAGCAGCCGATGTCCTGCATTCTGCGTATGGCTTCTTCACGTGTCATAATCTAATCCTCCTTTAACCCTGATAGTTGGTCCACGGACGGGCAGGCGCGATATCGAAGCGCAGGTCGCACTGCAGGCATCTGCCGGCCTCTTCACAGGCTTTGTCGCAAAGCCCGGAGGAGATTTGTGAGAAATTGGTCCTGCGGTCTTCGGGAGAGACGATGGCGGGTTCATTTCTGGGGATCTTCGCAAAGCCGTCAATGTGTCCGATAGCCGGATCGTGGGCATCGCGCTCCACGAGCACTTCCCGGATGTCTCCACTGCCGCCGAGGAACAGATCGATCTCGGAGGCTGCCCTTCTGGCAGAGGCGATCGCCTCGACGACGGATTTTGTACCGGTGACTGCATCGCCGCATGCGAATATGCCATCCACCGAGGAGGCGCAGCTGTTGTCTTTCACAGCGACACAGTTTGCCTTGCCGAGCTCAAGTCCGCACTCGGGCTTGAGACCGCTGCGCTGCCCGACTGCGAATATCACGGTATCCACATCCACGGTTTCCTGCGAATCGGGAACAGTCTCGACAACGGACTTGCCTTTCTCGTCCGTATAGGTGCGGGCGATCTTCGAGAGCTTGAAGCCCTCGGCGCGATCCGTGCCGACTACGGCGTCGAAAGTGCGGCCGTCGAGGAACTCGACACCCTCCTCCTTTGCCTGCTCGATCTCCTCCAGGTCGGCCTTGATGTCCTTCAAGGCCTTGCGGCAGGCAAGATATACCTTCTCGGCTCCGAGTCTCACGGAAGTGCGCGCGCAGTCGAAGGCGACGTTTCCGGCTCCGAGCACGATCACGCGCTTGCCCATGCCGGTATCTTTGCCCATGGAGGCGTTGCGCAGGAAATCGGTGCAAACGAGAACACCGGGAAGTTTGCTGCCTTCGACCGGAAGCCTTGTGCCGCTGTGTGTGCCGGTCGCCATGAGAACGGCATCGAAGTCTTTGAGCATGTCGACCGGATTCTCGATGCGCTCGCCGCAGCGAATCTCGACGCCGATTTCAGCGGCGTAAGATGTTTCTTTGTCTACCACATCGCGGGGGAGCCTGTATGCGGGGATACCGTACTGGAGCTGGCCGCCGAGTTTCGGCAGCGCTTCAAAGACCGTCACGTCATGGCCCTGTTTTTTGAGGAGGATGGCGGCCGTAAGACCCGCAGGTCCGCCTCCGACGACACAGACCTTTTTGCCGGTGGCGGGCAGCTGCTTGGCGTTCTTCTTCCAGAGCTGCTGATCGTCTTTCTCGGCGCAGGCGCGCTTGATCTCACGGATGGATACGGATTCGTTAATGTCTCCATGGCGGCAGTTGAGCTCGCATTTATGGTTGCAGACACGGCCCAGGCACTCGGGGAACGGGAGCTTTTCGTGGATGACCGCGTTGGCCTTGGCATACTCGCCGAGCTTGCAGTAGCGGACATATTCGGGGACTTCCGCGTGAGCGGGGCAGTGAGCGACACAGGGGATGAGGGTGTCGCGCTTTTCGGTGGCGTTGTAATTCAAGATGTCGCGGATCGCTCCGGTGGGGCAGACCTCGGCGCAGGCGCCGCAGAAGCGGCAGTCGGAATCCGCAAGGAGCTTGTTATGCAAAGTCCCGACGTATACTTCGAGATCCTGCTTGTTATAGCGCAGGACGCCGACCTGCCGGAGATCCTTGCAGGCCCTGACACAGCGTCCGCAGAGGACGCAGCGGAGCATTTCGTGCTGGAGAAGGGGATTTTCGTTCGTGGGCACTCTCTTCACTCTCATGCGCATGCGGGTGGCGGAGGCATCCATATACTGGATGAGGAGCTGGAGCTCACAGCGCCCGAACTTGGGACAGCCGACACATTCGGCGGGATGAGCGGCAAGCAGCAGTTCCATCGCCAGGGAGCGAAGTGCATCGATCTTCTCGCTGCGGGTACTGATGTCCATTCCCTCTTTGGCTTCGAGGGTACAGGAGGGGACCGGAGAATCCGATCCGTCAGCCTCTACGATACAGAGCCGGCAGGAGGCAAGATCCGGAAGATCCGGGTGGTGGCACAGGTGCGGGATGTATATCCCGTTTTGGAGCGCTGCCTCAAGTACCGAAGTACCCTCCGGCACGGATACCGTTTTGCCGTCGATCTTTAATGTAACCAAGTCAAAACCTCCACTTTCAGTTTATTTTTTTGGCTATGAATTTTTCAATCACTACCGCTGCAGAGCCGATTGCCGCTGCGTATTCGCCTTCGTGGCAGAATATCAGCTTTTTCTTTACGGGGAACAGCGTATAGTCCCGGAAGACGCGCTGCTCGATCTCATCCCTGTATTTATCCAGATACTGCGTCATCGATCCGCCAATGACGAGATCCAGATCATAGGCCATATAAAGGTTGTTCAGCGCTGTGCACAGATCATCCAGATACTCTTTCCATATGGCCGAGCAGCGCTCGTCGCCTTTTTCAAGGGCCGCAAAAAAATCACTGACATCTGAATAGCCGAGCCTTCTGTACAGACCGCTTTCGGTGCACTGGGTCTCCAGGCATCCGGTGCGTCCGCAGGCGCAGCGATAACCGCCCGGCCGTACGATCATGTGGCCGAAGTTGTCGCTCAGATCATAGATATTTACGGTTTCATAATTCCTCACGACACATCCGCCGATGGTCGAATCCACAGAAAGATATACGTAATCCGAAAGATCCTTTGCCTGCCACAGTCCATAGATCGCGCCGGCAATCTTTGTGTTGAGAGAAACATCGAAATTGTAATCACTGAACTTTTTGCACAGTGCTTCGGTATCGATGATCTCGGTAGTTCTGTCCAGCAGGACCGGTATGGTGCCGATCCGGTCGTCGTTTCTGACGGCAAGTCTGGTGGCAAGAACAACACCGCCCAGCTTGCTGCGGTCAACACCGTTTCCGTCTATGAAAGCTTCGAGCCATTCCCGGATCCTGTCCCAATATGCCTCGGTGTTCTCAAATACAACATCATATTTCTCCCGTGCGAGGACAGGCTCACCCAGATTCATCAATACGAATTTTACACTGTACTGGCTGACTTCAATACCGACAGCAAATACCGCGTCAAGCACCGGGACGATATAGGTCGCTGGCCTGCCGGCATAAGAATCGATCTTATCTCCGAGCGTCACGAGATTGCGTTCTGTGAGTATTTTGAGAATGTTTGTCACGGAAGAGAGACTGAGGCCTGTTTTAAGGGCAAGATCATTTTTTGTCATCAGACCGTTCTGCCTGAGTGTGGACATGATTATCTTGCTGTGATAGATCCTTATTTCATGCAGACTTTTCGGTTGATACAACGGCGATTCCCCCTTTTTGTTCTAAAAGTTTGTAAAAAAATTATAGCAAACGGGAGAATAAATTTCAATATTTGCAATAAGAATATGATAAAGTTAATAAAATGCATGTCATAATATTGGTTAATATTCTGAAAAAGTATCGGCAACACCCGGAATAAGGTATTGCCGATGTTTTTCTGCTTTGTTTTTCTTCAGAGGAATGCCGTGCCGGTGCCGGGAAACCTTCTGCGTGCCCAGATCCATGTGAATGCCATTGCCCACGATCCGAACTTTTCGGTCTTCTGAAGCCGGATCACTTCCTCGCGGGTCAGCCAGTGTGCTTCGATCTCCTCGTCGCCGCAGTCGGAAGGTAGTATTTCTCCCTCCGCATGTCCGAATATGCACACGGCGCTTTCGTTGCTGATCCCGACACAGCAGGGAGACGGGGGAAACATTTCCGTTACGGATGTGAGCCGAAGACCGGTCTCTTCGAGAAGCTCCCGCGCAAGGCAGTCCACGGGGCTCTCATCGCCCTCAATGAGGCCACCGGGCAGGCCGTATATCGCAACGCCTTGCTCAAGACGAAATTCGCGCAGCAGAAGGATATGCTCATCCTCCGCGTCCGTGATCACCGCCACTACTGCGTCCGGACGGTGGTTTACCATGTCCCGGAGAGAGCATATGGCGCCATCACGGCTGACCATCTCGTAGACTTTCCGGGTGCCATCCTTCTCTTCGTAATGGATGTTGTATGTGTGGAGGAACTCTCCGCTGTGCACGGGCTCTATTTTCAGAAATTTCAAGGTCTCTCCTCCGGATGGCTTTTTGCTTACTGTACAGGAAACCCGGCCGTCTGTCAATCTGACATGAATGCCGGAGATGACCGACGTTCAGAAAGGCAGCTCGCCGTCCTCTTCTTCGGGGGGCAGCTGGCTGAACTCGTCATAGGTCATGACCGCGCTGACTTCCGCATTCACAGAGACGGAAGCCCGCCAGTTCCCGGAAGCGTCTTTTTTGTTTCCGTAAGAAACGCTGACGATCTTCTCAATCCTGAATTTGCCGCCTTCACTGACATTGCTCGGCGTGTTTACGACGAAGACCGCGATATCGTTGTTTCCGCGTTCGTCCTGCGTGGCAAGCAGCTCCCAGTCGCCGTTGGCGCTGCGTCCGCTCCTCTGCCTGGCTGCTGTGTACACTTTTCCCGTTTCGATCCTGTTCATGATTCATACTCCTTTTTCATAATAGATTCTGTTCAAACGCTTTCAGTTCCGCAAAACAAAAGCGCGATCCCCCCGGAGAAACTCCTCAGTACCGCACAAAAAACGGGCCCGGAACAAACCTCGGTTCCTTTCCTTGCTTCCGATTCCTTTCCTGCTGTCCGATACTGTTCTGTTTTACTCGATTCCGTCTTCTGTCAGAGGTCTGTTTCTGCCCTGCAGATCTATTCAGCTGTTCTGACAACAGAATACCATTACGGAAAGCAGTTGTCAACATATGCATGCTTTTGTCAAAAGGACCGCAGACGCTTGTTTCGGGTTCCAGAAAGGCGTATAATCCATCATAACGACAGCAATGAAAGAAGGGATGGGAATTGCCGCTGCTCCTTGATCTGTTTCTAACATTTTTCCGCATAGGGGCTTTCACCTTCGGCGGCGGCTACGCCATGCTCCCGATGCTCCAGAAGGAGCTCGTGGACAAAAAAGGCTGGGTGACCGAAGAGGAGATCCTGGACTATTTCGCCATAGGCCAGTGCACGCCCGGTGTGATTGCCGTGAATACGGCTACCTTTGTCGGTTATAAAATGAAAAAGGCGGCAGGAGGCATCCTGGCGACCCTCGGCGTGGTCGCACCCTCCATTATCATCATCACGATCATCGCCGCGGTACTCAGCAACTTTGCGGATATTCCCGCTGTAAAGAACGCGTTTGCCGGCATCCGCGTGGCGGTGTGCGTACTGATCATCAATTCCGTTGTCAAGCTGCTGAAAAAGTCGGTGGTGGATAAGCTCACAGCGGCGGTATTTGTCGTTGTGGCTCTATGCGCGATTATTTTCTCCAAGGTCAGCCCGGTGATCTTCGTTGTTGCCGCCGCCCTTCTCGGCATAATTATCAAGGTACTCATCCATGGCAGAAAGGAGGAAGTACGGAAATGATCCTTCTCCGTCTGTTCTGGGAATTCTTCCAGATCGGTCTTTTCTCCGTGGGCGGAGGGCTGGCCACACTTCCCTTCCTGTATAATCTCGGAGCCAGAACCGGCTGGTTCAGCTCCGCACAGGTTGCCGACATGCTTGCCGTTTCCGAGTCCACACCGGGACCAATCGGTGTAAACATGGCAACCTATGTAGGATACACCACCGCGGGCGTTGCGGGAAGCGTTTGCGCCACGCTCGGACTCATTACACCGAGCATCATCATCATACTGCTGGTCGCTGCCGCGATGAAGGCTTTCCGTAACAACCGGTATGTCGAAGCCGCCTTCTATACCCTGCGTCCGGCCTCAACGGGGCTGATCACCGCGGCCGGATGGTCCGTGGTGATGCTGGTGCTGGTGAACACGGAGCTTTTTAAGAGCACGGGAGTGTTCACGGACCTGTTCATCTGGCGGAATCTCCTGCTGTTTGCGGTGCTGTTCATCTTGACCAATTTCATCAAGCCGATCAAAAAGCTGCATCCGATTGTCTTTATCCTGTTTGCAGCGGTTTGCGGCGTTGTGTTCCGGCTGGGAGGAGCGTAAAGCGATCCCATTAAACCTGACCCGAAGGCGGTATCTGACTCTGTTCAGGTACCGCCTATTTTCCGCGTTTTATCAAAGCTGTAATAACCGCTCCATTTTCCTGTTAATATTCAGCCGTGAAACCGTAGTATAAGGGTGAGGCGAAAAGAGGTGACAGTCTATGACAGACACGGAGATCATCGACCTGTTTTTTGAACGCTCGGAACAGGCAATCTCAGAGCTGGACAAAAAACACGGCAGCGCGGTGGCAAGAGTGGCGCGGAATATTCTGGGAAACGAGCAGGATACGGAAGAGTGTGTAAATGATACATACCTTGGGATCTGGAATGCCATCCCGCCCCACAGGCCAAGCCCGCTGCGGACGTTTGTCTGCAGGATCGCGCGCAATCTT